>Ga0105248_10004078_pt1 | contig 16151 bp, 14 predicted proteins | sample KBSS34metaG_FD_81524 | JGI IMG/M metagenome (GOLD analysis project Ga0105248, IMG submission 81524) | Switchgrass rhizosphere microbial communities from Kellogg Biological Station, Michigan, USA - KBS S3-4 metaG | ecosystem: Host-associated > Plants > Roots > Rhizosphere > Soil | place... | reverse complement strand
GCCGACGGCGTCGGGCGCCTGCGTCGTGCCGCCGTTGTCGCTGCGGCAGACGTCGGCGGTGTACTGCGTCGCCGCCATGCACAGACCCGACGACGCGCTCGGCGTGAACTTGATGAGGTCGGACATCTTGATGACGACGCAGTTGTACGTCGCGTCGGGGGGGTTGCCGCTGCCGAGCGTCGGCGACGCCAGGAAATCGACTTCGGTGGCGGTCGGGCTCGAGAACACCGTCACCGGGTTCGTGCACTGCGGGCTCGTCGACAGCATGACCGCGTAGACCTGGAGCTTGAGCGAGCTTGCGTCGAGCGCCAGCACCGGCGTCGGAGCGAAGGCGGCGGCAAACAGCGCGAGCCGAAGCGTCTGAACGGTCGTCCTTCGCATCGATCAGCTCCCGGCGCCGAGGACCGTGAGCTTGTCGACGGTGACGGTGCGGTCGTAGTTGTCGCCGCCGCCGCACGATGCGATCGCGGCGCCGACGGCACAGGCGCAGACGAAGAGGGCGAGCAGGCGCTTCATCGTGGCTCCGGTGGACGGGGTGTCGCGATTTCGGCGAGGCGCGGCGGCGCTTGAGCCCCGCGGCAAACGGACCTCACGTGGCGCCGTGACTTGCGACCGGTCGCGGCTGCTGAACGGCACGACGACGAGCGTCGCGCAGTAGTCGAATCCGGGGCCCCGCTCCCGCGGGCCCGGATTCGCGCGCGCCCGCGGGCGCGCGCGCTCACACGGTCAGGCGGCCTGCGTGCGCGCGAGCAGCGCCTTGCGCGCCTTTTCGAACTCGGCGCGTCGCACCTTCACGATCTCCGCCCAGCCCTCGGCCGAACCGACGAGCACCTGGCGAACCGCCTCGTGGGCGAGCTTGCCGAGGTCGTCGGCGACGACGATGGCGCTGCGGATCGTTTCGTTCACGACGTCGGCGGCGTCGCCCGCTTCGTTGATGCCCTCGGCAATGCCCTGGATCGCGCTGCGAGCGACCTCGGCCACCTCGGCACCGACGGCGTCGGTTTCCTTCATCGCCGTCTTCACGATCGTCGCTGCTGCGCGCGCGAGGTTGCCTCGCGCTTCCTGCACGCCTGCGATCGCGCCCTTGGCGACGGCCTGAATGCCGACTGCGCGTTCGGCGCGCGATTGCCCGGCCGCCGCGACCACGCCCGCGACGACATCGCGCAGGACCTTGGTCATGTCGGTGGCCGCCGTTCCCGCCGCGGTCAGTGCCGCAAAGACCGTGCGACGGCTGATCTCGGCCATCTCGGCCTGGATCGCGCGGATCGCCTGCAGCCGCTCGGCGACTTGCGCAAGGACCGCCTCGCCCGGGGCGCCGAGCGCCCAGGCGCGTGGCGCGGCCTTCGCTCGCTTCGGCCCGGCGGCCGCACTGCGCCTCGCAGGCGCCGCGACGCGTCGACGGATGGTGGTGGTTCGTTTGGCAGATGCTGTCATGGTGCTTTCTCCTTCTTCGCTGGAAGTCAATTCAATGCGTTGCCGAGCGACCGCTCGTCATGCGTGCGCCTCCAGTTCGGTCGTTGCCGGTGCGCTGTGGCGGTGGCGCAATTCGCGGCGCAGGATCTTGCCGATGCTCGACTTCGGCAGCGGCTCGGCGCTGAACTCGACGACCTTCGGCAGCTTGTAGCCGGTGAGGTGCTTGCGGCAGTGCTCGAGGAGCGCTTCCTCGGTGAGCGCGGGATCCCTGCGGACGACGACGATCTTCACCACCTCGCCCGAGCGCTCGTCGGGAACGCCGATCGCGCCGACCTCGAGCACGCCTGGGTGCATCGCGACGGCGTCCTCGATCTGGTTCGGGAACACCTTGAAGCCGCTGACGATGATCATGTCCTTCTTGCGGTCGGTGATGCGGAAATAGCCGCGCTCGTCCATCAGTCCCATGTCGCCGGTGCGCAGCCAGCCGTCGGCCGTGAAGACGTTGGCCGTCTCCTCCGGCCGGTTCCAGTAGCCAGCCATCACCTGCGGGCCGCGGATGCAGATCTCGCCAACTTCGCCGACCGGCATTGGCCGGCCGTCGTCGTCGAGGATCGCCGCCTCGGTGGACGGGATCGGCATGCCGATCGTTCCGGTCCAGGCGTCGATGTTCACCGGGTTGGAGATCGCGACCGGCGAGGTCTCCGTGAGGCCATAGCCCTCGACGAGCGGGATCTGCGTCACCTTCACCCAGCGCTCGGCGACGACGCGCTGCACCGCCATGCCGCCCGAGCTCGAAACCTTGAGCCTGCTGAAGTCGACCTCGGCGAAGCCGGGCGCATCCATCAGCGCGCGGTACAGGGTGTTGACGCCGATCATCGTCGTGAACGGATACTTGCGCAGCTCCTGCAGGAACGCCGCCGAGTTGCGCGGATCGGTGATGAGGATCGTGTGCGCGCCGAGCTTCGCGAACAGCAGGGCCGAGCTCAGCGCGTAGATGTGATAGAGCGGCAGCGGACAGACGAAGGTCTCTTCGCCTTCCTTCAGGTCCTGCGCGATCCAGGCTCCGATCTGCTGCAGGTTCGCCACGATGTTGCCGTGCGTCAGCATCGCGCCCTTGGCGACGCCGGTAGTGCCGCCGGTGTACTGCAGGAACGCGACGTCGCTCGAGCTCATCGGCGCATCCTTCAGCGCGAAGCCCTCGCCCGCGCGCAGCGCGGCGTTGAACTCGATCGCGCCCTCGATCTTCCACGCCGGCACCATCTTCTTCACGTACTTCACGACCAGATTGGTCGCGACTTCCTGGAGCAACGGCAGCATGTCGCCGACCTCGGTCGTGAAGACCGTGAGCTTCATGCCGGGATTGCGGTCGAGCACCTCCTGCACGGTGTGCGCGAAGTTCTCGAGGACGACGATCGCCTTCGCGCCCGAGTCCTTCAGCTGGTGTTCCAGCTCCGTGGGCGTGTACTGCGGATTGACGTTCACCGCGACCAGCCCGGCGCGCAGGATGCCGAACAGCGCGATCGGGTACTGCAGCACGTTGGGCAGCATGATCGCGACGCGGTCGCCCTTGGCGTAGCCGAGCGCGTGCTGCAGGTAGGCCGCGAAGTTGCGGCTTGCCGCGTCGAGCTGGGCGTAGCTGATCGAGTGGCCCAGGTTGCTGTAGGCCGGCAGCGCCGCGAAGCGCTTGCAGGCCTGCGTCAGCACGTCCCTGATCGACGAATACGCGTTCACGTCGACCTCCGCTGGCACTCCCGGCAGGTAGTTGTCTAGCCAGATTCTTTTCACGTCGAACTCCTCGGTGAGAGCCGCGTGCGCCGCGGGCACCGAGCCCGCGCGCCGCCGCCAACTGAAGTGGACACCGCGGCGAGGACAGCGGGTTTGACCGGCGTCATGTCGCGCTTGATCTGGCGCAGAGCCGATGCCTGCGGGCGGGATCACCATCGGTCTCGACGGCGTCGCCTCGGCGGCGCGCCGTCCCGCCATGAAAGCCCTGAGCGCAGTCGACGGTGCGTTTCTCCACCTGGAGACGCCCGAGACGCCGATGCACGTCGCATCGCTCCACCTCTTCGAGCCGGTGCCCGGCCGCCGCTTCGTGACCCTCCTGAAACGCCAGCTCGCGCGGCGCATGCACCTGGTGCCGGTCTTCCAGCGCAAGCTCGCATGGATGCCGCTCGGCCTCGCGAACCCCGTCTGGGTCCACGAGGAGAACGTCGACCTCGACCACCACGTGCAGCACATGACGCTGCCGGCGCCCGGCACGCACGCGCAGCTCGAGGCGCTCGCCGCGCGGCTACACATGGAGCTGCTCGACCGCAGCCGGCCGCTGTGGCGCCTCGTCGTCATCGACGGCCTGGCGAGCGGCGAGGTCGCGCTCTACGCGCAGTTCCACCACGCGGTGCTCGACGGCATGTCGGGCGTGCTGCTTGCGAACGCGCTCTACGACCCGACGCCGCGTCCGCGCTCGATGCGGCGGCCTGTCGAAGAGCCCGCGGAACATCCGTCCCTGGCCGAGCTCGCGGTCGAGACGTTCCGCCACGACGCCGGCCAGCTGCTCGACCTGGTGCGCGATTCGCCCGACGTGCTGCGCACGCTCGCCGGGCTGGCGTTGCGCTCGGGGACGGACGCGAAGTCGAATGCGCCGCGGATCGGCTTCGCGCCGAGGACCGCGCTCAACGTGCCGATCACGCGCGAGCGCGGCTTTGCGGCAGCGTCGATTCCGCTCGCTGCTCTCAAACGCATCGCCGCCGCCCACGACGCCAAGCTCAACGACGTCGTGCTCGCCCTGTGCAGCGGAGTGCTGCGACGCTGGCTCGCAGCGCACGGCGGCATTCCGCGCGAATCGCTCATCGCCGCGGTGCCGGTCTCGGTGCGCGCGCCGGGCAACCAGGAGTTCACGACCGAGGCGACGATGGTCGAGATGCCGCTCGCGACCGACATCGCCGACCCGGTCGCGCGCCTGCTCGCGATCCGCGACGGCTCGCGCGCCGTCAAGGCGATGGCGCGCCGGACGAAGGGCCTGATGCGCACCGACTTCCCGACCCTGGGCGTGCCGTGGCTGCTGAGAGCCGGTGCCTGGCTGTACGGCCGCTTCGCCGTCAGCGTGCCGCCGATCGCCAACCTCGTGGTCTCGAACGTCCCCGGACCCGAGACACCGCTCTACATGGCCGGCATCCGCATGCGCACCTACTGGCCGATCTCGATCGTCGAGCACGGCGTCGGCCTCAATCTCACCGTGCAGAGCTACGCCGGCGCGATGCACTTCGGCTTCGTGACTGCACGCAGCGTCGTTCCTGATGCCCGCGAGCTCACGCGCGCGCTCGCGGAGGCGCTGAAGGAACTTGCGGACGCGTCGCGGACGCGTCGCGCTGCACCGGTGCCCGCGGCCGCGCGCCGCGTGTCCTCCCGCCACGTGGCGCACGCCGCCTGACCACACCCCGTACGGAGACGCGATGAGCGAAGGCGTCACGCAAATGCGGCCGGTCGACCACGCCTGGCTGCGGATGGACACCGACGTCAACCTGATGATGATCGTCGGCGTCTGGCTGCTGACGCCGGCGATCCGCCTCGAGGATCTGCGCGAGCGCGTCGCGACGCGCCTGCTGCGCTACGAGCGCTTTCGCCAGAAGGCGGTGCAGGACGTAGTCGGCGCCCGATGGGTGCCCGACGACGACTTCGACCTCGCCCGCCACATCGTCGTCGAGAAACTCGCTCGCAAGCGCGGGCAGACCGCGCGCGATGCGCTGCAGGCGCGCATGGGCGAGCTCGCCGCGACGCCGCTCGACCACGCGCATCCGCTCTGGCAGTATCACCTGATCGAGCACTACGAGGGCGGCAGCGCCCTCGTCTGCCGCATCCACCACTGCATCGGCGACGGCGTCGCGCTGAACTCGGTGATGACCTCGGTCACCGACGAGGGCGTCGAGCCGCCTGAGCTCGCCGCGCAAGAGGCCGACGCGCACGGCGGCGACTGGCTCGCCGACACGCTGCTGCGCCCGCTCGGCGAGGCCACGGTGCGCGCCGTCGATCTCTACCGCGAGGGGATCGCGAAGGCGCTCGACGCCGCCGGGCATCCGCGCCGTGCCGCGCTCGACGCCGCGCGCAACGGCGTGCAGCTCGTCAGCGACGCGGCGGCGCTCGCGTTCATGCCCGACGATGCACCGACGACGCTGAAGGGCCACGGCAGCGGGCGCAAGCTCGTGTCATGGTGCGAGCCGCTGCCGCTCACGCGCGTCAAGGCGGTCGGCAAGGCGCTCGGCGCGTCGGTCAACGACGTGCTGCTCGCGAGCGTCGCCGGCGCGATCGGCGACTACCTGTGCGAGACCGGCGAAGACCCGACCGGCAAGGACATCCGCGCGATGGTCCCGGTCAACCTGCGGCCGCTCGAATCGGCGTGGCAGCTCGGCAATCGCTTCGGCCTCGTGCCGCTGCTCGTTCCCGTCGGCATCGAGAATCCGATCGAGCGGCTCGTCGTCGTCCGTCAGCGCATGACGGCGCTGAAGGGCAGCTACCAGCCGCTGCTCGCGTACGAGCTGCTGGCGCTGTCGGGGCTGCTTGTCGAGTCCGGGCAGAAGGCGATCTCGAACCTGTTCCTCGACAAGACGACCGCGGTGATGACGAACGTCGCCGGCCCCGCGAAGCCGCTCAGCTTCTGTGGCTCGCGCGTGCGCCAGACGATCTTCTGGGTGCCGTCGTCGGGCGACGTCGGCGTCGGCGTCAGCATCATCTCGTACGCCGGCGGAGTGCAGCTCGGTCTCATCACCGACGAGCAGCTGTGCCCGAACCCGGCCCGCATCAGCGATCGCTTCAGGCCCGAGTTCGAGAAGCTCCGGCGCATCGCGACGCGGCTGCCACGCGAACGCCCATCGCCCACATACCACGGGAGCCCTCATGGACAAACGAGCTGAAGAACGGACCATCGCTCTCGTCACCGGCGCCTCGTCGGGCATCGGCGCGGCCTTGGCGAGCCGCTTTGCCGCCGGCGGGCACGACCTCGTGCTCGTCGCGCGCAGCGCCGACAAGCTGCAAGCGCAGGCGAAACGCCTGGCCGCGGAGCACGGCGTGCGCTGCTGGGTCGCCCCCGCCGACCTGACGCAGCGCGGCGCGGCGCGCACGCTGGCCGCCGCGATGAAGCGCGCGCGACGACCGATCGACGTCCTCGTCAACTGCGCCGGCGTGCTCGAGCACGGCCGCTTCGTCGACATGCCGTTCGAGCGGCACATGGAGCAGATCGACCTCAACGTCGCTGCGCTCACAGAGATGCTCGTCTGCTTCGTGCCGCCGATGGTCGCGCGCGGCCGCGGCCGCGTCCTCAACGTCGCCTCGGTCGCCGCCTTCCAGCCGGTGCCGACGCTCGCGACCTACGCCGCGACCAAGGCCTACGTGCTGTCGCTGACCGAGTCGCTCTCGGAGGAACTCAAGGGCACCGGCGTGACGGTGACCGCGCTCTGCCCCGGCGTCACCGACACGCACATGCTCTCGGCCGCGCAGGAGTCGAGCGAGTCGCTGAGGAAGCTGCCCGAACTCATGATCAGCAGCGCCGACGCCGTCGCGCACGAAGGCTACGAAGCGTGCATGAGCGCCGACGTCATCCGCGTGCCCGGCGCGATCAACCTCGCAACCGCGGTCGCGGGGCGCGCGATGCCGAAGTGGCTCTTGCGCCGCATGAGCGGCGCGGTGACGCGCGCCAGCGTCGTCTGACCGGTCAGGCGGCGACGCGCGCGGCGGATCGCGTCGTGCGCGCCGGCGCACGGTGCTTCGCCGGCCGGGCGCGCGCCTCGAGCGCGAGCTTGCGCACGCGGCGGATGTCGGCGTCGCTGTAGACGCCGTTGACGCCCGAGATCGCGGCGAGCTTCATGCCGTGCTTGAGGCCGAGGCGGTAGATCTCGCGCACCTTCTCCCACTCGATGTTGCGGCCGACCGTGAAGCTCTCGAAGCGGCCCTCGAGCGCAAGCACGATCGTCTCGGCAAGGCACGCGTAGGCGACGCCCTTGGGCAGGCCGATGTTCTTCATCTTCACGTCGCCGGGCAGCTGGATCTCGCCCGATTCGATGACGAGCACGTCAGGACGCTTGGCGACTTCCTCGGGCGGCAGATCGAGCGGACGCGCCACGTCGGTGATGACGCAGCCGGGCTTGACCTGCATGATGTCGAGCACCTTCTTGCCCGCGCCCGACGTCGCCGTGACGATCATGTCCATCTCGGCGACCCGCCCGCCGGCGTGCGTCGCGAGAAACACGTTGGCGTCGGGCGTCTCGCGCCGGATCGACTCGCGCAGCGCGAGGAGCTTCCCGGCTTCGGGCGCGACGAGCACGACCTCCTCGGCCGCGCGCACGAGCAGGCGCGCGCACGCGGCGCCGATCGATCCGGTCGCACCGACCACCATCGCCTTGAACGCGACGCGCTGCTTGCCGCGCGGCCGCGGCAGCAGGCCCAGGCGCAGGAGCGCGTCGTGCGCCGCCCAAAGCGCGCCCGAGGCGCTGTAGCTGTTGCCGGTCGTGACCGGCAGCGGCGCCTGTTTCGCGACCGTGACGCCGGCGTCGCCGACGACCTTCGTGAACGCTCCGAGGCCGAGGATCTGTGCACCGAGCTTCTTCGCCATCTCGGCCGCATCGAGCAGGCGCCGGTACGTGAACTCGGGCGGGTGGCCCATGATCTCCTTGGGCGTGCCGCCGACCGAGATCAGCCAGCCCTCGGCCTCGACGCCGGTCGGCGACTGGATTCCGGTGATGCGCGAGTAGACGAACGGCGGCGCGTAGGCGAGCAGCTTCTCGAGCGTGTCCATGAAGACCGGCGGCGAAACGCGCGCCAGCAGCTCGACGGGCTCGACCTTCTTGAAGTACTCCTGCGAGAGCGGATGGATGACGAAGGCGAAGCGGTTGACGCGCTTGAATCCGCTCGGGTAGACGAGCCGCGGCGTCGCCTTCAGGCGCGTGAGGACGTCGAAGTAGTCGTCTTCCGCGATCTCGCCATCGGGCGCGCCGGTGGCCGCGACGATCATCGCATCGAGCAGCTCCGGTGCGAGGACGTGGCCGGCGACCTTCGGCGCGGCGTCGACGACGAGATGGACGCCGCGATCGGCGAGCCAGGCCGCGCGCGCCTCGCCGACGCCCGCGGTGACGATCGTCTTGCCGGCGAGCTCCTCGAGCCCGAACCCCTCGAGCGCAGCGAGCGGCGCGACGACCACCGTCGCCGTCTTCACGGCGCGGCGCAGCACGTGCTTGGCCAACGGCTCTGTCAGCGCGTGCAGCCGTGGAGTCGGCGCCACCCACTCGCGCACCCGGTGCGTGCCGTCGGCGTAGAGCGCGAGCGCGTCGAGCGAGGTGAGGAGCTTGGGAACGCCGAGCTGCGACAGCGGGTCGGCGAAATAGAGGTTCTGCGTGACCTCGGAGAGCGTCGCGGCGAGCGCGCGTCGGCTCGTGCCACTGAAGAACAGCACCTTCGCGTTGTCGAAGCAGCCGGCGAGCTCGGCGCGGGCATGGCGCAGCGCCCACTCGTGCAGTATCTGGTCGAGGCGCGCGCCGGTCGTGACCGGAACGCGCTTGACCAGCTTCGCGAGCCGCGCATGTCGTGCCGCGTTGTCGACTTCGCCCGCAGGGCCGCAGTCGTCGTGCAGGCCGCCGAGCGCGATCGCGTCGGCCTTCGGCTCCCACCGCTTCAGGAGTGCCTCAGCCTTCTCGAGGCTGCCATCGGTGCCGAAGCGCCGGGCCCGCAGCATCTTGCCGAGGAAGCGGATCGTGAACTCGGCGTCTTCGCGCCGCGAGCCCAGGCTGATGCTGACGACCTCGATCATGCGGTCTCCACGCTGCATGCCCCAGTGTGCCGGCGCGGCGCCGGGAGAGCTTGACCGGCGACAACCCCGAGGCAATCACCCGCGCCGGACCGGGGGTGGTCGAGAGCGTGCGAGTGCGGCGATGATGGCGGGCCGCGACAGCACCAAGCCAGATTCCATGCGCATCGTCGCCGACGACCTCTCCGGCCCCGAGATCCGCGCGCTCCTCGAAGAGCACCTGCGCAGCATGCATTCGCTCTCGCCGCCCGAGAGCGTGCACGCGCTCGACCTCGCCGGGCTCCGTCAGCCGGGCATCTCGTTCTGGACCTCGTGGGAGGACGACGTCCTCGTCGGCTGCGCCGCGCTCAAGGAGCTCGACCCGAAACACGGCGAGATCAAGTCGATGCGCACACCCCAGATGCTGCGCCGCCGCGGCGCCGGCCGCGCGATGCTCACGCACATCCTCGAGGTCGCCCGCTCGCGCAAGTACGAGCGGCTGAGCCTCGAGACCGGATCGGGCGAGGCGTTCGCGCCCGCGCAGCGGCTCTACGAGAGCTTCGGCTTCACGCGCTGCGGACCGTTCGGCGACTATGTGCTCGACCCGCACAGCGTGTTCATGACGCTGCGGCTGCGGGAGCTGCCGGAGTCGCCTGACGGGAGGTCGCAACCACCAGGTGCTGGCGCTCCTGCGGTTCGGTGATCCCCGGCAGGACGCAGCTCGCCGTCAGCCACGACACTCCGAACGAGACGAGACCGACGGTCTCGCTCCACAGCACGAAGATCTCCTGCTTCGTGACGAGGTGGGCGACGAAGAGCAGGAGCGCTACGCCGAAGCCGGCAGTGCTCAGCATGTAGATGCCCGCGCGCCAGCGCGCCTCGCGATGCCCCTTTGCCCTGGCTCTGCGCAGGAAGATGACGCAGAACCATCCGAGCACCACGAACAGGAGCGCTGCCGAGAGCAGGTGCACTCCGGGAACGATCTCCTTGCCGACGCCGTCGCATCCGCACGGAAACATCGCGACGCCGAGGGCACACAGGCTCGCCACCTTCGCAAGCCACATCTCGGTTTCCGAGAGGCCGTTGTAGGCGAGCAGGAACGCAGCCACCGCGAAGAGACAGCCGACGAAGATGTTGCGCGGCCAGAGGCCGGTCGCCCAGAACGAAGCACTGATCGACGTGATCGGATCGCCGGTCAGTCCGGTCAGCAGGCTTTCCACGATCGGCAGCCCGAGCGCGATGGCCCCGACGAGAAACTTGATCGTGTATTGATCGATCTCAGGTTGCCTCGGCGCTCCGATGAACCGCATGGTGGCTCCCGCAGGTGGCGCGACGCGCGCATCGTCGGCCGCGTTCTACGCGCGGTCATCCTCAGTTGCAAGGAAAGACAAGCGCGGTGCTCGGCGCCGCTCAGGCGTGGCGCCCGAACCAGGCGAACGACAGCGACGACGCCGCCAGCACCAGCACCGCCGCGACGATCGAGAGCAACGGCGCGAGCTCGGTCTCGCGCGCCTGCGTCTGCCGGCGCGCGCCGAGGTTCTCGTAGACGGTGCGCAGCGTCTCGGAGTCGCCGGCGTGGTGGTACTCGCCGCCGGTCATGCGCGCGACCTCCTGCAGCGTCGGCTCGTCGAGCCGCATGTAGATCGGCAGGCCGTCGGCGCCGGAGACCGCACCCTCGACGACGCCGAGGCCGATGACGTCGATGCGCACGCCGCGGTCGGCCGCCATCTTCGCGCCGTCGAGCGTGTCGAAGCCCTGCGTGCGCCGGCCGTCGCTCAGCAGGATGATCGCCGCCGACTCGTACGAGCCCGGCTTCACCGGCTTGAGCTCCTTCGGCGGCGGCTTCTCCTTGATCGCAGGCTTGCGCGAGCGCGGCTGGCCGGGGCCGAACGTGATCTCCGAGAGATCGATGCCGTCGTCCGGGAACAGCTCCGCGACGCTCAGCACGATCGCGTCGCCGATCGCCGTGCCATATTGCATCTGGATCGCGTCGATGGCGCCGACCAGCGCAGCGCGATCGCTCGTCGCGCGCTGCACGACCTGCGCGTTGCCCGCGAACGTGACGAGCGCGACGTCGATGTTGCGCGGCAGCTCGCGGAGGAACCGCTTCGCCGCTTCCTGCGCCGCCACCATGCGCGTCGGCTTGACGTCGCTCACGCGCATGCTGAGCGAGACGTCGATCGCGAGAATGACGGTCGTCCGCGACCACGGCAGCGTCACCATCGCCGTCGGGCGCGCGGCGGCGAAGAGCAGCAGCGAAAGGGCGATCAGAAGCAGCGCGGGCGGGACGTGGCGGCGCCACAGGCGCCGGTCGGCGGCGGCGCGGACGACGTCGAGGCTGCTGTAGCGCAGCGCGCGCTTGCGGCGGAGGTGCAGCAGCCAGAGATACAGGAGGGGCAGCAGCGGCGCCGCCAGCATCAACCAGAGCAGCTGAGGCCAGAGGAAGCTCATGGCGAAGGGGGCTCGCGAGCGACCGATCGTACGCCGATCGGCGATCGCGAGCCGCCGCCCCTCGCGGCTGTGCCCCCGTTTCGCCGCCCTTATTTGTAGGCTTTCTGCGGCCCGATGTTGCGCGGGTCGTGGGCGCCGTGATGGACGACGCACTGGAAGTTCGATGCGTCGTTCGGATCGCCCGATCCCACGTACTCGGCACGCTCGGGATAGGGGCAGAGCGGCCGCGGGAACGCGAACCCCTGCAAGGCGACGTTGTTCACGTAGTGCGTCGCGATGATCCGTTGCGGCGCGATGCCCTGCCCGACCCAGCTCTCGAGCGCCTTCACCGGATCGTGGTCCGCATCGATCACCGTCTGCTGATACTTGCCGTTCCAGTTGGCTTCGGTCGGGATCCAGACCTCGAAATGGATGTTCGACTGCGGCCCGGGCTTGATCGTCCCTGCCACCCGGCAGAGATCGACCGGCGCCTTCGTCGAGCCCGAGACCGTGCTGCCGGCCGTGTACGACTGGGCCAGGGTGATCGTGGTATCCGCCAGCATGAAGCCGGTCAGGTCGGCGCAGCTCGCCGCCGCCACCGCATCGCTGTCTCCTGGTTCGGCGATTGGAGGAGCATCCGCCGGCGGCGCCGTCGCATGACAGGCCGCCGGCAGATCGATGACGAAGAGCTACCGGTTCGGCAGCTCCAGCGTGCGCTGCGTCAGCGCGTTGCGGACGTTCACGAGATCGCTCTCAGTGACGACGCGGTCCTTCAGCCGCGGCGTGCGGCACGAGAAGTTCGCGGCGTCGTTGATGTCGCCGCTGCCGTTGTAGACGGCTTCGTCCGGATAGGCGCACACCGGACGCGAGCGCGTCAGGGTGCCTGCCGAGTCGAACTTCGTCGCGATGATCTTCTCCGGCGCCACGCCCTGCTCGACCCACTTGATCACGGCGCTGACCACGTGGTGGTCGGCGTCGCGGTAGGCCTTCGGCGGCTCGGGCATGCCGCCGCCGATCGAGTTCGGACCGGTGCTGCCGCCGCAGTGGCCGGTCGCCGGCAGCATGAACAGGCGGTGGTACTGCCGCACCTGGTTGCCGAACGCGTTGGCATGTGCGGCGACGTCCTGCGGCGTCAGGTTGGCGATCTGCCGATCGACCACCCTGCTCGGCAGGTTCTGCATCCGCTCCCACATCGCCAGCGCGAAGAAGTAGTCGACCGATCCGTCGGGCGGCACGACCGAGTCGTTCCAGCCGGCCATCTGGATGAGCTTGCCGCCGCGCGCCGTGAAGCGCCGGATGTCCGGGCTCGGCGCGGCGGTGACCGGTGTCAGCACCGCCTTCACGTGGTCGTAGACGTCGTCCCAGTTGACGTCGCGGCGCCAGTCGAAAGGAGGCGACAGCAGCGAGTAGACGTAGTGGCCGATGAACGGGCCGTAGCCGCCGTTGTCGGCGAACAGCGGCGACCAGTCGGCCTCGGATCCGTACTTCGCTCCCGTGTAGCGCTGCTCGGAATTCAGATCGTCCCAGTTGCGGTGCGTGCCGCCGTACATCCGCTTGGCGATCGTCACCTCGTCCGCGGTGAGCGTGCCGTCGCCGGACGGGCCCATCGTGTCGATGTCGAAATTGCAGGTGCGCGGGTTGGTGATCTGCCCGTCGACGAGGCCGTCGTTGGCATCGCAGACCTGCAGCGCGCGCTGCGTGATCGCCGCGCGCTTGTCGGTCGAGATCGACGGCGGGCCGAACGCCACCGTCGGCGTCAGCGTCTTGCCGGTCCACAGCAGCCACATCAGCAGGTCCGGGTACCACTGCGAGGGCGCGCCCGCGACGATGCCGTCGAAGAGCTCGGGGTAGTTCTGCGCCATCATCATCGCCTGGCGGCCGCCGTTGGAGCAGCCCTCGAAGTAGGAGTGCTCGACGGGCTTGCCGAAGTAGACGGTGGCGAGCGTCTTCGCCGCGGTGGCCACCGAATAGTGCGCGCGCAGGCCCCAGTCCTTGACCTTCTCGGGATGGCCGAGCGTCCACGTCGCCGACTCGCCGCCGTCGTGGCCCATGTTGCTGCCGGCCGAGACGAAGCCGTCGCCGACGTCCTGGGCGAGCCGCGGGTACGGCGTCGCGCCGGCGTAGCCGCCGGTGCCGTTGACCTTCATGCGGCCGGTCCATGCCGCCGCCGTGTCGGGCAGCCAGACTTCCCATTTGATTTCCGAATCACTGGAAGGGCGCGCCACACCCTGGACGCGGCACATCGCAACCGGAACGACGCTGCCGTTGACGTTGGTGCCGGCCGCGACCGACGCCGCCGATGTCACGGTCGAGTCCGCGGTCGTGACCGCGGCGAGATCGGCACACGTGTAGGCAGCGTGCGCCGACCCGCATGCGCCAACCAGGCCGAGCGCCAGCGCCGGGCCGATGCCGGCGATCTGCCGCCGGTTGCGGGCCCTCGGCCCGCCATGGGTGTTGTTCATCTCTTCGTGTCTCCTGTGTGTCGCGAAGCCGCCCACGCGAACGGCCGAGCGCGTGGCAATCGGCGTGCTGGCAGCGATCCCGATTAGCCCTGATCAGGCTCACTCGGCGAGCGGACAACCTGTGACGGCCCGGATCGCGCCGCAAGGCCTCGACGCGTGCGTCGGGAGCCCGCACCACGAGCCGTTCCCGGGACGCGAGCGGTCAGCTTCGCGTCAGACGCGACCGCCGCCGCTCAAGTCGATCGCAACGTCCGTCGCAGCGCCTCGAAGAACAGCTCCGACTGCATGCGCTCGCCGAGCGTCTGATCGCGCACGCGCTCGACGATCGCCGGGTCGACGGGCGCCAGCGGTCGACCGGTCGACTGCGCGATCACCTGCGCCATGCAGGCGCGTTCGAGGTAGTAGAGGTCGTCGTACGCGTGCGCCATCCGCGCGCCGCAGACGACGACGCCGTGGTTGCCGAGAAAGACCACGTCCGCGCCGCCCATCGCCTTGGCGATCCGCTCCCCTTCCGACGCATCGAGCGCGAGCCCGTTGTAGTGCGCATCGACGGCGACGCGCCCATGAAAACGCATCGCGTTTTGCGACAGCGCGGTGTCGAGGCAACGGTCGGCCGTGAGCGTCAGCGCGGTCGCGTACGGCATGTGGGTGTGCAGGACACACGCGGTCGCGCACAAGCGATGGATCGCGGCGTGGATGAACATCGCCGTCGGCTCGACGGCATGGTCGCCCGCGAGCCGCTCGCCGGCACCGTCGACCATCACGATGTCGCCGGCGCCGACCTCGCTCCAGAGCAAGCCGCGCGGGTTGAGCAGGAAGCGACCCGAACCGTCCGGAAGCTCGACGCTGAAGTGGTTGCAGACGCCTTCGGCGAGGCCGTGGTGCGCTGCGGCGCGCAGCGCGAGGGCGAGGTCCTCGCGAAGCTGGAGCACGGCTTCGGACGCGAAGTCCCGGGCGTGCGTCGTCATGAAGGGCTCCGGGTGAGAGTCGGAAGCGTGCCGCGCATCTGTTTGCCCGCGACCGATCAGCGCAGCGGCCGCGTCAGGTAGACGCCTTCGCGGCCGACGATCGGCTGGCGCGTCGGCATGAAGATCGTGCAGTCGTCGAGCGGCGCGCGAATCTCCTCGTCGCCGTCGGTGGCGATCAGCTCGCCCTTCGCGAACGTCTCGAAGCCGATCACCGGCCGCACGAAGCGGAAGTCGGCGTGCCTGACGACGTGCGTGCGCAGCAGCTCGAAGCGCCGCGGCGGTCGCGCCGGCGGCGGCACCTCGCGATCGATCAGGCCGAAGTGGCCGAGGACGTCGAGCGCAACCTCGGTCGCCAGTTCGGCACTCGATTGCTTGAAGTGCTGGCCGCATTCGACGACGAGGGCGCTGCCCTTGCCGTCCGCGCGGCCGTGCGCTCCGTACTGGGTGATCGGGGTTCCCGAGCCGAGGCCGGTCGGCATCACGAGGTGCACGTCGGGCCGGGGCACGGCGTTCGCCACCGCGGCGTTGCGCGCGAACGCCGGGTAGACCCAGAACGGCACGACGTCGTGGCTCGTCGAGTGGATGTCGAGGATGTGGTCGGCCGCCGCGATCGCCGGGCGCATCTCCCGGGCCCGGCGCAGCTCGACGCTGTCTTCGCTGCCGTCGAGCTGCGCCGCCGACCAGATGCGGTTCAGGTTGTGCGTGATCTGCCTGCTGTCGAACGGGCGCTCCGGGTCGAAGCTCTCGTAGGCGGCAACGTTGCCGAAGCTGAGCGTCAAGGTCCCGAGCTTCGGCCGCACACCGCTCTCGAGCAGATGGCAGACGGCGACCATGCCGCAGAACTCGTTGCCGTGCGTGATGCCGTTGATCAGCACGTGCGGGCCAGGCTTGCCGGACTCGAAGCGATGCACGTAGTCGATGCCGGTGTTGCCGGCGCGGTAGGACGTGAGATCGCGGGGCAGGACCTCGAAGGCGGGAGAGCTCATGCAACGATTGTGTGTCGCACCGTCAGTAGCCGATCGCCGCCCCGTCGCTGCGCGGGTCCGAGCCGCCGTGGCGCACGCCGTTGACGGGATCGATGAGGATCCCGTGTGCATGGCCGGCGAGCTCGTT
>Ga0105248_10004077_pt1 | contig 16151 bp, 16 predicted proteins | sample KBSS34metaG_FD_81524 | JGI IMG/M metagenome (GOLD analysis project Ga0105248, IMG submission 81524) | Switchgrass rhizosphere microbial communities from Kellogg Biological Station, Michigan, USA - KBS S3-4 metaG | ecosystem: Host-associated > Plants > Roots > Rhizosphere > Soil | place... | reverse complement strand
GCTGGTGACGATCTATGCGGTGCTGATCGCGCTCAACCTCGGCGCCTGGCTGTGGGCGCTGCTGAGCTTCTACGACAAGCCGGCCCTGCTGGGCGTCGCCCTGGTGGTGTACGGGCTGGGGCTGCGCCACGCGGTCGACGCCGACCACATCGCCGCCATCGACAACGTCACCCGCAAGCTGATGCAGGACGGCCGCCAGCCGGTGACCGTCGGCCTCTACTTCGCGCTCGGCCACTCGAGCGTGGTCTTCTTCGCCTCGCTGCTGGTGGCGCTCACCGCCGGCGCCCTGGCCCACGTCGAGGGGCTGAAGACGGTGATGGGAACCGTCTCGACGACGATTTCGGCGGGCTTCCTGTTCGCCATCGCCATCACCAACCTGTTCATCCTGCGTGGGCTGCTGCGCAGCTGGCGGCGGCTGCGCGCCGGGGAGCTGGACGCCGACGCTGCGCCCGCGCCGCTGGCGTCGGGCTTCCTTGGCCGGCTGCTGCGGCCGATGTTCGCCATGATCACCGCGAGCTGGCAGATGGCGCCCCTGGGCCTGCTGTTTGGCCTGGGGTTCGAGACGGCGACCGAGGTGAGCGTCATGGGGCTGTCGGCCAGCCAGACCTCCGCCGGCGCGCCCTTGGCCGTGGCGCTGGTCTTCCCCTTGCTGTTCGCCGCGGGCATGTCGCTGGTCGACGCCACCGACGGCGTGCTGATGGTCGGCGCCTATCGATGGGCGTTCGTCGAGCCGCAGCGCAAGCTGGTCTACAACCTGGTCATCACCCTCATCTCCTCGGTGGTGGCGTTGTTGATCGGCGCCGTGGAGACCGCCGGCCTGCTGTCGCAACACCTGCATCTGCAAGGCGGCGGATGGTCGATCGCCGAGCGGATCGCCGAGCACTTCAACCTGATCGGCATGGTGATCATCGGCCTGCTGGCCGGCGGCTGGCTTGCCTCACTTGCGGTGGCGCGGCTGCGCGCGCTCGCCGCGGCGAGGCCTGGAGAAGCCAAGGCGTGACGGCGGCGATTTCTGCGCACGGCCGCAAATCGGGCGCGGCTGCGCCCGACTTCGGCGCCAGGCTTTGCCCGATATTGAGGTTCGCACGTCAAGCATGAGACGATGGCGCGCCCAGGCGCCAACATGGAGCTGCCCGCCATGAAGCCTCCACCCCACTACCCCACCTCGGCCGCCAAGTGCGCCGACCTGGTGGTGCACATCGTCGGCCTGACCCTCGCCCTCGTCGGCGGCGTCGTGCTGCTGACCCTGGCGGTGCGCGCCGGCTCGATCAGCCGCGTCGTCGGCGTCTCGGTCTATGCGGCGGGGCTGCTGGCGATGCTCGGCTTTTCGACCGCCTACAACTTCGCCCGCGCGCAGTATCGTCCGGCGCTCCGGCGGCTGGACCACGCCGGCATCTTCCTGATGATCGCCGGCTCGTACACGCCCTTCACCCTCAGCCTGCCGGGCGCCTGGGGCTGGGGGATGACGACGGCGGTCTGGTCGATCGCGGCCCTGGGCGCCCTGGGCAAGCTGGCGCTGAAACACGTCGACCGGAAGTTCTGGGTGGCGGTCTATCTCGCGCTCGGCTGGCTGGTGGTGGTGGCGCTGAAGCCGATGATCGACCATCTCGCCTGGTATGCCCTGGTCCTGCTGCTCGCCGGCGGCATCGTCTATTCCACCGGCGTCATCTTCTACGTGAACAAGCGGCTGAAGTTTTCGCGCGCGATCTGGCACGGCCACGTCGTGGCCGGGGCCGCAGCCCACTGGGCCGCGGTTCTGCTGGGGGTGGTGCTCGCCGCCCGCTAGTGAGGTGAATTTGACGCTCGCTCGCGGGTGGGGAGGTTCGTTCGGGGTCGCCCCAAGCGATTACGAACGTCAGATACGGGACACTAGACGCCGCCCGTGAACAGCCTTGTGACATCGGCGCCTGGAACGGAATCCGCCGCCCCACTGTTAAGCTAGGCGGACCGGATTGCCTTGAAATCCCTCGAGACGACCTGTCCGCCAAGCGAGGCGCGATCTTGAAATTCGGGGCTCACGTTCTGGCGGCGACCTGCATCTTCACGGGGATCACCTCTCTCCCGGCGACCGCCCTGGCCCAGCCGGCGCCGGCGCCCCCGCCGCCCGCGCAAACCACCACGACAACCACGGCCACCACCACACAGAGCACCACCAGCGCGGCCGGAAAGAAGGCCGCCGAGATCGTTAGCCAGCCGGCGCGCGATGTCGGGATGAGCCGAACCGAGATTCCGCCGATGCTGGTGAAGGCGAGCCAGGACCCCTACGGCCTGTCCGGCCTCAAGGCCTGCCGGCAGCTGGCCAGCGAGGTGAAGGCCTTGAACGACGTGCTTGGCCCCGACTTCCAGCGCGGAACCCAGTACCAGGAAAACCGAATGGCCAAGCTCGCCCAGGCCGGCGGCAAGACGGTGGTCAACTCCTTCATCCCGTTCCGCGGACTGGTGCGAGAGGTCACCGGCGCCGCGCCGGCCGATCGCAAACACCAGGCGGCGGTCGAGGCCGGCTACGCCCGGCGCGGCTTCCTTCGCGGCGTCTATCTGAACCGCAACTGTCGCCCGCGGTTTTGAAGGCGCACGCCGCGGGAAACGAACGCCAGCGGTGGCGTCGGGGCGCGCAGCGCGGTAGCAAGTCCGTCCGATGACCGCCCCCGAGGTTCCGATCGTTCGCCGCCGGCCGCGCCCGCCACTGATCGCCGCCCTGCGCATCCTGATGCCGGCGGTGGCCGTGCTCGTGCTGCTGGCCGTGATTGTCGCCGCCGCCTCCACCGGGCTGCGCAACGTCGCCGGTGGCACGACGACGACGCGGCCGATTGAACTCGTCGGCCCGCGCCTGACCGGCCAGGACAACAAGAAGCGGCCCTTCATGATCACCGCCGCGTCCGCCGAGCGGCAGGACAGCGCCGGCCGCATCCACCTGGTCAGTCCAGTTCTCGTGCGCGACCAGGGGGGCGGCGACCAGATGCGCGTCACCGCTAAGAGCGGCGTCTACGACGAGGCCGCCGGGCGGCTGCAGCTCACCGGCGACGTCCGGCTCGCCGGTCCCAGCGGGGCCTTCGCCACCCCCTCGGCGGTCTATGACGCCAAGACCGGCGAGATCCTCGGGGCGGGCGGCGTGAACGCCGCCGCCGGCGCAAACCAGCTTCAGGCCGGCTCCGTGTCCGTCAAGGACAAGGGCAAGTCAGTGATCTACAAGGGCGGCGTCCATACGCGCCTCAACGTCAAATAGCGCCAGGAGCCGGTGTTGGACCTACCCGAACGAGCGATCATCCTCAGCGCCGGCCAGGGCCGCCGCCTGTCGCCGCTCACCGACCGGCGGCCGAAGTGCCTAATCGACCTCGCTGGCCGCACCATGCTGGCCTGGCAGCTGCGCCGGCTGGAAGCCGCCGGCGTCCAGGAGGCGGTGGTGGTGACCGGCTTCGGCGCCAACCTGGTCGACGCCGAGATCGCCCACCTGCCGCCCGGCCGCATGAAGGTGCGCACCCTCTTCAACCCGTTCTACGAGCTGGCCGACAACCTGGCCTCCTGCTGGCTGGCGCGGCGCGAGTTCGATCGCCCGGTGCTGCTGCTGAACGGCGACACCCTGTTCGAGACGGCGATCGCCGAACGTCTGATCGGCGCGCCGCCCGCCGAGATCACCCTGGCGATCGACCGCAAGGAGACCTACGATTCCGACGACATGAAGGTTCAGACCGCCGGCGCGCGCCTGTGCGCCATCGGCAAGTCGATCGAGACCTATGACGCCGAATCGATCGGCTTCCTGCGCTTCTCCGCCGCTGGCGCGGCGCGGTTCTCGCACGCCATCGACGAGGCGATGCGCCGGCCCGAGGGGCTCAAGCGCTGGTACCTGAGCGTGATCGACCACCTGGCGCACACCACCGATGCGGTCGCTGTGCAGTCGATCGAAGGGCTCGAGTGGGGCGAGACCGACTTCCCCGAGGACGTCGCCTTCAACGTCGCCCTGGCGGCGAAATGGATGACCAAGGAAGCCTAGTTTCCGACCAGCCGGCGCACCAGGTCGAGGTCGGCGGGCTTGTCCACGTCGACCGCGGCCAGGCCGAACGGGCTCGCCACCGCCGCGACCTCGGCGCCGCACAGCCGGCTCAGCCGCCGCAGGGCTTCGGCCAGGGTCAGGCGGCCGGCGAGGTAGCGCAACAGGGTGAGCGGTCCCAACTTGCGGATGATCCGCCAGGGGCGCTTGCGATCCGCCTCGATGCTGCGCCAGAGCTGGATGGCGGCCAGGCCGCGCGGGCTGCGCACCAGGAACAGGTTGCAGCCGGACCAATCGTCGTCGGCGAAGCTCAGATAGGTGCGTTTCGTGACCGGCGCCGCCGCCTCCACCACCGCGCGGCGGGCCAGCAGCACGCAGACGTCCGCGGTCGCCGGCGCGTCGGCCAGGAAACCGGCGACCCAGGCCGGCTCGAGCAGGGCGTGGTCCGAGGTGGTCAGGAGCACCGGCGTTCCCAGCGCCTCCACCCCGCGCAGGGCGCTGAGGCTCGGCCCCGCCTCGGCCGGCAACACCTCCGCGCCCAGTCGGGCGGCCAGCGCGGCCACCTCCGGGTTCGAGGCGGAGACCGCCACCCGCTCGACCCCGGCCGCGGCGACGGCGGCGACCACCCGTTCGAGCAGCGGTCGGCCGCCGAGCGGGATCAGCCCCTTGTGCGAGACGCCCGCATAGTCCGCCACCGGATCGCGCCCGGGGCGCGCGCCGGCCAGGACGAGCGCGCGGTCGACCGTCATCCCAGGGTCTTCTCGTAGATCCGGTAGGTCTTGTAGATCCGCGAGCCGGCGGCCTCGAGGATGCTGCGCATCGGCAGATTGTCGTCGAGGATCCATGACAGCTCGACCATCTGGTAGCCGAGCGCGCGCGCCTGCGCCCGCGCGGCGTCGATCAACAGGAAGGGCAACAGCTGGCCGCGCCGCGTGCGGCTGAACTTACGGCGCACCCCCATCAGCGGCACCCGCGCGGTCTTCAGCCGCTGGACCTTCAGCCGCCACAGCAGCTTCGCCCAGCCGAACGGCAGGAGCTTGCCTTTCAGGTCGCGGATCGCCTCGTTGATGTTCGGCAGGACGACGATGAACCCGGCCACCTCGCCGTCGATCTCGGCGTACCAGGCCAGCCTCGGGTCGACGACCATCTTCAGCGACTTGGCGAGCTGGGCGGTCTCAGCCTCGGTGGTGGGGGTGAACCCCCAGTTGTGCGACCAGGCGTCGTTGAGGATCTCGGTCAGCAGCCGGACTTCCTCGTCGTAACGCTTCATGTCCAGCATCCGCAGGCGCACGCCGGCGGGCGGCCCGCGATCGACCATCTTGCGGACCATCGGCGGCAGGTCGTCGCTCAAGCGGCTGGCATAGGCGTGGACGTCCTTGATCTGGCGATAACCGAGGGCCTCGACACGGGCGGCCACGTAGGGCGGATCGTGCCCCATCATCACCATCGGCGGGGTGTCGAAGCCGTCGACCAGCAGGCCGACCTCTTCATTGATCGACAAGTTGAACGGCCCCTGGGCGCGCACGCAGCCGCGGCGGGCCAGCCAGGCCTCGGCTGCGGCGAACAGGGCGGCGAACACCATCGGATCGTCTTCGGCGGCGATCAGGCCGAAGTGGCCGGCGCGCGGACCGCCGTCCGACGGCGCCAGCTCGTCGATCTGGGCGCTGATGCGGCCGACGTCGCGCCCGCCGCGAACGGCCAGCCAGAACTGCACCTCGGCGTGGGCGAAGAAGGGGTTGGTCTTCGGCGTCAGCGCCTCGCGCCGCTCCATCATCAGCGGCGCAATATAGTGCGGGTCGGCGGCGTTGAGCCGCATCGGGACGCGGACGAAACGATCGAGTTCCGCCGCCGAGGCGACCGGCACGATGCTCAGTTCGCCCGTCTCCTGGACCTTGCCGTGCATTCACCCCTCCTGGAACAGCAGCGCGCTGGCGCCAAGTGCGGCGAAGATCGCCGGCGCCGCCCAGGCGCCGAGCGCCGCCGGCACGGTTCCGGATTCGCCAAACGCCGTGAAGACGCCGTCGACCACCAGGAACAGCAGGCCCGCCGCCATGCAGCCGACCACGGTGGTCGTCCCGCCGCTGCGGAAGTTGACCAGCAGCACCGGAGCGGCGAGCAGCATCATCACGAAGGCGGCGAACGGCGCCGACCAGGCCCGCAGCACGGCGGTGCGGTAGAAGGCCGGCGGCCGCGCCGAGACCCCGCCCTTCAGCGCGCGCCGCGCAGATCCCGGCGCCAGCGCTTCCTCGCCGGTGAAGATGGTGCGCACGTCCTGCGGCTGCGGCCCCGGTCGCCAGACGATCTCCTGCGCCGCGCCGTGCTGGACGCCCCCGGGGCTGAGTGTCTCGAAGTTCGGCGCCGCCAGGCGCCAGCCGTCGCCCTGGTAGGTCGCCGCGGCGGCGCGCAGGCGCTCGATCAGCCGCCCTGCCGCGTCGCGTCGATAGATGCTCACCCCCGTCAGCTTTCGCCCGGACGTCGAGCCGATCGCCGCGGTGACGATGTCGTCGCCCACGCGGAAGCTCTTTGGGCCCTGCGGCGCCTGCTGGGCGCGCGGCGTGGTGCGGCTCCACCAGGCGTCGAGCGCCTGGTCGGCGCGCGGCGTCAGCCACTGGACACTGACCATGTGCAGCAAGGCGACCGCCAACACGGCCGGGGCCATCATGCCGATCAGCTGGTAGGCCGAGATCCCGGTCGAGCGCAGGGCGACGACGGCGTTCTGGCGCGCCAGCTCGGTGAAGGCGAACAGGCAGCCCGCCAGCACGCTGAGCGGCGCCACCTGCTGCACCAGGGTCGGCAGACGCAGCAGGGCGTAATAGAGCACGCCGCCCACGCCCAGCTTGCGCTCGAGGATGTCGGTAGTGACGTCCAGCAGGTCGAGGATCTGCAGGATCGACACCAGGACGAGCAGCGAGGCGAGAACGCGGAATCCGACGATCCGCAGCAAATGCTTGGGCAGGATCACGTGGCGGCCTTCACGACTCGACGGGGGTGCTGAATGCGCCGGAACAGCTCGCCGATCCGTTCGGCGAACAGGCCGATGGGCGTCTCTCCGGGCCGCTTGCGGCTACTCACGAACATGACGATGCAGATCCCGGCGAAGACGCCGAACGGCACGAGGATCGCCGGGGCGGCGGCGGCGCGTCCGCTGATCGCCAGGCTCTGCCCCAGTTGCAGCATGTGCTGGAAGGCGATCAGCAGGAGGCCGGCGATGATGATTCCGGGCGCCCGCCCGCCGCGTTTGGCCGACAGCCCCAGCGGCAGCGCCAGCAGCGGCAGCAGCGGCAGGGACAGTGAGCGCGCCAACCGGGCGTAGAGCTCCGCCAGCAGTTCCTGTCGCGGGATCATCGAATTCGGGCGGCCGGCCTGTCTCAGCAGCTCCCCCAGGGTCAGTTCGCGGGCGTCGCGACCGCGACCGCGCAGCAGCTTCTCGGCGCTGGTCAGCGGCAGGTCGAGGCCGAAGCTGCGGAAGCTGAGCACCCGGGCGGTCCCGCTCGTCGAGGTGCTGAACTGCTGGCCGTCATGGAGCTCGAGCCGCACGCTGGTTCCATCGGCCTTGCGCAGCAGCTGGCCGCTGCTGGCGGTCGTCACCTCTTCGCGGCCGTCTTTGAGCGCCCGCCGGATGAACACCCGCCCAAGCGTCTCGCCGGTCTCGTCGACGGTATCGGCGGTCATCATCAAGTCGGCGCCCGGCGCGAAGAAGGTCTGCGGCTCGGCCTGGCCGCTCCAGCCTGCGGTCTCCGCCGCGTGCAACACGGCGCGATAGGCGTAGCGGCTGTAGGGCTGGAGAAAGCCGAACAGGATCAGGCTCACCGCCATCAATACAGTGGCGAGCGCCATATAGGGCGCGACGATGCGCGTCAGCGACACCCCGCTGGCCAACAGGGCGTCGATTTCGGACCCTTCGTTGAGCCGAGTGATGACGACGAACAGGGCGATGAAGAAGCCCGCCGGCAAGGTCAGCCCAAGATAGTGCGGCACCAGGTTGGCGGTGAGCTGGACGACATAGCCGAACCGGCCGCTGCTCTCCGACAAGGCGTCGAGCAGACGCAACACCCGCTCGAGCAACAGAGCCACCAGGGTGACGCCCAATGCGCCGCCGAGCGGGCCGACCGTCATCTTCAGAATATAGCGATCCAGGAGCTTCACGCGCAGCGTCCGACTCAACCGGCCGGCCAAAGCGCGCGCAGACGCTCGGTCAGCCTCTCGAGCGCCGCCGGGGCGAGCTCCACGGCAGGGCTGAGCTGCGGCGCGCCGGGCCAGCCGCGGTCGGGAAACGCCTCACCCTCGAAGCTGCGCTCGCCCTCGTAGCGCGGCAGGACATGGAAGTGCACGTCGCGGTCGACCATCATCAGCATCAGATAGTTGATCCGTTCATAGCCGACGAGGGCGGAGAGCGCCCGCTCCGCCCCGCGGGTCGCCACGGCGAGATCGGCGAAAGCTTCTGGCGTCAGCGCCGAAAAGGCCTGGGCCGGCTCCTTGCAGACCAGCACCAGCGCCCCAAATGTCGGCTGACTGGGTCGGACCAGCACGAGCCAGCTCGCCGTTTCGGCGACGAGGCTGCGGGGATAGCCGAACTTCTGGGCCGTGGGATTTGTCATGAAGCCATCTCGCCGGCCGAACGCGCCGCGGCCGCGACATTAGGAAGTCAGCCCAGTCGATGAAAGGAAGAAGACGCCGGCTGGTCGCCGGGAACGGCCGGGGCCAGGCGATAGCGCCCCAGCTCCGCCATCTTACCGTCGGGACCAAGGCCCCGGGCGACCACTCGCACCTGCCAGCAGGCCCCCGCCCGCTCGACCTCGATCGCATGCCAGCGGGCCGCGTCGCCGTGGCCGCCGGAACCCGAAGCGGGGGGCACGCCGAGCACCGGGATCGACGCCCGAGGCCCCGCAAGCGTGGTCAGGCTCGCCTCGTGGGCGTGACCGTGAAGCACCAGCTCGGCGCCCTCGGCCGCCAGGATGGCGGCGAGCTCGGGCGCCTGGCGCAGGGCCTTGCGGCGGGAGACCACGCCGGGGGCCGGCGGATGGTGCAGCAGGACCACGCGGAACAGCCCCTCCTCGCCCAGGCCCCGCAGCAGGCCCGGCAGGCGCGCCAGCTGGGCGGGGTCGAGCACGCCCTCAGCGAGATGCGGAGCTGTGGGGGCCGCCGAGCACAGGTTGATCAGCGCCGCCGGGCCGCGCCGGCGCACCTGCGGGAAGTCGGTCGCCGCCTCGTCGCCGAGCCACGGCCGCCATTCGGCGAATCGCTCGTGACCGCCGCCGCCGGCGAGGGCGTCGTGATTGCCCGGGCTGACCGTCACCTGGTCGGCCGGGCCCAGGGCCTCGAGCCAGCGGCGCGCGCCGACGAATTCGTCGCGGGTGGCGAAATTGGTCAGGTCGCCGGTGATGGCGATGTGGTCCGGCCGCTGGGCCTGCAGGTCAGCGACCAGGGCGGCCAGCACCGCGGCGCTGTGCCGCCGGCGCTTGCGTCGCCAGGCGAAGCGGCTCAGCCAACGTTTGGGCTCCAACTCGATCCCGCGCCGCGCCGGCGGCGCCAGATGCAGGTCGGAGATGTGCGCGAGGCGAAAGACGGACAACCGAAAGCTTTCTGGCAGGGTCAGGGCGCCTTGGTTATCAACTCGGGCGAATTTGCATAAGGGGCGGCAAGGACTTGGATCGGGCGATCGGGGTGGAATGGGGCGTGACGCTGGCGCCCGGAGACGGACGCATCTGGGGCATGAGCGGGGAGGAGCGGCTGGGCCGCATCTTCCGGCGGATCGGCCTGCGCCCGGGCGCGCGCGAATCGCTCGGCGCGGTGGTGGGCGCCGCCGCGGCGGGCGGCGTGATCCTGGTCCGCGCCGACTGGGTCTATGACGAGAGCCTGATCGCCGCCCTGGCCAAACGGCGCGGCGCCCTGCTCATCGGCCCCGAGGGCCAGCCCTTGGCCGCCCATGTCGACGCGCCGGCCGCGGCTGCAATCGCCGCGGCGCTGGAAGGCGCGGGCGATCCGGCCGCGCTCGCCAGGCTGGAGCGGCTGGACCCTGCGGCGCTGGCCTACAACGAGGCGCTGCGCAAACGTGAGCCGCCGGTGCTGGAGCCGCTCACGCCCGAGCGCGTGCGCGCGGTGGAGGCCCGGCTGTTCAAGGGCTCCTACAAGGGCGTCACCGACATCGTCACCAAACACCTCTGGCCGGCGCCGGCGCGCATCGTCACCCGCTGGTGCGCCCTGGCGGGGATCACGCCGAACCAGGTCACCTTCGCGGGCCTGCTGCTGGTGATCGCCGCCTTCGTGCTGTTCTGGCGCGGACAGTTCGCCGCCGGCCTGGTCTGCGGCTGGATCATGACCTTCCTCGACACCGTCGACGGCAAGCTGGCGCGGGTGACCCTGACCTCGTCGAAGTGGGGCAACATCTTCGACCACGGCATCGACCTGGTTCACCCGCCCTTCTGGTGGTGGGCCTGGTGGGTCGGCGTGCAGATGGGCCCCCATCCTCTCCCCTATGCCGACGAGATGCTGGCGGTGGTGCTGGTCGGATATGTGGCCCAGCGGGTGGTCGAGGGCGTCTTCATGCGCCGGTTCGGCATCCACGTGCACGCCTGGCGGCCGTTCGACAGCTGGTTCCGACAGATCACCGCGCGGCGCAATCCGAACCTGATCCTGCTGACCGGAACCGCGCTGCTCGGCCGCCCGGACGTGGGCTTCGCGGCCGTCGCCCTGTGGACCGTGATCTCCTTCGTGGTGCACGTGGTGCAGCTCGTGCAGGGCTTCGCCGCGCCGCGCGGAAGCGTCGTTTCCTGGCTGTCGCGGTGAACCGCGCCGGCGTCATCCATAATCCGCGAAGTCGGCACAATCGCGGCGCCGAACCGGCGTTTCCGCCCGCCGGCGTGCTGATGGCGAGGCCGTGCAGCCACGACGAGCTCGACGCCGCCCTGGCCTGGTTCGCCGCCGAAGGCGTCGACCTCTTGGTCGTGGATGGCGGCGACGGCACGGTGCGCGATGTGATGACTCAGGCGCCGGCGCACTTTCCGGACCAAACGCCGACGATGGCGGTGCTGCCGTCAGGCAAGACCAACGCCCTGGCGTTCGACCTCGGCGTACCCGGCCACTGGACGCTGGAGGGGCTGCTGCAAAGCGCCGAGCGCCGCCGCACCGATCGGCGCCGCCAGCTGGAGGTGTTCCGCGCCGGCGCCGAAACCCCGCTCGCGCGCGGCTTCATCTTCGGCGCCGGCGTCTTCGTTCGCGCCACCGAAATGGCCCAACGGACCCACCGGCTGGGCGCCTTCGACGGCCTGGCGGTCGGCCTGACCCTGGCCGGGGCGGCGCTGCGGACGCTGCTGGGCGGCCCGCGCAGCCGCTGGCGCTCGGGCGAGCCGATGCGGCTGGGGTTCGAAGGCGAGCCGCTGAGCGAAAGCCAGGTCTTTCTGTTGCTGGTCTCGACGCTGGAGCGCCTGCCCCTGGGCGTGCACCCGTTCGGCGCCCATGTCCCCGACGGCCTGCGCACCCTGACGGTCGAGGCGCCGCCGCGGCGGCTGCTGCGCGCCCTGCCGCCGCTCCTGGCCGGCAAGCAGCCATCCTGGTTCGAACCGACGGGCTATCACCAGCGGGCGGTGGAGCGGATCGACTTCGCCGTGGAGGCCGGCTTCGTGCTTGACGGCGAGAGCTATCCGGGCGGCGACTACAGCCTGCGCGTCGGCGCGCCGGTGGAGTTCGTGATCCCGTGAGCCCGGCGTTGCGCGCCTTCGTCGAACGCCAGCTGGGCGCGCCCTGCCCGCCGGAGGTTCGCGCCTTCGCCGAGACGCTCGCCGGCCAGGCTGGCGCCTGCGCGGCGCTGTTCTACGGCTCCGTCCTGCGCACCGGCGACCTCGGCGGGGTGCTCGACTTCTACCTGCTCACCGCGGATCGGCCGGCGAAGGGCTGGCGCGGCTGGCTGGCGAATCACCTCTGGCCCGACGTCTCCTTCCATCAGGCCAAGGTCGCGGATCAGGTGCTACGGGCCAAGGTCGCGACCATGCCGCTGTCGACCTTCGCGGCTGCGGCGGCCGACGGCTTCCTCGACACCACCATCTGGACCCGCTTCGTGCAGCCCTCGGCGCTGGTTTTCGCGGCCGACCCCACGACCGCCGACACCGTGTGCGAAGCGATCGCCGCCGCCAGCGAGACCGCGGCGCGCTACGCCGCCGCTCTCGGACCTGCGGGCGGGGGGGCGGAGGACTACTGGCAGGCGCTGTTCCGCCACACCTACGCGGCCGAACTGCGGGTGGAAAAGCCCGGTCGCGAGCGCGAGATCATCGGCTTCGATCCGGCGCGCTATGAGAGGCTGTTGCCGCTCGCCTGGGCCAGCGCGGGGGTCGCCTTCAGCGGGGCCGCCGACGACCTGCGCCCGCGGCTGGCGCCGGCGGAGGCCCGCCGGCTGGTGACGGCCTGGCGACGGCGGGAGGCCTTCGGCAAGCCGCTGAACGTGGCGCGGCTGGTCAAGGCCGCCTTCACCTTCGAAGGCGCGGCCCGCTATGCGGCCTGGAAGATCGAGCGCCACACCGGGGTGGTGGTGCCGCTCACGCCCTGGCGCGAGCGCCATCCGATCCTGGCGGCGCCCGGCGCCGCATGGCGGCTCTGGCGGGCCCGCCGGCGCTGATTTAGCCGGACGCCCGCTGGCCCGCCGCCGGCAGCACGCCAAGTTCGCGACCGACCCATTCGAAGACGTCGAGCACGTGGTCGATCTGCTCCGGCGTGTGAGCGGCGCTGATGCTGGTGCGGAGCAACGGCCGGTTGTTCGGCGTCGCCGGCGGCAGCGCCAGGTTGAGATAGACCCCGCCCGCCAAGAGCGCGTTCCACATGCCCAGCGCCGTCGGCAGGTCGGGCATGACCACGGCGACGATCGGGCTGGGCTTCGGGCCGGTGGTGAAGCCCAGGGCGTTCAGCCCGCGGAACAGCCGCTCGGCGTTGGCCTGCAGCCGCGGGCGCAGGGTGCGGTCGGCTTCGGCGTGCTCGAGCGCCTTCAGGGTCGAGGCGACCACCGCCGGCGGCAGGGAGGCAGTGAACATATAGGGCCGGGTCACCACCCGCAGGATGTCGAAGTCGTCGGCGTTGGAGACGCAGAAGCCGCCGATCGCGCCCAGGCTCTTGGAGAAGGTGCCGACCACGAAGTCGACGTCGTCCTCGACGCCCTCGGCCTCGGCCAGGCCGCGCCCATGCTCCCCGAGCACGCCCATCGAGTGGGCCTCGTCAACCAGCAGGTAGGCGTCGGTCTGGCGCTTGACGTCGACGATCTCCTTGAGCGGAGCGGCGTCGCCCATCATCGAATAGATGCCCTCGACGACGATCAGCCGGTCGCCGGGCGCGCCCTCGAGCCGGCGCAGGCGCTTGTAGAGGTCTTCCGGATCGTTGTGCCGGAAGCGGATCACCTCGGCGTGGCCCAGGCGGGCCCCGTCGTAGATGCTGGCGTGGCTGTCGGCGTCGAGGATCAGGTGGTCGCCGCGCCCGACCAGGGCCGACAGCACGCCGAGATTGGCCTGATAGCCGGTGGTGAACACCATGGCGTGCTTGCGGCCGTAGAAGCGGGCCAGCGCCTTCTCCATGGCCAGGTGCGCGCCGAAGCTGCCGTTGGCGATGCGCGAGCCGGTGGTGCCGGTGCCCCAGCGACGGACCGCCTCGACGGAGGCCTCGACGCAGTCGGGATCGAAGGTCAACCCGAGATAGTTGTTGGTGCCGAGCAGGATGACCCGCTGGCCGTTCAGCTCGGCCTCGGTGGGCGACAGGACGGCGTCGAACTTGACGTTGAACGGGTCCGCGCCGTGTTCCAGGATTCCCGAATAGGCGCGGATTTGCGGCAGATGCTTGTCTAGTAGTCCCAAGGTTCAGACCTTCGTCCGGAGTTCATCGATCAGTGCGGCCAACTGGCCGACCGTCTGGATATCGGCCATCCGATCCAGGGGAATCGAGAGGTCGAATTTGTCCTCAAGCTCCATGACGATATTCATAAGCGCCAGCGAGTCGACGGAGAGATCGCGGGCGATATCGGTGTCTACGGTTACGACAACCGGCTTTCCGAGGACTTCCTCCGCGGCGCGACCGATCTCGCGCACGGTCAGATCCACGACAAGTTCGGCCATGTAACCCCCGAGTTCAGCGCCCCTGGGCCACAGCTAATCATGCTTCGCCCGGATTGCCATAGTTCTGTGACCCAATCGCAAGAAAAGGTTCACTAAAGAAGCCTCCCGGCGACTCGCCACGAAGCCACGGTCTGGGCGAAGCCGTCGCCCAGGTTGAATTCAGCCTCCGGAGCGCCGCCCCATCGCTCCTCCGGATGGAGGCTCCAGTCGAGATGGCGCATCTCCCGCGCCTTGCCAGGGCTGAGGATCGGATTTCGCCCACCCATGCGCTGAAGGGCGCCGAGAAATCCAGCAAGATCGAGCGCGGCCGAGGGCAGACGAACCAGACTCGGCGAGCGTCCGACCGCATTGGCGGCCGCCGCGGCGATCTCGCTCCAGCCGTAGCCGTCGGGACGGGCGTCTGACAATGCGACCAGCGGCCGCTCGGGCGCCCGGCTGGCCGCGACCGCGATCTGCCGGGCGGCGTCCTGCACGTGGATCATGGCGATCCGCGCGCGCGGATCGAACACCGGCGCGAACGGCAGGCGGCGCGCCGCCTCGAAGACCGCCAGGGTCTCGACGTCGCCCGGCCCGTAGATCGCCGGCGGCCGGACAATGGTCAAGCGTTCGCCCAGGATCTCCGCGGCGACCCCCTCCCCGGCCCGCTTGCTGGCGGCGTAGTCGGAAAGTTTTGGCTCGCGCGCCGCCAGGCTGGAGACCAGCACCATGCGCCCGACCCCGCCGCGCTGCGCGGCCTGGGCCGCGCGCCGGGCGCCCTCGACGTTCGCGGAGAGGAAATCGGCCGGTCTGCGCGCCTTGATCAACCCGGCTGCATGGACCAGCACCTCGGCGTCCCGGCACAGCCGATCCATGGCCTCGGCGTCGGACAGCCCGCCGATGACGATCTCAGGTTCGAGGCCGGCCGGCGCGGCCAGCACCGCGTCGCGCCGCACCAGGGCGCGGACCGCCCACCCCTCCGCGGCCAGGGCGGCGACCAGCTGCCGCCCGAGGAATCCGGTCGCACCGGTGACCGCCGCGAGCCGCACGCCGCTCAGCCTTCCACGAGGTCGAAAGCTCCGCTCTCGTAGAGGGTGCGCGCCTTCGACCGGCTGAGCTTGCCCGATGAGGTCTGCGGCAGAGCGCGCGGCCCCACCAGCCGGACCACGGCGTCAACGCCGTGGCGAGCCCGCATCAGGGCGGTGACGTCGTCGCGGATCCGGTTGCGGACCTCGCCGTCGCTGCTGCGGCACTGCACGAGCAGCACCACCTGCTCGGCCTCCTCGCCCAGCGAGATGGCCGCCACATCGCCGCTGCGCAGCCCCTCGACCCCCGACTCGGCGGTCCACTCCAGGTCCTGCGGCCAGACGTTGCGGCCGTTGAGCAGGATCAGATCCTTTGAGCGGCCGGTGGGGGTGATCTCGCCGTCCGCCAGATAGCCGAGGTCGCCGGTGTCCAGCCAGCCGTCCGCCGACAGCACCGCGGCGGTCGCCTGGGGCTCGCGGAAATACTCCCGCATCAGGCTCGGGCCTCTGACGAAGATCCGGCCGACCTGCCGCTCCGGCAGGGCTGCGCCGGCGTCGCTGCGAACCTCGATCTCGTGGCCAGGCAGGATCGGTCCGCAGCGGACGAAGCTGCGGCGGCGGCTCGACGTCTCGCCCGAGCCGGCGCGGCCGTCGCGCTCCATCAGGTCGATGTCCACCGTGTCGGTGCGCAGCCCCTGGTCGAGCGGCGCCATCGTCAGGGCCAGGGTCGCTTCGGCCATGCCGTAGCTGGCGACGAAGGCGGTGCGGCGGAATCCGGCGCCCGCGAAGCGCTCGGCGAAGCCCTCCAAGGGCCCGGGACGCACCATGTCGCCGCCGACGCCGGCGATTCGCCAGCGGGAGAGGTCGACCTCGCTGGCGGCGTCGGCGCGCCGGGCGCAGAGGTCGTAGCCGAAGGTCGGGCTGTAGGAGACCGTCCCGCCATGCCGGGCGATGAGGTCGAGCCACAGCAGCGGCCGGCGCACGAAGGCGGCGGTCGGCAACAGGTCGACGGTCATCTGGCTGGTGATCGGGCTGAGCAGGAAGCCGATCAGCCCCATGTCGTGATAGAGCGGCAACCAG
>Ga0105248_10004076_pt1 | contig 16151 bp, 17 predicted proteins | sample KBSS34metaG_FD_81524 | JGI IMG/M metagenome (GOLD analysis project Ga0105248, IMG submission 81524) | Switchgrass rhizosphere microbial communities from Kellogg Biological Station, Michigan, USA - KBS S3-4 metaG | ecosystem: Host-associated > Plants > Roots > Rhizosphere > Soil | place... | reverse complement strand
TTGCGCATGAAGACGTTCCCCAGGATCGACAGGCGCTTGGCTGGCACAGCGGGCAACCGGCGTTCCCGCGTGATGGCGATCCTGCGGCGGGGGAGGACAAGCCGTCGCCGGGCGACCCCTACCGCACGATCATCGCCCCATCCCCTCAGGAGGTGAAGCAACTGGTGGAGGAAAGCGGCTCACACTGTCTGCACGTGTTTTCGGGCATTCGCTGGTTTTCGACGATCGTCCACGCGCTGGCCGAGGTGCGCCGGACCAACCGTCCATTTGCGATCAAATCGGAGCCGCGCGACAACGAGGGGCTGAAGGGCGCGGCTCGTTTCGTCCAGTCACGCGTGACCGAAGGATGGCTGCGCCGCAATGCGTTGTTCGTCCTTGCGATCGGCCGGCACGGTCCGCCGTGGTTTCGCTCCGTGGGATACGCGGCTGAGCGGGTCTTTCCTTTTGCCTATTTCTTGCCCTCGGCATGGACGATTTCCGGTAGCAAAGGGCGCAAAGGGACCGCGGGCGGCACGACGGACGGCGGAAGCCCGGGCGTTGGCGATGCGATCGGCCTGGCGCCGATGCGTGACGCCAGTCGCAAGCTCGAGATCGTCTTTATCGGCCGCTTTATCGAGCAAAAAGGTCTGCGTTATCTATTGCCCGCGATTGCCGCCAACGCCGGTCGAATGCGGCTCACTCTTATCGGCGGGGGGCCGTTGCGGGATTCGCTCGGCGTACAGGCTCGCGCGTTGAACCTCGATGTGACGTTTTCTGGCGTGCTGCCGATTGACGAGGTCCAGCGGAAGATAGGCGATTTCGATGTGCTCGCTTTGCCTTCGCTGACAAAGGATGACGGCTGGGGGGCGGTTGTAAGTGAAGCGCTATTGGCGGGCACGGCGGTGATTGCGTCGAGTTGCGCAGGTGCGTCGATTCTGCTCGATGAACCGGGCAACGGACGCGTTGTGCCGCCAGGCGACACCGGCGCCATTGCGCGTGCAATCCTCGATCTCGAATCGAGCGGCGCACTGACGCCTGACGCCCGGGAGGCGAGATCCCGCTGGGCATCCACGCGGCTTACCGCGCAAGCGGGTGCCGAATACTTTATGAAGATCGTCGGCCATCGACTCGACGGTGGTCCGCGGCCCACGGAGTTCTATCAATGAGTTCGAGCGGTAACACCGTTTCGATTGAGAGGACGGCCCATCCGATATGCGATGGGACGCCGGTGCCGACGTACCCTGGCAACTTGCGCGTGCTTCACGTGCTGCCTTCGCTCGATCCGCGCAGTGGGGGTGTTGCGGAGGCGGTGGTGCAGTTCGTCAAACATATGCTGCCTTACGGGTGCGTTAGCGAGGTCGCAACGCTGGACACATCCGACGGACCACGGTTCGACAGGCTTTGCGGCGCCGTGCACCGGCTCGGCCCGGGGTTTGGATCATACGGGATGAGTCGTCGCCTGATGGTCTGGATGCGCGAGAACGCCAGTCGCTATGATGCAATCATTGTGCACGGCATCTGGCAGTTTCACAGCCTTGCTGCTGCATGGGCCGTTTTTCGCAAGGGCACGCCGTTATTCGTGTTTCCCCACGGAATGCTCGATCCGTGGTTTCAGCACACGTATCCGGCAAAGCACGTAAAGAAGCGCATCTACTGGATGCTCTTTGAGCGTTGGGTGTTTCGCCGTGCGAATGCCGTGCTCTTCACCTGCCAGACCGAACTCGAGTTGGCACGCAAGCCGTTCCTCGATCGCAAGCTGCCGTTGAGGGTGAACGGCTTTGGCATCGAATCGGTGCCTGGGGACAAGGCTTGCGGACAGCTATTCCGGGACACCTTTCCAGAGCTTCGCGACAAGCGGGTTCTGCTGTTCCTTTCGCGCATTCATGAGAAGAAGGGCTGTGATCTTTTGATCGGTGCGTTTGCAAAGGTTGCCCCGCAACACCCGGATGTGCGGCTGGTCATTGCCGGACCGGGCGATCCTTCGCTGGTCAACCGGCTCAAGCGCCAGGCGCTCGATCTTCAGGTCGACCGGAATATCGTATGGACGGGTATGTTGAGCGGTGAGCTGAAGTGGGCTGCGCTGCGTGCAGCGGAATTGTTCGTGCTTCCCTCGCATCAGGAAAACTTCGGTATCGCGGTAGTCGAGTCGCTCGCCTCAGGTACGCCTGTTCTGATTACCAACCGCGTGAACATCTGGCAGGAGATCGTCGAATCAGGGGGCGGGTGGGTCTGCGCCGACACGGAAAAAGGCGTCGCCGATGCACTGCAGCGTTGGTGCGCCGATACGACGGCTGATCAACGACGTTTGCTTGGGATGATGGCTCTGGAATGCTATCAGAACGATTTTCAGATCGAAGCGGCCGCGCGCCGATTGACCGATACGGTAGCCGAAGCGACTTGCAGCGAATTGCCGTCGTGTCCCGAAACGACAGTTTGAATGCATCTGGAGGAAGGCCTCATGCCGGATACAGCGCCATCACGCCGAAAATCGAAGACCGTTACCGTTTGTCTGGTATTGCTCGCTGCCTTTTCAATACCGTACGTCTCGCCACCGGAGGCACGGGGGCAAGGCATTGCAATGTATTCGAATGGCCCGCGGTCACCATCTAGTGGCAGCGGTTCTGCATTCCCGCCCGGTTCGGCCGCAGGCTCCGTTATGAGCATGACCGGGGGGAGTGCGTTCGGCGGCATGAGTAACTCGGGTTCGTTGGGCGGCGCTGGAAGCGGCAGCCGCGACGGCGCACTGGGAGTGCGGGCGAGTGCGGGTATGTCCGGTAACGCCTCTGGCCAGAGCGGCGCCGCTCCACCCGGGCTGAACGCGGCCGCAAAGCCCGGCTCTACCAAACGGGTTTCGTCGGCGCGAAAGCCCACCAAGTCCTCCGACGTCGACAATCCAGCACTCACATCAGGAGGTCCATACGAGCCTGCGTGGGACGCGTCTCCGGGGTGGCAGACTGACTCAATCTACAAGTCGCACTGGACGTCGCCGGCCAACGACTATCAATGGGGCGCGAGCCGGAGATGACGGTCGCTGTGGACGATTGAATCTGAAAATCCATTTGAGTACCGCCATGAACATACAACGATGGGCAGTTCCAGGTGTCATTTTCTTGGCTTGACCGCGCGGGCCGGGGTGCCGATGCATACCATGCCTGCGGGGAGATCGGCCACGACGGTGCTGCGCGCCCCCACCACCGCTCCGTCACCGATCCGCGCACCCGGGGCGACAAAGACTCCAGTCGCAAGCCAAACCTGGCTGCCGATGGTCGTGTGGTGAGCGCGAATCGGAAAGTCCGGTGCACTGTAGTCGTGGTCTCCTGCGCATATATACGAATGCTGTGACACCACCGAATGGTCCCCGATTTCGATTGGCCCCAGACTGTACAGCGTCACATGATCACCAATCCACGAAAAGTCTCCGATCAAAACCTTCCACGGATAGGTGACATGCGCCGTAGGCCGAATAACGACGCGTTTCCCCACGCGCGCGCCAAAGCACCTGAGAAGAGTGCGCCTCCATCCATTGAAGACTTGAGGGGATGGGCGAAACAGGACGGCTTCAACGAGCCACCAAAGTTGAACGGCCCACGCAGGGCGACCGCGAAACCCCTCGGGCATGCGGAATGTCGACAGGTCCTGGTGAAGCCGTTCTGCACCGAAACCAGCTACGTCGTCGCACCCGCGCGATTCTTGCCTCGCGGCCGCGTCGTCCGCCGCCTCCGTACTAGTGGGTGGCATGTGTCCGCTGAGCGTGCTCGAGGAACCATTGATAGGTGCTAGTCAAGCCTTCCTTGAGCCCGATTCGTGGAGCCCAACCCAATGCGCTGAGCTTATCGATGTTCAATAGCTTGCGTGGCGTACCGTCGGGCTTGGAGAGATCGTGCACGAGTTGCCCCCGGAAGCCGACCACCTCGGCCACGGACTCCGCCAGCTCGCGTACCGAGATGTCGTGACCGCAACCGGCGTTGACGTGCGAGCACCTCGAAGAAGCGACTCTGGCATAGTCATCTCTCGCGAGGTTCATCACCAGCACACATGCCGCGGCAAGGTCGTCGACGTGCAGGAACTCACGACGGACCTTTCCCGAGCCCCACAGTTCAGTGGAAGGAACATTCGCTAGCGCAGCCTCGTGAAAGCGTCTTATCAACGCCGGAATCACGTGGCTGTTTTGCGGGTGGAAATTGTCTCCTGGCCCGTACAGATTGGTCGGCATGATGCTCCGGAAGTCGACACCGAACTGACGGTTATAGGACTCGCATAGCTTGATTCCGGCGATCTTTGCGATCGCATAGGGCTCGTTCGTATCCTCCAGCGCCCCATTCAGCAACTCGCTTTCGACGATCGGCTGGGGAGCGTACTTCGGATAAATGCATGACGAGCCAAGAAACAGCAGTTTGGTGACTCCAGCTTGCTGCGCATGATGAATCACGTTCGATTCGATCATCAGATTCTGATAGATGAACTCCGCAGGATAAGTGTCGTTCGCGTGGATGCCTCCGACCCTGGCTGCCGCAAGATATACCTCGTCGATGTGCTCGCTGGCGAAGAATTCCCGGACCGCAGCCTGTTGCGTCAAGTCGAGTTCCTTCGAGCCGCGCACAATCACGTCGACGTCCTCATGGCGTTGAAGTCGCCGGACAATGGCGGAACCGACCATGCCAGTATGGCCGCTGACATAGACGCGCTTCCGGGTGGAATGGTCCATGTCTACTCCTTGCGTTCGAACACGGAGAATCCGTGTTTCTGAACGAGCGTATCCTTGCGGGCCTCCGCAAGATCCTTGGCTACCATTTCCTTGACAAGCTCGTCGAATGTAATTCGGGGTCTCCAGTCCAGTCTTTGCTTTGCCCTGCCTGGATCACCAAGCAGTGTCTCGACTTCGGTCGGGCGGAAATATCTGGGATCGACTCGCACAATCACGTCGCCGACCTTCACGCGCGCTTCCACGCCGACATTCACTACCACCCCCACCTCGGTTTCACCACTGCCTTCCCATTGGAGAGCGATGCCCAGTTGCTCGGCGGCGAGCGTGACAAATTGCCGGACACTGTGCTGAACGCCGGTTGCGATGACAAAATCTTCAGGCTCCTGTTGCTGAAGCATCATCCATTGCATCTCGACATAGTCCTTTGCATGTCCCCAATCGCGCAGGGAAGCAAGGTTGCCAAGGAAGAGGCAATCTTGAAGGCCCAGTGAGATGCGCGCCAGGCCGCGAGTGATCTTGCGAGTCACGAAGGTCTCGCCACGCAAAGGCGATTCATGATTGAACAGAATACCGTTGCATGCGTACATTCCATAGGCCTCCCGATAGTTCACGGTGATCCAATACGCGTACATCTTGGCAACGGCATAGGGACTGCGCGGATAGAAGGGCGTGGTTTCCTTCTGTGGCACTTCCTGCACCTTGCCGTAGAGCTCTGACGTCGACGCCTGATAGAACCGCGTCGCTTTGCTCAAGCCGAGGATCCGCATTGCCTCAAGGATGCGCAGCGTACCAAGCCCGTCAGCGTTCGCCGTGTACTCCGGCTCTTCGAACGACACCGCTACGTGGCTTTGCGCCGCCAGGTTATAGATCTCGGATGGCTGAGTGTTTTGAATGATTCGAATCAGGCTCGACGAGTCGGTCATGTCGCCGTGATGCAGGACGAGTTTTCGATCGAGCTCGTGAGGATCTTGATAGAGGTGATCGATGCGGTCGGTGTTGAACAGGGAAGCGCGACGCTTTATGCCGTGCACCACGTAGCCCTTCGATAGCAATAGCTCGGCAAGATAGGCCCCGTCCTGACCGGTAATTCCTGTAATTAGAGCGACTTTTTGCATGATTCCATCTCACGTAGCTTTAGTAGAAGGGTGAGCAACCGAACGTCAACAACACGAACCATGAAGTTCGCCTGTCTGTAGCGGTTCCGTAGCCCGGTGAGGTTGAGCCGATCCACCGTCGCACGGGACCACGGAGGTAACGGTGTTCAAAGTGGTTGTCAAATGCGGTGCGGATGACCTGTCGAGCCTCGGAGTCAACGCCGCCATCTACCGGTATGGCGATGCGCCCGCGTTCGGTTCTTGTTCGCTGCCTTAAAGGTAGGGTGTCGCCGTATGCGTTACCACAAGGGAAGATAGTGTTTCGCGCGCTCGTGCTTCCATCGTCTGAAACTCTGATAGATGCATTGGGTTCGATTTAACAGGGCGGGCGCAACGAAGCGCAAGTGAAGCATCCTGAATGGCGAAAATGCATAAGGCTTTGGCGTTGTTCGCGCTACGGCATCTGCGTGGTGGGCCAGAGACAAGGTGAGAGTTGGGCACGGAGGTGGCATCCATGGGCTCCTCCCTCTCATCCGATTCTCTGCACCAGAACGGGTGATTGGCCGCGACGGCCAACCTTATGGCGCACCCCGGTGACTAAGGTCGATCAAAATGCAGTCGTCACGCATTGCGGTATTTTGAGTTTGACTACGTCTCTGGACCGATGAAGATTCTTGTCTATGGCATCAACTATGCGCCCGAGCTTACCGGCATCGGCAAGTACACTGCCGAAATGGCGGAAACGCTTGGCGCGAGCGGTCACGAGGTACGCGTTCTTTGCGCTCCGCCCTATTACCCTCAGTGGCACGTTGCCAAGGGATTCTCGGGTTACCGCTATGCAACCGAACACCGGAACAGGGTGCGCGTCTGGCGTGCTCCGTTGTGGGTGCCGTCGCGGCCGAAAGGGGCGCGGCGCATAGCGCACCTGGCGAGCTTCGCGATATCGAGTATGCCGGTGCTTCTGCGTCACGCATTATGGCGGCCCGACGTCGTCATGTGCATTGCTCCGAGCCTGCTGAACGCGCCCTCCGCGTTGCTGGTTGCTCGGCTTACCGGAGCGCATGCATGGCTGCACGTTCAAGACTACGAGGTCGATGCGGCATTCAGTTTGGGCATGCTCAAGGGATCGGTCTTGAAGAAGGCCGCGCTTGCGCTGGAGCGGCTATTACTTACGCGCTTTGATTCCGTTTCAACGATCTCCGCGAAGATGCTGGAACACGCGTTGCGCAAGGGGGTTGATTCGCGAAAGGTGGTACGGTTCTCCAACTGGGCAGATACCGGATCAATCTTCCCTCTCAAGCGGACTAGCCGGTTGCGGGAGAGCTTGAAAATACCCGAAACGGCTACGGTAGTCCTCTATTCGGGGAACATGGGCGCCAAGCAGGGCCTTGACGTGCTTGCGACCGCGGCAGTGAAGCGCTCGTCACGTAGCGATCTGGTCTTCGTGTTCTGCGGCAATGGTCCTGCTCGCGAAGAAATGACGGCGCTCTGCGGTAGCTTGCCAACGTGCCGCTTCATTGATCTTCAACCTGTCGAACAGCTGAACGAGCTGTTGAACCTCGCGGATATTCACGTTCTGCCGCAACGTGCCGACGCCGCCGATCTCGTGATGCCGTCGAAGCTGACCGGGATGTTCGCCAGCGGTCGCGCGGTGATCGCAATGGCTAATCCTGACACCGAGCTATACGACGCCGTTTCTCCACGGGGCGTCGTAGTGCCGCCTGGCGAACCGGATTTGCTCGCCGCGGCGATTGACCGGCTGGCATCAGAGGCAGAAGAGCGCGCTCGCCTCGGAACGGCAGGACGCGAATTCGCTCAGACGGAGCTCTCACGCGACGCAGTGCTGCGCGAATTCGAAAGGGTGCTGTGCGAGCGCTGCCAAGCGGGCGGAGCTCGCGTCGCGGCGTCTAAGGCACGGCATCCGGATTTCTGAATTCGCGTACGCATTTTCACCACAGGGGATAGTATGAACATCACCATCATTGGCACGGGCTATGTCGGGCTGGTCACCGGGACATGTCTTGCCGAGATCGGCAATAACGTATTTTGTGTGGACGTCGATAAGCGCAAGATAGATATTCTTAACGGCGGCGGAGTACCGATTCACGAGCCCGGCTTGAAGGAGTTGATCGATCGAAACCGCGCGAGCCGGCGCTTGCAGTTCTCCACTGATATCCCGGCAAGCGTCGCGCACGGAGATGTCCAGTTCATTGCCGTGGGTACGCCTCCGGACGAAGATGGATCGGCTGACCTGCAATATGTGTTAAATGCCGCTCGCAACATCGGTCGTCACATGTCGGGCTTCAAGATCGTCGTCAACAAGTCGACCGTCCCGGTCGGTACGGCGCTGCGAGTGCGTGCGGTCATCGCGGATGAGTTGTCGCGCCGCAATGCACGGCAAGACTTCTCGGTCGTGTCAAACCCTGAATTTCTCAAGGAAGGGGCCGCAGTGGACGATTTCATGCGACCGGATCGCATCGTAATTGGTAGCGATGCCGACGAAGCAGGCGAGCGCGCGCGCGAGCAGATGAAGCGCCTTTACGCGCCGTTCAACCGCAATCACGAGCGCACGCGCAACATGGACGTTCGTTCGGCCGAATTTACCAAGTATGCGGCGAACGCGATGCTGGCAACCCGCATCTCGTTTATGAACGAACTCGCGAATCTCGCTGATGTCGTTGGGGCAGACATCGAATCGGTTCGCCGGGGTATCGGTTCGGACCCGCGAATTGGTTACGACTTTCTTTATGCGGGCACGGGTTATGGCGGCTCGTGCTTTCCAAAGGATGTGCGCGCATTGGTGCAGACTGCATCAGAGCATGGACGTACCATGCGCATTCTCGGGGCAGTCGAGGCGGTCAACGAGCAGCAAAAGAAGATCCTGATTGAAAAGATAACTGAGCGGTTAGGCGAGGACTTGTCGGGCCAAACCGTCGCGGTATGGGGGCTGGCGTTCAAGCCGAACACCGATGATATGCGCGAGGCGCCGAGTCGGGAGGTGGTGACGGGATTGCTCAAACGCGGTGCAACCGTGCGCGCGTACGACCCGGTGGCGACGGATGAAGCGCAACGCGTTTTCTCGCTCGATCTCAAGGAAAATCCCGAACTACGCTCGCGGCTGTCGTTCGTGAACACACCGGTGGAGGCTGCCCATGATGCGGATGCGTTGGTGATCGTTACCGAATGGAAGATATTCAAAAGTCCGGACTTCGGAGCGCTGGCGCAGGCGCTAAAGACACCATTGATTTTTGACGGTCGCAATCTATACGAGCCCGAGGTAATGGCCGAACTCGGGATTGAGTACTATGGCATTGGCCGACCACATGTGCCGAGTGCCCGGGAGGTGGTGGCGCGCTTTACATCTCTAAGGGATGAGCGGCAAGGCTAGCTCGCAAGGAGGGCAATTGGAAGGTTGGTTGAATACGACGGAGCGCGGGCGCCTGTGTCGCGCCCCGTCGATGGACCGCAAGTTTGCAGCTTGGCCCGGTCCGGTTCGAAATTCAGATTTGGACGCTTCTCCGTGACTGCCGTCCCGTACTTGCGAACATACCTGAGCGCTCACCTTTATCGCAGATCGTGCGGATCCTGAAAGCCGAAATGGTCGCTGAGGCACTGCCCCACATCCGCCAGTTTCACGGCAAGGTGATCGTGATCGAGCACTGCGGCCACGCGATGAGGAAAGAGCGCATCAAAAACAGGGTTTCGCGCGCGACGTGAGCCTGCTGTAACTGGTCAGCATCGACCTCGTTGTCGTCCACGGCGGCGACCGCCTTCGGACCCGCGACAGAGTACGCACCTGCTCGTACAAGCGCGCTTGCGTGGAAGCGCATCGCCGAGCTGATACTTGAGCGCATCCGCGCGGATATCGAGCAATCGCCATCGACCCAACCTATTCATTCGTCGAGGAAGGGCTTGTGCTTGACGCCTGTGCTGGCCGCGACCTGCCCCCATCCATATAGGCTTGCGTATTCGCATGTACGGTGGAATCCGCCATGATTTCCGCAGCGGTCGCCCAGCGATAGATCGTGTGTTGGGCTGTGGGTAGGGTTTCGAGATTTACGGCACGGTGCAATTTGTAGCCGAGCACGATGTAGTGGGTCGAGATTCCCGCCTCGCCACTGACGTTGTCTTCGTACATATGTTCGTACACGCCCACCAGATCGGCATCGACGCGTTCCATGTCGGGGATGCCGAGTTCGTCTCGTGCAATACGGCGAAACGCATCGTCGAGACTTTCATTCTTGCGGATTCGTCCGCCAGGAACAAACCAGAATCCTTGCGCCGGTCTATTAATCCGGTGACCGAGGAGGTAACTGCCCTCGTCGTTCCAAACGATTAGATCAATCGCAACTAGCGGCGTGGCATTGATGGTTTGCAAAAAGAGTTCAATTGGAAGCATGATGACTCGGTTCGGAGGGTCGAAAAGAGCCTTTTCGACTATGGCTGGTGAGTGGAAAGCTAAAGACGATGACGGTGTCTTAGGATTTCACGAACAAGTTGCGCGCCGACCGCTCGCGCACATGGCTTGCTAGTCTGTGAACGTTTTGACTGAGGAAAGCGTTCTAAAGGAGTGACGCGTTGGGATGCTTAGCTGTTCCTTTACCGAGCGTGCTGACCGTGGAAAGCGCAAGGTCGGATAGTCCGCAATGCCTAAGGTAAAAGCGCTAAAGAATCGGAATGATCATTCCTGTTTTCATCAGCCTCTTTCGGTCTGGAAGCGAGTTGCTGTATTGATGGAGCGCTAACAAATTCTACGCTCGTCGGCTTCAGCAGCCAAATTTGGGCGCGTACTTAACGGCCGCTCATCATGGAAGACACGGCTCTCTGCGCAACGTCACGATGGCTCGCCGGATGCCACATTGTGCGGAGATTGCGCCGAGCGGCTTTGATGCGGTGTGGGGCTGCGGCATGGTCCAGACGAGATCGGTCTCGTCACCCCGGAATGCCTGTTTGGCACGTTCGTCACGCTCTCGCTCTTCTGCCGGTCGATCGCCGCCGTCTAGTTCGGACAGCAGGCGCACGGTCCGCCATGAACATGTTCCGCTTCGTGCACGATTCAAACGATCGCCCCGGCTACGGACCCGGCACGTCGTCGCCGATGCCGTTTGAGACGGACCAAGCAGGAACTCTACCTTTTTCGATCGTTGCGGAACTGCCTGTATGCCGGCGTCTTCGCAATAGCCCTTGCCTTGACGTGCGCTGATTCGTGGGCGCTTCAGGCTATTGTCCGCATCAGTGTGTTGGGACAGCGATACGAATTGTTCTGCTCAAGCCACTGAAAAGCGCTGTTCGGAAAGCATGGACGCTATGGGTAGCGTCGTCGGCATCGGTGCATACTTGTGCAAGTGAATCACACCGCCGAGAGCATAGACATGGCTGCCGACCTTGCACACTCCTGGTTGACCCTCAGCGCGCCTGTGGCTGCAGCACAGGCCGCCGGCCGCCCGCTCGTGGCGCTGGAATCGACCATCATCGCCCACGGCATGCCCTACCCGGAGAACGTTCGCACCGCGCGCGAAGTGGAGGCCTTGATCCGCGACGTGGGAGCCGAGCCCGCGACTATCGCGCTGATCGGCGGGCGAGTCCGCATTGGCCTTTCTGACGACGAGCTGGAACTACTCGGCCGTTCGGACCAGGTGTACAAGGTCAGCCGCCGCGATCTGCCGGCCGTGCTGGCATGCGGCGGGCTCGGCGCCACGACAGTGGCTGGCACGATGATATGTGCCGCCCTGGCCGGCGTCGAGGTCTTCGTTACCGGAGGCATTGGCGGCGTGCACCGGGGCGCGCAGGAAACCTTCGATATCTCGGCTGACCTGCAGGAACTGGCGAAGACCCCGGTGGCGGTGGTCTGTGCCGGTGCGAAGTCCATCCTGGACATCGGGCTCACACTGGAGTATCTGGAAACGCATGGCGTGCCGGTGCTCAGTTGCGAGCAGGACAATTTCGCCGCGTTCTACATGCGCGACAGTGGTTTTCGCGCGGACTTCAGACTCGACGATGCGATGGAGCAGGCACGCTTCATCCGCATCAAGTGGGACTTGGGACTCGGAGGCGGGGTGGTGTTGAGCACTCCGGTGCCGCAAGCGGCAGCGATGACGTTCGAAGAGATCGACGGACTGACCCGGCAGGCGCTCGACGAGGCCGCCGCGCAAGGAATCACCGGCAAGGCCGTGACGCCCTTTCTGCTGGCCCGCATCACGGCGCTGACGGGTGGACGCAGCCTGGCCACAAACATCGCGGTGGTGAAGCACAACGCCGAGGTGGGGGCAAGGCTGGCGCTGGCGTTGGCACACGCGGGGCGCGGGGCGGGCACGGCGTAGCCGCCGGGATGTCTGTTCTTTTGCGCGCATACGCGGGGAAGCAAACGTGCTTTTCGTCAGAAGATTTTTGTGCCGTCAGACCAACATATGAATAACTCCAAAATAGGATGCTGACCCAAGAGCCGCGAAGACCTGACGCTACGCCAAACGAGGAGTGACGCAAAAATGCGAGGCGAAGAATTGGCGCATTTGAGCGGCGTCACCCGTCCCCTTGAGCCACACGGCATGCCGATGCGGAAAACGGGCTTTGCCTTTACGGCGGATAGCTTGGAAAGCGGGCGGTTTCTGCTTCAATTCGCCGAATCAACGCATGACGCACGAGCGCATAGTAAGTGCTACGCAATCGACACGATCCCGGTCATTGTGATCGAGCCGTATTCGATCCGATCGTGTCTTTTGCAGTAAAGCAGCACTCCCACCATCGAGGGGAATGTTATGGGAGTACACCGGAGCAGGTCAGGCATGCAGACGGTATCAAGTCGGAAGTGGATTCAAGCGACACCGTGAATGGAGTGAGGCTGTCGTTTGAGGGTCGGTCTCAAGTTCCAAATCGTCGTTGCCGATAACAAGCACAGGGAAGGACGCAGATTTTGCGGCCGATCACGGGGTCGTCGCGAACATGCCGGCACATGCGACCCACAACACCGGCTGCTGCAGTTGTTCGGGACGATGCCCCGCAAACGAAGCGTGTGCTCTCAGGCTCGAGTGCGGCACGGGAGGTTGGTCATGAAGCACAGGACGGCCAGACAACTCGTTGCTCAGCTTTCGTATTTGCGTCATCTGGTGCGGTGCAGCGCACTGAGGGCGTCGGCGACTGGCGGGACTATGGTACGAAGCCCCAGCCAGGAGGTTGCCCGAAGAGCGGCAAGCATCGACTCGTGGGACCTGCCGCTGGACGCGATTCATTTGTGGGAGCCGCACGTGAAAGTCACCTCTGACCATTCATTACGTTCGCAGGTCGACAAATGGCTTGCCCCAGAGCTCTCGACGCCTGTTCACATAACTGAGTTCAGTCGCACGCGCGTGGGCGGCATACGTTACGTGTGCGTCGAGACGTCATTTCCACGCGGACCCCGGGCGATGCTTTTCTTTCGGCACGACGATGGTCGTTGGCGGGTATATCCGCCGGCTGCCCGCAGACCGTACGTAGCGCTTGATTTCTCCGAGCACTCGTCGACGCCTCGCGCTCGGATCGGGTAGAAGCCGATGGTTCGATAGCCATTTCCCATGGAACGTGACTTCGGAATGATCAAGGTTGCCCGGGGAAGATGAGTATGAAAACGAGGGCATGACTCGAAAGCGGCATCCGGGGCATGCGCCTTCAGCGCTATTCGCTGACTGCCGGAATCCGTTGAGCGCATTTTGCCGCGCGCAAATGTGGGTCCGGATTGTGTGCGGATCACTTGCCGTGATCTCCAATGCCAATTGGGAGCAACGCCATGTATTTCGGAATACTCGTCTCACACGTACGGTCGGCCGAGGAACGCGGCACGCCGCACGGCGACGTGAAGTCGCCTGATTCAGACCGTCCGCACCGCTTCGCGGCGCTCTGGCGAGCGATGAGAGGATTGTTTTCGTAAGGTCAAGCCCCCTTGGAGCGGCTTTCGTAACTGATACTGCGTCCTCCGCGCCTGCACTCAGAAACCCGGTTCAGTCGTTCGCGCCGGCGCACGTGCGTGACCGCTCCACGTCGAGCCAGAGCTTGAGTCGCGATGGTTCGGCGGCGGTCTTCGCCTCACCCGCGAGGCCGGGATAGCAACGTCGGCGGCCGCACGCTGCGTTTCCGGTGCCGGAAAATGATAAAAGCGCCCCGCAGGGCGCTCCTATTCGTCCCCCTGACCGCAAAACGGCTCAAGGGGTAATTCCGTCATACGCTGTCAGGCGCATGACCCTGCGAGACCAAGAGCGTTACTTTTCACCGCGCGCGTCGAGGTGTTTCTTCCCCCTCGTTCGCGCGACGCTTTACGCATTGGTGGCGGCGCTTTCAGCATTCTCGACGACTTGTTTCGCCGATTTCCTGGCAGCCGTATATGCCGCGCCAGCCGTCTCGCCCGCTGCCAAACCTGACTTCCACAGGGCCACAACTGCTTCACTGCCCGGCAGTGCGTTTTTTGACAGATTGTCGAACAGCGCCTTCGTGTCATACGAGGGCAGGTTGAACAACGTCTTGCCTGCCGCCTCGAATTCAGCTTGAGTGCTCGACACGATTTCGTTCACGTGCTTCCAGTACGCCTGCGCCTTTTCAATGGCGGGCTGAAACTCGCCGGTCTGAACTGCGAAAACGGCTTGCGGCGCTTTACTGGAAAGGGACTTGGCAGCGAGTTCCTGAGCCTCGGCGAGCGTCGTCTTGACCGTCTGCGCATTGAGTTCGAAGAGCTTTTCGAACCCCTCAAAAGCCTTGCTTGCGAGACCAAATGCCGTGTCGAAGCTTGCCTTGGTTGCGGCAACCGTTTGTTCCGGGATGAGATTAGTCATAGGAGTAGTCATAGTTTGATTCCAAAAGGAGGGAAGGATCGAATTCACACAATGCATGGTGCGATGCAGCAATCTGGGTACCATCATAGGCGCAATCGCACCGAAGTCAACTGAAAACTTCCCGCGTTCCGCTTCTCGGCGTGAACGCTGATCGCAAGCACAGTTGCCCGTGTGTCAATACTTTTCAGGCTATTGGGCGCGAACCTCGCACCGTCTCGGGCATCTCTCTCGCGTCGGCGCAGAAGATGAGCCATGCGTGCTGCGTTGCAGCACGCCCGTTCGTGGCAATGAGCCAACAAACGGGACTTGCGTGGCGGGTTTGTATTGACTGGGGCAGTGCGATTCGTTGCGTCCCGGTTCGTGTTCCGTCTTGTCTGCAACAGTGCAAACCGGGAACCCATCGGTTCAGAACCCGGATATGCGTGCTTTCTGTGAAACCGGGGTGACTTAGGAGTAAGGTTTCGGTTCAGGACATACATTTTTGACGGGACAAAAAAATGGCCACCGCTTCAGAAATCACTTACGGCCCGAACGGGCATACGCCGGAGTCGCTGCGGGCGCTGGCCGCGTATTTGGAGATTTCTCTGGAGCGGGGGAAGTGCGTGGTCATGATGCGCCACGGTACAGACGTCTGTTCGGTCTACGTCGGCGACCCGGCCGCCGAGGAGAGTGATTTGACCAGCCATGGGACCATTTCGAAGGCCGTGGCCGAGGAACTGCTGGAGTTGACCCAGGTTGGACTAAACCGGATAACGGTCGGCGACCAGACGTACCGTTTTTTTAGAAGCTTCACGCTTATCGCCGACGTCGGCGCAGTGGTATTTGCTCCGACGTAACATGAGGCGAGCCGCGGTCATGCAGATACGGGCGTACTTGCCATGACGATTCAAAAGATCACGCCTTTTCTTTGGTACTCCAGGGAAGCCGAGGAGGCCGCCGCATTCTATGCGGATATCTTTCCAGACTCGCACGTCGTTCGGGTCACTGCGGTGCCGAGCGCCGGTTCCACGAAGATTGTCGAGTTTGTTCTCTTTGGGCAGCCCTTCATCGCCATGAGCGCCGGGCGACTCGACCCGTTCAACCACTCGATATCCCTGATGGTCAACTGTGACGATCAGGCTGCGCTCGACCGCTATTGGAACGCCCTTCTCGAGGGCGGCGGTTCGCCTGAGGAGTGCGGCTGGCTGAGGGACCGCTTCGGCGTCTCGTGGCAGATCGTTCCAGCCGATCTTGTCGAAATGATGGCTGACCCTGATCCAGAAAAGGCCAGGCGCGTTGCCGATGCCATGTTGAAAATGGTGAAGTTCGACATCGCCGCGCTGAAGGCCGCGTATTCGGGGACGGCGGATTAACAAAAGACTCCGTATACCGTGTGCGCCAGGCCGTGCTGGAGGTGCTGAAGCGTGCTCCTCGGCGCGGTCACTGAAACAGCCGGTAACGCGTGCCAAACGTAAGCGAGTACGGCGTACCGTCTAGACGCTCCAATCAGAAGTCGCCAGAGTAGCCCCCGTCACATCGAGCAGGGGGACTACTTTGACAACAGAAGCACCGACGAGAACTGGCCGTAAAGGCGTACCG
>Ga0105248_10004075_pt1 | contig 16152 bp, 12 predicted proteins | sample KBSS34metaG_FD_81524 | JGI IMG/M metagenome (GOLD analysis project Ga0105248, IMG submission 81524) | Switchgrass rhizosphere microbial communities from Kellogg Biological Station, Michigan, USA - KBS S3-4 metaG | ecosystem: Host-associated > Plants > Roots > Rhizosphere > Soil | place... | reverse complement strand
TACACCTTGCTGGCGACAGAGGAATTGTTCAATCGCGGAATCGCCGGCAGTGACACTGATGCCGTGATGCTGCTCAATCACAAAGCAGCCATCGAGTTTCTGGTTGACGCTGTGCCCTTGCAGGGCCTTTCAACTGCGCTGGTTCAAAATCTGCATGCCGTCCTCATGCGAGACCTGTTGGTTGATACCGATGCGCTGGGCACGATTCGCAAGAAGGTGGTCAACATTAGTGACACGGCCTACGTGCCGACTCAAGTGCCAGCGTTGCTTGCGGAAATGCTCGAGACCATTCTGGCCAAAGGCAAGCTCATCAAGAACCCGATCGAGGCCGCCTTTTTCCTATGGGTGAATCTCGCCTACCTGCAGCCATTTGAGGACGGCAACAAGCGCACCAGTCGCCTCGCAGCAAACATCCCGCTGATGCTGTACAACTGTTCACCGCTGTCCTTCCTCGATGTCAACCCTTACGACTACGCTCAGGCAATGTTGGGCGTGTACGAATTCCTGGACGTCTCGTGTGCGGTCGACCTGTTCGCGTGGACCTATCGTCGGTCGATGAAGAAATACACCGTCGTGATGGAGTCCATGGGTGCACCGGATCCTCTGAGACTGCGTTATCGGGAGCATTTAACCGAGGCTGTTGGTCTGGTGGTTCGTGACAGAAAATCGGCGCAGGTCGTGGTGGAAGAACTAGGACTCACCGAGGACCAAGCACCAGGCCTCGTGGCAATGTTGCTCGACGAGTTGAAGAAGCTGGAGGTATTCAACTGTGCGCGCTACCGGCTGACGATGCCCGCGACGCAAGCGTGGATTGACGCCAACCGGCCGCACTGAACGAAAAGTGGGTTTAAGTGGCGCAACTTGATCAGCTCATGCAATCTACGCTTCACAAAGTGTGGTTAATCTCGTCATTTGAACTGGAGCGGGCCAAGCGTGGGTAATGCAGCGCGAACTGAGGCAGCACAAACCGAGCTTCACCCCGTGATGCGCTATGCGACGTTCTCGCAGCGCGGCCGTGCGCTTTTCATCGATTCGATCTGGTGGACGGTCATCGTTCTGTTCATCCCGCTCGGTCCTTCGACCGACGACATGCTGGCCAACCCGGACAGCCTGATTTTGACGGTCGTGTTCTGGTTGTTCATAGGCCAGTGCATTCCGATCGTCATCACTGGCGTAATGTGGGCGTTCTGGGGCACTACGCCGGGTAAGCGCGTGGTGCGGATAAAAATCGTAGACGCCGATACCGGCGAGCCGATGAGCCGAAAGCAGGTCCTACTGCGTACGCTCGGCTATGTACTCACGTTTGCGATGTGCGGCGCGGGGTTCCTTTGGATCTGGTTCAATCCGCGCGCGCAAGCTCTTCACGACCGCATCGCCAATACCGTTGTGGTGGACGCTACTCTCGCCAGCAGCGACGCTCGGGCATAAAAACAAGCTTCGAAAACCAGCCTGCGCTTACAGTTTGATTTGCTCGAATTGCCCCGCGCCGAATCTCCACGGGATCCGAAAAGCCGCGCCTGCTCTGATGCGTCGGCTTTGCTCCAGAATCGCAGGCCACCACTTGACCAGATTCTGGGCCTTGTCCCAATGTCGCCGCTGTGCCCACTGACGGTGCAGTACAAACACGTTGAGCCCAGACTCGCGAAGTGCTGTCCGCTCCAGATCATTCTTGCGCAGGCTATCTTGCGACAGCACAATCCAGTGACCCTCGTCGGCCAGCGACGCTATCCAGTCGTGATCTCTGGCATTGGCCGCAAACTTGTCGCGCAGGTGGACGACCGTGTCGACAGAATCCTCCACCTTGCACAGTTCGCCGATCGCTTGAGCAAGGTGGTTTGACAGGTTGTTATCGAAGAAATACTTCATGCAGCCAACCGCTCGTAGCGGATGGCTGCGTCGACTGCGGAGACAGGAAGGCCATACAACGAGGCGGCCATTTTCTTGCTCTGTTCTGCCTCGTACGTCTGCGCTACCAGTTCCGTTCTCACACCGTATTCGGTGAGCACGGGTTTCCCGAAAGAAATCTCGGGATCAAGAACAATCTCTTCGCTACCCTTTACCGGGAACCAGCGCCTGGCTTGCCCGTCAGCATCGAACTCAATGCCGGCATACAGTTCCGGTCGAACGATATGTTCGAACACCAGCTGCCGGCGAACGAGATCGGTTAGCTCGACGCCGTCTTCCTTCAGCGCTTCACAGAAGATAGTCTTGCCGTCGGTAAGAAAGCGATTTGCCGTGAACGGATAGTCGGCTCCAAACATCGCCTTGGCATTGGCGATCGCCGCGCGGATCACCTGCAGCGGAACATCGTGATTCCGAAATGCCTTTACGATTCTCAGCTCCAGCAAATCCTTGAAGCCGATAACCTTCTGGTCAAGCCCGGCCAACTGTGTAGTCCACAGCGGCGGGTTGGTGCCATCTTTGGATTGATAGCCGAACAGCCACCGACTCACTTCTCGCGCTTTAGCGCTAGTGAGTCGCTCCGCTTCCTGCAGCGTATAGAGGCCAATTCCGGTCAGTTCCATCCGCGTATTTTACCGCCGCGCCTGTCTTAATCGCTAGACCCAGCGACTAAGACATGATAGGCGTCGCATGAGACGACCCCGCTAGACGCGCCGAAATACCGCACACCTAAACCTGAACCGGCACCAACGCCACCTTACGTCGCGTCAATAACAGCAGCACCGCGGTCGCCGCAACGAGTTCAAACGCTCCGGCAACCAGCAAGATCGGCGTAAAGTCCCATTGCGCTCTAACCAGCGCACCACCGATTGCCGGCCCGATCATCCCGGCGACTTTCGAAGCCCCATGTGCCCACGCCACACTGGTCGCGCGCATTTCCGCCGGCGAGATCGCCGCGGCGAGCGCATTCAGCCCACCCCAACCGCCGTTATACAGAAACCCTAGTGCCGCAAAAGCCAACGGCGTCCATTGCGAATACACATCCATCGTCGCGATGATCCAGATGGTGAGCGCGGCCGCCGCCAGATAAGCGGGCAAGGCTCGCGCGGCGCCAAAGCGGTCCATCACAAACCCGCTGCTCGCGGTGCCCAGTACACCTGCCATCGCGCTCGCTGCCATCAGCCCCGCGATATGCACCATCGGCATGCTGCGCGTCGTATGCAGCAGCGTCGTGGTCCACGAATTGTTGATGTAGCTGAAGATGCCCGTCGCAAGATACGCAAGCCACAGCAGCAACGTAATCACTGCGCGTCCGTTCATGAACAGCACCAGCGGCGACAGCCGACGTTGCCGTTGTTGCTTGCTCTGCACGACATAGCGCCGCCCGGCGTCAATCACAAACGACGGATCGAAGCGCCGCAGCGTCGCCCCGATCGACGCATCGGCAGGATTGCGCATCGCACGGAATTGCACCGATTCCGGCAGCCAGCGCCACAGAAAGCCCAGCATCAGCAACGGCAGCAATCCGCCGACCCAGAACGCCGCCTGCCACCCGAACGGCAGAATCCAAGCCTGCACGCTCGCACCGATCAGGTTTCCTCCTGCATACCCGCAAAACACCACTGAAACCGCCGCAGCCCGATGCTTGCCCGGCGCAAACTCGTTGGCCAGCGTGATTGCAGCGGGAATCACCGCGCTAAAGAACAATGCCGCCGCAAAGCGCATCAGATCGAGTTCCAGCACGGTGCTCACTTGCGAAGTCGCGATCGTCAGCAACGCGAATATCGGCATCGCGACCAGCAGCACGCGTCGCCGGCCGAAGCGGTCGAGCATCGGGCCCGATACCAGCGTCCCGATCAGCAACGCGAACTGCTGGATCACGAATACCTGGGTCAACTCGGCGGGATGAACATTGAGCCCTTTCGACAGCGCCGGAAGAATCAGCCCGACCATGAAGATGTCGTAACCGTCGATCACCATCGTCGCCCCCAGCAGCACGACGATCAGGACATGCAGCCACCGTAACGGCTGGTTGCTCATAAACGTTGCGACGTTCAGTTCCGTCGTCGCGCCCGTCGGGGTGCTGCTCATATCGTCTGTCTCCATTGTTCTGTTCTCTTGCACGGGATGCTACTGCCTGAGCGCCTGCACTTTTTATCGAAAATCGAGGTGCGTCGGCACAAAGCAACCCGATCGCCCGCGCGCGAGGCTGCGCGGACACGTTAGCGGATCGAACCAGACCACGACAATTGTTCATTGGGCTATGGCTGCATAGCCCAGACGCTATGACCAGTGCTGCTGGTTGGTGAAATGGACGCATAGGGCATTCAGTTGCGTGCCGTCCGTTACTGCGTGCCGGGCAGTTTCGAGCAAGCCGCGCGCGGGCTGTGCGCCGAGTATCCGCGATGCCTTGTCGGCGATGTCGTCAAAGGTGAAGCGCTGCGATGGATCGCCGGCACTGTCTTCCACTGTGACTTCGTGCGTTTGTCCGCACGCATGCACCCGCACACGCGCTGGCCACTTCTCGGGATAAAGGCCGTCGAGCGTTGCGTCAGCGGTCACGCGTACGCGCGCGGCGAAAGCGACGAGGTCGGGCGTCCAGCGCAAGCCATCGCGCGCAACATCGTCAAGCGAGGCAGGCTGCAACGCCGCGAGCGCAAGTTGTCCGCGCGCACTAACCAGACTTGCGAGCCGTCCGGTCTCGGGTGGCTCGCGATCGAGCATCGCAGCATAGGCGGTCGGCACCGCAACCTCGATGGAGTCGATATCGCCGACACGGACACCGCCGGCGAGCAGTGCCCGCAATCCGTCAACTGCCGCCAGCACCTGCTTTGCCGCGCAGTGAGGCTTGACGCTGATCTGCAGACGCGCGGGTGAGTCGCCTTCTTGCGGCGCGAGCCAACTGGTATCGACATGGTCGCCGCCGATCCGCCGCAGCCACGCATCGCTCAGCAACATCGGATCCCCATCGATGCCATCGGCCGCCGCAAGCGCCGCGACGCAGCCGGCACGCACCGCTTCCCCAAACAGCAGCCAGCGGCCTGGACGTTGCCCCACCGTGCGGCCGATGGGTGACGGCGTTTGCGCCGCAGCCAGAGCGAGCGCATGTTGCATCCGTTCCGAAGACAAGCCAAGTAGCCGCCCCGCGGTGGCCGCCGCGCCAATCGGCGCCGCCAGGTAGCTCGGCCACAAACCCCGCGCGAGTAGCGACACGCCGCCCAACGCGCGTGCAAAACGGATCGACAGTTCCTCGCCGACGAACAACGCATCGGCAAAACAGGCCGGCGACGCTTGCCGCGCGTACGACGAACGCATCACCAGTGCTGCCGGCAATACGATCGCGCTCGGCGTGACCGCACTGGGCCGATGGATATCGTCGATTTCAGTCAACCGCATCGTTGCAGCAAGGCTCGCACACACGGCGAGCGAACCGCCGTCGGCGCGAGCGATGAAGCGTTGCAACGCACGACCTTCCGCACTTGCCGCGCCCGCCAGCAAAGCGACAACCGAATCGGCGAGCTGCAGGCCGATCGCATCACGATGCCGCTCGCTTGACGCAGACGCCGCGAAACGCGCGAGCTCTTCAATCGTAGTCGACACGACCGGCCCGCTCACGAAACCAGCATCGCGCTATGACTTCCCGCCGTGCCGACTGCTAGCGGCACGCTGCCGCGCCACGGCCCGTCCGGTAACTCGAGCTCTGCCGACAACACCGCGAGGCTACCCGCGCGCAGCGCCAATACCGGAGGCCGATCATGCGCGGCCACCACCGAAAGCGGATACATGCCCACGCAAGCTTCGAGTGTCCAGGCGTTGACCTTGCTGCTCGCAGGAGCGCCTGCCAATGAAGGCGACGCCTCGCCAACTGTGATCGACGATGCAGTCTGTGCAAGCCATTTCTCCGCCGCATGCCACGAGGAGGGCGTGTCATTAGCGGCGACACATCGGTTCAAACGCACCCAGCTTCCTTTGTACGCAACCGAAAGTTCCACCGCGTAACGTTCACCCAACGGCATATCGCGCTCCATGCGCCGCAGCGTTGGGTTCTGCGCGAAATCGGGTGCGATACGCAGCAGCACTTCTTCAGCGCCCAACCTGCGCGCGGCTCCCTCGACGGCTGCAAACACCTCCGATGCACGCACCGCCGTAGTCGGAATCGCGCGTAGCGCAACTTCGCCGATTGCCGTCGCTCGCCTGGCGAGATCGAGTTCAGCCTGATCCGGCGCAAGTCGCAGCGCAGCATAGATGTCGCTGACATCGACCAGCAGGTCCGCACCCAATGCGTTCACAAGCGGCTCGCCCACTGACCACGGCAACGCATCCAGACCGATCACGCCGATGCGCAGATCAGCCGCGTCTTTTCCTGTGGCAACCAACCGTTCACGCAAAAACGCACCTGCATTTTCCCCAAGCCGCGGCGCCGCGACGACTTCGGCGAGATGTGCAACTTCACGAATCCACGGATGCACCCGCGCTGTCAGCGCGGCGAGCAGCGTAGGCGCGCCGTGTGGAAGCACGACTGCCAGCGCCTCGCTCCAATACGGCACAAAGTGTGTGAGCCACTGCACCGGCGCGGGCTGCGCGAACGACGTATAAGCCAGCACCGCATCCAGCCGCGCCGTCTGCATCGCCTGCTGCAGCCGCGCTACGCGCGTGTCCAACGTCGCTTGCGGAACCTCTTCTCTCGACCAACTAACCAGTCCTCGACGCATCGTAGTCTCCTCCTGCGAGCGCCGGCGCTTACGCCGGCACGGTGAACAGATCGCGCGGCGTCCTCGTGAGGACCTCGCATCCGGTGGCCGTGACGCGCACCATATCGCCCAGCACCATGTACCCGACCTCCGGGTGATACGTGTTCGGATGCACGATCAGCGTCATATCGGGCTCAAGCACGAGGTCGACGTTTTCGAGCACGTGCACGCCGTCGACAAACAAACCGACACCGTGGCCGCGAACCCGCGTATACGCCGACGTCACATAGTCGCCAAGGCCGTGGCGGCGGAACACGTCGTTCTGCGCACGCGCGACTTCGCCGTGCGTCGCGCCCGGCCGCACCACGGCGATCCCCGCTGCGAGCGCTTCCTGATAGACCGCAAACGCACGCAGCTGCGCGCCAGTCGGTTCGCCGACCACCAGCGTGCGGCAGATCTGCGCGTAGTAGCCGTCGACGCACGGCGTCAGCTCGGTCGTCACCAGATCGCCGGCCTCGATGCGCCGTTCGCCCGGCGGATGCATGCCGCGCACTTCGCGGCCGCCAGTGCCGAGAATGACGAAGTTCTCGGGGCATCCCTGCGCGCGAAACCATGCTTCGACTTCAGCGATCAGTTCGTATTCGCTGGTGCCGACACGCGCGGCGTTCCTGAACACTTCGTAGCCCGCGTCGGCGAGCGCAGTGGTGCGGGTCACCGCGTCCGCTTCAGCCGCGCTCTTGTCGACCATCAGCCGGTCGAACCATGCTGTCGTCGCGGCGATGTCAGCCCCAAGCGGGCCGCGGGCAAGGCGCGACGGCGCGACCGTCGGCGCCGCCATCGCTGCCTTTGCGGTGCCGTGAGCCGCAAGCCACGCTTCTGTTTCCGCCAGCGGCTGCGGCGACCACGACACCTGGATCGAAGAAGACAACTCCGCCGCGAATCTCGCCGCTTCGGCGGGGCTATCCACAAACAGGCGGGACGTGCCGTCGCGCCCGATGCACGCGACTGCCTGTCCTTCCATCGGCGTCACGTCGAGCGCATAGCGCAGATACTCGCTGTGCCATGCGTCGCCCGGCACCACCAGCAGATCGACGCCCGCATCGGCCATCGCATTACGCAGTCGTGTAGTGCGCTCCTGACGAAGTTGCGCACTCATTGCGTCAACTCCTCTTGCCCAAGCGCGACGCCGTAATCTCGCAACGCGCCGGCCGCGGTCACATAGCCCTGTTGCAGGTCGTCTTCGATCCGCTCGCGCGCACGCTCCCGTGCCTCGCCGTAACCGCCGCCGCCCGCAGTCCAGAAGGTGATGGTGTCGTTCGCGGCGAGCGCGATATTGCTTTCCTTCGTCACCGAACGCTCGGTGCCATCGTTGCGCCGGATCATTGCCGCGTTGCTCGCGCCCGGGTTGCCGCCTTCAGCGCCCCACGGCGGTTCGATGATGCGTTCGAGATTGACGTTGACGGTGCTCTTCTGCAGCGCGCGATAGCGCAGCACGACACCAAGCCCACCGCGTTGGCGGCCTGCGCCACCGCTGTCTTCGCGCAGCTGATGACATTCGACGAGGAACGGATAGCGGATTTCCTGCAGTTCCACCGGCGTGTTGCGCACGTCGCCCTGGCAGATCGACACCGAAGCCGATGCGCCGTCTTCTTTCGCGCGGCCGCCCCAGCCGCCGCCGAAGATATTCATCAACACATAGCGCTCGTTGTTTTCTTCGCGCTGCCCGTAGAACGAGCAGCCGCCCATGTCGCCCTTGTGCGCGGCGGGCACGAAGTCGGGCAGCGCGATCGACAGCGCACGCAACAGCGTGTCGATCACCGTCGGCAATGCAATGCTCCACAGGCCGAGTGCTGCGGGCGGCCGCGCATTGAGCATGGTGCCCTCCGGTGAAATCAGCGTAAGCGCGCGGAAGCAGCCTTCATTGACCGGTGCATGCGGCATCGTGATGCACTTGAACGCGACGCGCGCGGCGGACAGACCGCCCGAGTATCCCGAGTTCAGCGGACCCGGCACCTGCTCGTTCATATCGGAGTAGTCGATCGTCAGGTTCGAGCCTTCGACGACCACCGTCACCTTCACGCGCAACGGCACGTCGAGCCGGCGTCCATCGCTGTCTAGGCGCGATTCGGCGGTATAGACGCCGTCGGGAATGCTTTGCACGACGGCGCGCGCTTCGGCTTCAGCCTGATCCCACGAAGCCGAGATGCAGTCGCTGACGGTCTGCACCGTATAGCGGCCATACAGTTCGGCAAGACGGCGTCCACCGAGTTGGCACGCGGCGATCTGCGCGCGCAGATCGCCCAGCGACGCTTCCGGAAAGCGGATGTTGTCCGAGATCATCTGCCACACGCCGTCATTGCGGTGGCCGGCATCGTAGATCTTGATCGAGCGCATCTGGATGCCCTCGTGGAAGATCTCATAGGTCTGCACGTTACCAAAGCCGGTGCGCAAACCACCGACGTCGGCCCAGTGCGCGCGGTTCGCCGCAAACGCCACCACCTTGCCTTCGAAGAAGCACGGCGTGTAGACCACGACATTGTTCAAATGCTGCCCGCACACGCCGGCGTGATTCATGATCACCACGTCGCCTGGTGCGAAGCCGTCCAGGCCGTAACGATCGATACCATCCTTGACAGCAATGCCAAGATCCGCGAGAAAGATCGGCAGGCCGCCTTCGTTCTGGCAGATCATCCGGCCTTCAGTGTCGATCAGGCCGCAGCAGAAATCGCGTACTTCATAAATCATCATGTTGTACGCGGACTTGCACAGCGCGAGCGCCATCTCTTCCGCGTAGGCAATCAGCGAATTGCTGACCACCTCCAGCGTGATCGGATCCACCGAGGCGCGCTGCAGCGCCGGCATCGCGGCTTTCGCTTGAGCGGTTTGCGTGGTCTTCATTGCAGATTTCCTTCGGGCAGTTTGATGGACACCACCATGTGTCCGTGTTCGGTGATGCGGGCGACGTCGCCGGGGAAAATGACGGTGGTCGAATGCGGCTCCTCGATGACGGCCGGTCCTTCCACTTCGAAGCCCGGGGCTAGCGACGGCCGCCACAGGATGCGCGCCTGCAGCGGACGCTCGGGATCGTCGAAGATCACATCGCGCAGCTGTTCCGGCGGTGCTTGCTCGGCTTCGAATTTCGCACCGATGAAACTGTCGATCGCATCGCCGCGCGCCACCGTCGTGGTGAGTCGCAGATTGACCACCTCGATGATTTCGCCGGAAGCCGAGTGTCCGTAGCGCTGGTCGTGCAGTTCGTCGAAGCGCTCGCGCATCGCGGTGTTCGTGGGCGACAGCGCATCCGGCCCGGCGAGCGGCACCGTGATGCTGTGTTCCTGGCCGCGATAGCGCAGGTCCACCGCAAAGCCGAACTGCGCGGCGCGATCGTCGAGTTCGTCTTCGGCTAGCTGACGTTTGGCCGCTGCGGTGAGTTCGTCGAATGCCGCCAGCACGGTCTGTTGATCGAGCTTGCCCAGCACGCCCACCAGCGTGCGCACCAGGTCCTGGCGCCAAGGCGCGAGCAGCATGCCCATCGCGGAGAAGTTGCCCGGCAGCTTCGGAATCACCAGCGTCGGAATGTAGATTTCCTTGCACAGTGCCGCCGCGTGCACTGGCCCAGCACCGCCGAACGCGATCATGGCCGTATCGCGCGGGTCGACGCCTTTGCGTACCGATACGGCGCGCACCGCAAGCGCCATCGCCGAATCGGCAATGCGCACCACACCCATCGCCGCTTCGTTCGCGGACAGGTTGAGCCCTTCGCCGACGTTTTTTACCAGTGCCCGCTTCGCGCCATCGATATCGAGCGCCATGCCGCCGCCCAGGAAACGGTCCGGGTTCAGGCGGCCGAGCACGACATTGGCGTCGGTGATGGTCGGCTCCGTGCCGCCGCGGTTGTAGCACACCGGGCCCGGCGCGGCGCCCGCGCTTTGCGGGCCGACATGCAGGCCGCCCGACTTGTCGCGCCACGCGATGCTGCCGCCACCCGTGCCGACTTCGACGATCGATACGACCGGCAACTGCATCGGCTGACCCGTCGCATAGCCGCCGATGTAATAGCCGTCTTCGATCGCGGGAATGCCTTCGGTGATAAGCGTCGCTTTCGCGGTCGTGCCGCCCATGTCGAAGCCGATCGCCTGGCGGATGCCCAGCAGTTTTGCGACATGACCTGCGCCGATCATGCCGGCAACCGGCCCCGACTCCATCATCGACACCGGCTCCACCGCAGCGTGCGCGAGCGACATGCTGCCGCCGTTGGAGCGCATGATCTGGATCGCGCCGCTAAAGCCGCGTTCGTCCAGATGCGACTTCAGCGTATGCAGATAGCGCCGCACGCGCGGGCCGACATAGGCATTGAGCGCGGTGGTCGACGTGCGCTCGTACTCACGGAATTCGCGCAGGATTTCATGCGACAGCGTGACGAACAGGTCCGGATACGCATCGCGCAGAATGCGGCCTGCCGCGAGTTCGTGCTGCGGATTCGCGTAAGAGTGCAGAAAGCAAACCGCTACCGATTCGATACCTTGCGCAACCAGTTCCGCGCCGAGGGTTCGCACAGCCTGCTCATCGAGCGGCGTCAGCACTTCGCCTTTGGCGTTCAGCCGTTCGCTCACTTCGAAACGCAGGTTGCGCGGAATCAGCGGTTGCGGACGTTGAAAATGGATATCGAACGCATCGGGCCGATTGCCGCGGCCGATCTCGTAGACATCGCGAAAGCCTGCGGTAGTGATCAACGCGGTGGCAGAGCCCTTGCGTTCGAGCACCGTGTTGATCGCCATCGTCGAGCCGTGCAGGAACTCGTCGAGTTCGCCCAGTTCGGTGCCCGCGAGCTCGAGCGCCGTTGCTACACCTAGCGTGGGATTGGCCGGGGTGGTCAAGGTCTTCGCGAGCAACAGCTCGCCGCCCCGATAGCCCACCAGGTCCGTGAATGTCCCGCCTATGTCCACACCTACTTGATTCATCGCATATCCCAGGTAGTCAGAATTTTCGTGTTCCGGCATAGCTAAGTGCCGCAGAACAAGGAATGACCAACGGTGTGTGTCTCCTTCGTCTTTTCTTGTCCTGTGGGCAGACATTAAGGGACCGCGACGCAGCCAGGCAATCCGCCATAGGCCTATGGATTCATAGTAAGATCGCTATGACTTATCGCAGATGGAGGGCGGACAGATGTTGCCGGTAACCTTGCGCGGGCTGCAGGTATTCGTAGCCGTAGTGGATTCAGGCGGCTTCGGCGCAGCAGCGTTGGCGCTCAACATCACGCAGCCTTCCGTCAGCGTTCATATACGCGAGCTGGAATCCAAACTAGGCGGCGCACTGTTCGAACGTCGTCCGGGTGTTAGCCCGCAACTCACGGCCGCAGGTCAAGCGTTCTATGCTTACGCACTTGAAACGCTTGAACGCACCTCGGCAATTTCCGCCGATCTCAAGAAAAGCAAACGTAAGCTGCGCTTTGCAGCTCAGCGCTTTGTCGCCGATTCGCTGTTGTTTAAGGCCTTAGGCGAGTTTTCCGCCGAGTTTCCGCAAATCGAATTGATCGCCCTTGCCGGCACGTTCGAGGAAGTGCATACGCTCTGTTCGCGCGGGCAGGTCGATGTCGGGTTTATGCTTAGTCGCGGCGATGTGCCGGGTTTGTCCAGCGAATCGTTGGGGCGTTACCGGTTGGCGTTCATCGCTTCGCCGAATCATCCGCTAGCGAATAAAAGCAACATCAGCATCCGTACGCTGGCCCAACATCCGTTCGTGGTGGCCTACGATACTTCTTACTTCGGCCGTACGATCGCCAGCATGCTGCGCGCGGCCGGTATGCCCGAGCCGAACGTCGCATCGCAGGCGCAGGAAATGAGCATGGTGCGCAATATGGTGATCGCGGGAATCGGCATCTCGTGCTCGTTGCGGCGCGCGGTGCAGAAAGATATCGCGGCAGGCACTATCGTCGAACTCGATGTGGATGTCGAACCGATGCATCTGATGCTGCACTACGTGCGCAACCCGAAATCGGACATGCCGGAAATCGATCGGCTTGTTGCGATGGTGCGGCAGGCGGAGACGGTGCACGCGTAGTGCGTGCTGCGACATTCAGTTCACGAGCCGTGCATGGATGGCACGATGCGCTGCGTCTTACGCGAGCTCGTGTGAACGGCCCACGCAGCAGCAGCTGAACCGAGCATCGGCAGCGCACCGATCGCAAAGAAACTCGCTGTGCTTGAACCCATCGTCAGTGCCAGGCCACCGATGGTCGGACCGACCACCGCGCCGATGCGGCCCACGCCGATGGCCCAGCCTAAACCCGTAACCCGCACACTCGTTGGATAGCAGGTCGCCACTAGCGCGTCCGAAGCGCCGACTCCGCCGATCACACAGAACCCGACCACGAAGATCAGCACGGCAAGCAGCGGAACATTCGTTCCCACGAGCCCGATGCCCACGATACCGACGAAGGCGACGACAAACGTGATCACCAGCACAAGGAAGGGCGCATAACGATCGACGAAGCGCCCCAGCAACACGTTGCCGACCGTGCCGCCGAGCTGATAGCCGATCGTGACGGTTGCTGCGATCTCCAGCGGCAGGCCGGAATCGCGCAGCATGGTCGGCAGCCAGCTCGACAGCAGATTGAGATCGAGCAATACCATGAACGTAATGGCCCACAGCAGCAGCGTCATGCGCGTGCGGCCATCGTTGAACAGTTCACGAACCACGAAGCCGGTGGTCTTTCTTTCTGTCATCACGTACGTGGCGCGGCCATCGGGATCCGTGCCGGGTGCGATGCGGCGCACGTAAGCAGCGAGACGCTTGCGATGCTTTCCCGTCGATGCGAGATAGCGCAGCGATTCGGGCAACAGCAGCGCGAGCAGCACGGCAAGCACCAGCGGAATCACACCGCCGATCAGGAACACGACCTGCCAGCCGTGTTGCGCAATCAGCCGCGCGACGACCCAGCCGCCTAGCGCCGCGCCGATCGAAAAGCCGCAGAACATCACCATCGTCGCCGTGACGCGAACGCGCGACGGCATGTATTCGCTGGTTAGGGCCAGCGCATTGGGCATCGCACCGCCTAGCCCGAAACCAGTAACGAAGCGCAGCACGATCAACCAGCCGACGGACGATACCGACATCGTCGCCAGCGATAGCAGGCCGAAAGCGACGCAACTGTAAATCATCACCGGCCGTCGTCCGAACCTGTCCGCGAGCGGACCGACCACCATCGAGCCGAGCATCAGGCCGATCTGGCCGGCGGCGAACGCCGGCGTCATCGCGGAGCGGTCGATGCCCCACGCCTTGATCAGCGCGGGTGCGACATAGCCGATCGCCATCGTGTCGAAGCCGTCTACCAGCAACGCGGCGGCGCATAAGGCGGCAACGAAAATCTGGAAGGGGCCCAGCGTGCGCTCATCGATCAGCGCTTCGATATCGATCGGGTGCTCGTGTGTCATGGGGGGGCGTGCTCGAGTGAAGACGTCGGAGCCGGAGAAAAAACGCTCGCGCGCAGCACGGATGTCGTGCTGCGCACCTGAACTCTGCTGCGCTGATTTAGATCAGTTCAGGCAGCGTTCGACAAACTCGCCTCCGGCAAGCCGAACAAACGCCGCGCGTTACCGTAAAAGATCTTCTGCTGATCTTCTTTCGAAACGCCGACTTCCTCGAACAGCTGCAATGCCGTAGCCGGGTCCCAGCACGGATAGTCGCTGCCGTACATCACGTGATCCGCGCCGTAAAACTCGATCGCGTAGCGGATGCCCATTTCGTGCGGCGACACGGTATCGGTGTACATGCGCTTGATATACGTGCTGGGCGGTTTCGGCAGCTTGGCAGCCTTGGCGTTCTTGTCCATTCGGCCCGCCTGGTAGGGCAGTGCACCGCCGGTGTGCGAGATGATCACCTTCAGTTCCGGATGGCGCTCCATGATTCCCGACAGCACGAGCCGGCACGCCGACACACTGATATCGACGACACGCCCGAGGCTCAAATACAGTGCGCCGTCGTAACCATCGAGAATGTCCGGGAAAATCGAATCGGTCGGATGCAGGAACAAGGGCACGCCTAGCTTTTCGATGTGAGCGTAGAAAGGCTCGAGGCGCGCTGCGTCGATCCGGTCGAGCGAGCCGACGCTGCCGGGCAGATTGACACCGATCAGTCCGAGCTTGCCGATCGCATGGTCGACCACTTCGATCGCGACCGCGGTGTCGCGCAGCGGCACCGCAGCGCTCGCCCACAAGCGGCCCGGATAGCGACGCTGTGCGCCGGCCATTTCCTCGTTCCACAGCATCGCGGCCGCGCGTCCTTCTTCCACCGGTAAATCGGAGAAATGCAGCGAGAAAGGCCCAGTCGAGCAGATCACATCGACTTCATAGCCGAGCGTGTCCATATGCGCCATCTGCCGATCGAGATCGAACCACTCTTGCCCCAGATTGAAACGTGCTGTGCCGCCTTCCTGCCGCCAATACGTGTAGCCGCCCTTGCCGTTGGACTGCGCGCGCGGATAGTCTTCGCGCGTGCACAGTGCCTCGAAGACCGAGCGCGGCCACCAGTGAAAATGAGAGTCGAGAATGCGCATGATTCATCTCCGTTAAGCCACGTCCGCGAGGAGCGTGACGTTGAATGAAATGCCGGTGTGGTATTCCGCGGTCAGAACCGCTCGTTGATGCCGACTGCAACACCGGTCTGATTGGTTTGTCCGCTCGTGATTGCGTTGCCTTTAAAGCGGGTGTTGTCGACCTCTGCATACAGGGTCGTCCGTTTCGAAAGCTGGTAAGTGATGCCTGCCATCAGCAAGGTCTTGGAGCCCGTCTTCCCGGCGGTGTCGTAGTCGGTGCGATAAAGCGCATCCGTCAACGCGAACGCCGCATTGAACGAGTAGACCGTGCCGATCCACAGGTCGCGTGTGGAGTGATCGCCGCCATGAGCATCCTGCCAATCGCCGATATAGCCGGCGGCGACCCGCAAGTCGCCGACCCGATAGTCGCCGCCCGCCGTCAACTGGTTGCGGTTCAGCCCCGGGCCGCCGAAATCGTCCCATTGCGTGTAGGCCATGCCGATGCGCGCGCCGCCGATCCTGTAACTGGCGCCGCCCGCCAGCGCGGTGTTGGTCTTGATGCTGCCTGCCGTGCCGCCTGGCATGTATTCCGCGCGTGCCGTCAGATTGCCGAAGTTGCCGATGTACTGGATGTCGTTGTCGAAGCGGTCCGACGACGTGCCGACGATATCTTTTGAAATCGGCGTGATGGGCAGATAGCGAAAGCTGAACGGGTCATAGCTCGATACGGTTCGTGCGCTGACCGAGAACTGCCGGCCGACGTTCACGCCGCCCCAGGGGCCGCTCAAACCGACCGTCGCTTCCCGCGTGAATAGCGCGCCGGGCGTGCCTAACGCACCCGTGCCGCCATCGAACGCGGATTCCAGCCGGAAGTGCGCCTGCAGCCCATCGCCGAGATCTTCCGTGCCGATCACGCCAAAGCGATTCGATTCGAGCAAGCCCTTTCCTCCTGTGCTGAGTAGCCCGTCGCCGGCACTATCCGCGTGCGTCAGATAGCGAAGATTGCCATCAAGAGAACCGTAAAGC
>Ga0105248_10004072_pt1 | contig 16157 bp, 12 predicted proteins | sample KBSS34metaG_FD_81524 | JGI IMG/M metagenome (GOLD analysis project Ga0105248, IMG submission 81524) | Switchgrass rhizosphere microbial communities from Kellogg Biological Station, Michigan, USA - KBS S3-4 metaG | ecosystem: Host-associated > Plants > Roots > Rhizosphere > Soil | place... | reverse complement strand
TGGCACTCGAGCACCGATGCGTATGTCGCATTCCCGCGGCAGCCCCGCCGTGTGCTGAACGTCAGGACCTCCTGAACGTACCGTTCTTCCGCGACGATGCCCGAGAGCTGGCGCTCGAAGGCGGTGACATAGACGCCGGCTCGCTCCAGCACGGCGGCGAGCGCCGGCTTCTGCGCTGCCGCCTGGTTCGCGGCTGCGAGTGTGATCACCACACACACGAGGACGATCGGTCGTCGCGTCATTGCTTGACGATCGGTGCCAGTTTCTCGTCGACCTTCACCTGGAACTGGCGGAAGCGGCCGTAGGTGGCCGTGCCTTCCACGCGGGATCCGTCACGGCGGATCTCGTAGCGTTCGCGCATCTCGACGGGCACAAGCAGACCGACCGCCGGTTCAATCCGATACTGGACGTCGATGGTGCCCTTGATGAGCGGGTCCTCTGCGATCATCTCGCTCGCAGCCACCTGGCCGGTCGTGGGCTCGATCCAGAAACGCCCGCGCGCCGGCAGGTCTCTGCCGTTCGTCGTTCGAATCAAGGTGTCCTTCTCGATCTCCCGGAACTCGACGATCCAGACCGAATCCGGCGGCTTCACGGTGGCGCGGCCGAGCAGCGGATCGTCGTGCGTCGTCCGCTTGAACGTGAAGCGCGATTGATTGCCGGGATCGAGAATCACGAGCGCAAGCACCGGTGAGTTGACCGTCCGAAGCAGGTTGCCGATGTTGTAGCGCGCGCTCTCGGTGATAATCCGCTCCGCCTGCGCGGCGGACGATGACGACGGCTTGACGAAGAGCTCCATCAGCCGCTCGTTGCGGTCGCGGACTTCCTTGCCGTCCACCTGGAATACGTCGCGGAACTGCAGCCAGCGATCGACGCCAGCCGGCTTGACGAGCAGCAGATCGGACTTGAGGTCGCGATGCGTCGGCAGGAGCTGGTTGACGCGGTTGCCGGTGCCGAGCGGGTAGCGCACGCTCTGGACGTACTGCTCCTCGGCGACGACACCCGACAGGCTGCGCTGGAACTCGACCACGTACGCGCCGGCGCGTCCGAGCACCACGTCGAGCGTCGCCTCCTGTGCGGAGACGAACGAGGCCAGCCATACGAACCCGACAATCAATGTACCTACGCGTGTCTTCATGGCCTCGAGCCCTCAGCCCTTAGCCCTACTTGATTGTTTCATTGACCGTCACCTGATAGCGGCGGAACTTCGCGTACGTCGCCTTGCCCTCGATGGTCGAACCGCTGCTCAGCGCGTATTTCTCGCGCATCTCGCGCGGCACGAAGAACCCCATCGACGGTTCGAACGCGTAGGTGACTTCGATGCGGGCGCGAAGCGCGCCGCTCTCGGCCACGAGCTCACTCGACAGCACGCGCCCGCTGTCGAGGTCGATCGTGAACCGGCCGTGCGATGGCATCGACTGATCGCCGGCTGTGCGGATCAGCGTGCCGCTGCGCTCCTCCCGGAATTCGAGGTCGAACAGGTTGCCCGGCTTCCTGGCGCCCTTGAACGAGAACCACGCGCGGTTAAGAGGCTCGAGCACGGTCAACGCCAGCACCGGCAGGTTGACGTTCCGGTTCACGCCGCCGATGTTGTAGCGCGCGCTGGCGGCGGCGATGTCGTCCACCTGCTGCTGCGCGGACGCCGACGGCTGGAGGAACAGCTTTGTCAGCCGCTCGGCGCGATCGCGCACCGGCTTGCCGTCGACTTCGAAGACATCGCGGAACTGTATCCAGCGGTCGCCGGCCGGCGCGCGGACGAGAAGCATGTCCGATTTCAAATCGCGCCGCTGGGCTCGCGCCTCCAACGCGAACCCGCGCTGATCGGTCCCCCCGATCCCGCGCAGCTCCTGGCGGTAGGTTTCCTCGGCGACGACCCCGACGAACGTCCGCTCGTACGTGGCGACGTAGTCGCCGGCCTTGTCGAGAACCGCGTCCACCTCCGGCGTCTGCGCGAGTGCCGGAGTGGCGACCACCAGAACAACGAGAAGCCTTAGCAATTTCATCGACTGAGCCGTTGATCGTCCTCCCGGATGCGGCGGTGGTCAAGCTAGAATCCTGCGCATGTCCACCTACCTCCCGCGCCGTCTCTGCCTCCTGGCCGCGTTGCTCGCGGCCCTGACCGCCGGTTCGATGTTCGCGGCCGCGCGTTCCTCGACCACCATGGCCGATGCCGCCGTCAAGCTGCTGAGCAGCCTGACGCCTGAGCAGCGGCAGCAGGGCGCCTTTGCGTTCGCCACCGACGAACGGCTGCACTGGCATTTCATTCCGACCGAGATGTTTCCGCGCAAGGGCCTCCTCATCCGCGCGATGACCGAGCCGCAGCGCAAGCTCGCGCACGACTTGATGAAGGCGGGGCTGAGCCAGCGCGGCTATCTGACCGCGACGTCGATCATGGATCTGGAGACCGTGCTGAAGGCCCTCGAGGCGGCGCAGCGCGCCGCCGCGCCGCAGCCGCCGCCCGGCACGCCGCTCGAGCGCGATCCGGAAAAATACTTCTTCTCCATCTTCGGCACGCCGTCGGCGACCGACACCTGGGGCTGGCGCGTCGAAGGGCACCACATCTCTCTGCACTTCACCGTCGTCAACGGCACGCTGGTCGCCTCGTCGCCGTCGTTCTTCGGCAGCAATCCGGCCGAAGTCCGCGAGGGACCGAAAAAGGGATTGCGGATCCTCGGCGCGGAAGAGGATGCGGCGCGGGCGCTGCTGCAGTCGCTCGATCCGGCGCAGCGCGCGAAGGCGATCCTCGATGCCACTGCCCCTGGCGACATGGTGACGATGGCGACCGTGGACATAAAGCCGCTGTCGCCGTCGGGGCTGGGCGCCGACGCGATGACCGCCGCGCAGCGCGACCTGCTGATGAAGCTGCTCGACGTTTACATCGGCAAGATGGCGGCCGACATCGCGGAGGACCGGCTGGCGCGGGTGCGGAAAGCTGGTGTCGAAAAGATCGGCTTTGCCTGGGCGGGAGAAACCGAGCGCGGCAAGAAGCACTATTACCGGATTCAGGGTCCGACGTTCCTCGTCGAGTACGACAACACGCAGAACGACGGCAACCATATCCATTCGGTCTGGCGCGACTTCAACGGTGATTTCGGACGGGATCTGTTGCGCGAGCACCTCAAATCCGTCGCACACTGATTCGACGCAAAGGACAGTCAGATCGGCGGTGGAAAAACCCTTTCAAAATTCCCGCCGAAGATCTTGGCGCGCTCGGCGGCGGTGGCGCCGATCTCGTCGAGTGCCGCCGACTGCTGCGCGTGGACGTCCCCGACCCATCCGCGCGGAAAGAACGAGGAGTCGCTGCCGAACAGCAATCGCTCGGCCCCGACGACGGCGAGCGCCTGCCGGAACACAGCGGGGAGGCTGAGGCCGACGTACTTGATCCAGCTGTTCGAGCTCGAGGTGTCGAGCAGCACATTCGGGCACAGATCCGCGACCATCAGCGCCTCGCGAAAGAGCCCGGCGCCGAAATGCGGAATGATGATCGGCATCTGCGGATGGCTGAGCGCGATGGCGTGAAGGTCGAGCGGGTTGCCGAAGCGGATGTCGAAGGGACTGGGCAGCCCGAGCTTCTTGCGCACGCCGACCGACAGCACGCCGCAGTGGACGAACACCGCCATCCCGGGCGCCGCCGCCGCCATCTCGAAGATCTGCCGCGCGCGTTCGTCCTGAATGGAGTAGCGATGCATGGCGGGGAAGAGACAGATCGCCCGCATGCGTCCCCCGGCGATTGCGTCGCTCGTCGTTGAAACCGCGTCCGGCCGCGTCGGATCCACCATGAAGAAACCGACGAACCGTCGTTGATGACGGCTGACGGCCACGGCAACAGAGGCCGCATCACCCGGCACGCTGGCGATCAGCGCCGCGCGTGAGACCAGATTGCGATCGAGCTCGGCGACCCAGCGATCCGCGAGCGCCTCGGCCGTTCCGGGCGGGTCCCATCCGAGTGTGGTGATTGCCGCCTCACCGCCGAGCGGCGCGAAGAACGGCGTCGAGAAGAAATGGCAGTGTGCGTCGTTAATCATTTTTCAAACAAGTCCGCCCTCAAATCTCTCCCACGATCGCGTCCGCCACGTCCTTCGTCTTCGCGGTGCCACCAAGATCGGGCGTGCGCACGTTTCCGGCGGCGACGACCCGCTCGATCGCGCCGAGGACCTTGTCGTGCAGATCGCGGTGGCCGAGATGCTCGAGCATCAGCGCGCCCGCCCAGATGGCGCCGATCGGGTTCGCGATGCCCTGCCCCGCGATGTCTGGTGCCGAGCCGTGGATCGGCTCGAACATCGACGGGTAAAGGCGGGTGGGGTTGATGTTGGCGCCGGGCGCGATCCCGAGGCTGCCCGAGATTGCCGATCCGATGTCGGTCAGGATGTCGCCGAACAGGTTCGACGTCACCATCACGTCGAGCGTCTGTGGATGCGTGATCATCCGCGCCGCCAGTGCGTCGACGTGGTACTTGCGGTACTCCACCGTCGGATAATCCGCGCGCACGATCTCGGCGACCTCGTCCCACAGCACCATCGAGTGCGTGAGCGCGTTGGACTTCGTGGCGCTGGCGAGGGTCTTGCGCGGCCGCTTCGCCGCGACCTCGAAGCCGTAGCGCAGGATCCGTTCGATGCCGTGCCGCGTGAAGACCCCGACCTGCTGCGCCACTTCGTGCGGCGTGCCGCGGTGAATGCGGCCGCCGACGCCCGAGTACTCGCCCTCGGAGTTCTCCCGCACGCAGATCATGTCGATGTCGGCGGCGCTGCGATGGCCGAGCGGCGAGCTCAAACCGGCCAGGAGCCGCATCGGCCGCAGGTTCACGTACTGATCGAACTTCTGCCGGATGCCGAGGATCAGCCCCGCTGATGCGGCGTCCGACACGCCCGGGGCGCCGAGCGCGCCCATGTACAAGGCGTCGAACTTGGCCATCCGCTCGTAGCCGTCCTCGTCCATCATCCGCTGGTGCTTCAGGTAGTACTCGCAGCTCCACGGCAGATCGCTGAACGACACCGAGACGCCGGTGCCGCGCGTCGCCTTTTCGATCGCCGCAATCCCCGCCGGGATCACTTCCTTGCCGATGCCGTCGCCGGCGATGACTCCGATCGTGTGCGCCATATCTCCTCAGCATAAACGCAAATCCTGACCGCCCTGCCGGTTCCCCTTGCTTACCAAGGGCAACATCCTGTAGGCTCATCTAGGAAACCAAGATGAGCAAACCGAACGACCTCGTCCAGGGCACGCTCGACTTGCTCCTGTTGAAGATCCTGGCGCTGGAGCCGTTGCACGGGTGGGCGATCAGCCTTCGCTTGAAATCGATCTCCGGAGATGTGCTGCAGGTCACCGACGGATCCCTCTACCCGGCCCTGCACAAGCTGGAGCAGGAAGGCTGGATCACGGCCGAGTGGAAGCAGACCGAGAACAACCGGCGGGCGAAGTTCTATTCGCTCACCCGCCTCGGGCGGAAGCAGCTCCAGTCGGAGGCCGCGAACTGGCAGCGGTTGTCGGCGGCGATCTCGCACGTTGTCCAGCTTTCAGAGACCTAGGAACAGTCATGCGGATAGAGCATTGGTGGTTCACGGCGCCTTTGCGGCTGAAGTCGATTCTGCGCGGACGACGGGTCGAACGGGAGCTCGACGAAGAGCTGCAGTTCCACCTCGATCACAAAATCGAAGAGGGCATTGCCGCCGGCTTGTCGCCCCGCGCGGCGCGCGAGGCGGCGCTGCGCGCGATGGGCGGACTCGAGCAGCGGAAGGAAGAGATGCGGGACATGCGCCACATCCACTGGCTGACGGATTTCGTCGACGATGCGTCCTACGCGATCCGCAACCTGCACCGCACGTTCGGACTGACCGCGTTCGTCGTGATCACGCTCGGGCTGGGCATCGGCATGTCCGCGGCCGTGTTCAGCATGCTCGACGGCCTGGTCTTCAGGCCCTATCCCGTGCCGCAGCCAGGCCGCGTCGTCACGCTGGCCGGGACGTCACGCGACAAGAGCATCGACGATTTCTCCTATCGCGAATACCTCGACATCCGCGGCGGCACCACGAGCTACGACGGGGTGATCGCCGGCGGGCCGCTGCAGGGCGTCGGCTTCAGCGCCGGACCTGGCACCACGCCGCAAGTCCGAGTTGGCATGCTGGTGTCCGGCAACTACTTCCGCGTCCTCGGCGTCGAACCGCAGCTGGGGCGCGGCTTCCGCGACGACGAGGACGAGGTGGCGGGCCGGGATGCCGTGGTGGTCCTCGGTCCGGACTTCTGGAAGCACGAATTCGCGAGCGACCGCTCCGTCGTCGGCAGGATGGTCCGCTTGAACGGCGCGGACTTCACGGTGGTTGGCGTTGCACCGGACACGTTCACCGGCATGGAACTGTTCCAGCGTCCCGACTTCTACATGCCGCTGGCGATGGCGCGGCGGTTTTCGACCGCGCCGCAGAAAAACTTCTTCGAGGACCGCGACGATCGTGAGCTGACCGTGATGGCGCGGCTGCGCGCCGGCGTATCGGTGCCGCAGTCGCGGAGCGAGATCGCCGTGCTCGCGCAGCGCTTCGAGCGGGAGTATCCGGCGCTCAACCGCGAGCGCGGTGCGTCGGTCTTGACGCAGTTCGAGATCCGCACGCGAGCGGACGCCGGCGAGTGGAAATTCATCTCGATCTTCGCGGTCCTCGCGCTCGCCGTGCTGTTGGTGGCGTGCACCAACGTGGCGGGGTTGCTGTTGAGCCGGGCCCAGACGCGAACCCGCGAGATCGCGGTGCGGCTGGCGCTGGGCGCCGGGCGTTTCCGGCTGATCCGGATGCTGCTGACCGAGAGCCTGGTGCTCGCTTCGCTTGGAGGCTTGGCTGGAGCCGCTGTGGCCTACGGCGCCATCAGGTTCTTCCACACCCTCGCCATTCCAGCTGAATTGCCGACGACGCTGCCGTTCCAGCTCGATCGACGCGTGCTGCTCGCCAACCTCGCGTTGTCCGTGTTGAGCGCGATTGCGTGCGGCCTGGCGCCGGCGCTGCAGAGCACGCGCGCCGACCTGGTGAGCGGGCTGAAGTCCACCGAGGCTGACTCCGCATCCGGGATCGGCCGCAGACAGCTATGGGGCCGGAACGTCCTCGTCGTCGCGCAAGTCTCGATGTCGCTGTTGCTGCTCACGGCCTCGGCGGTGGTGACGCGCGGTTTCCACAACAGCGTCGCCCCTCCCACCGGGTTCGTGAAGGACCATTTGCTGCTCGCGAGGTTCGATCCGCGCCTGGTCCAGTACGATCGCGCAAAGACGCAACAGTTCTACAAGCTGCTCGCCGAACGCGCGCGGACCACGCCCGGCGTTCAGAGCGCCGGTCTCACCCTGAACCCTCCGCTCGGGCTGGGCGCCTTCGACCGCCTCGCGTTCGTGCCGGACGGGTTTCAGCTGCCGCGCGATCGCGAGAACTTCACGGCGATGATGGACACCGTTGACGAGGGCTTCTTCACGGCGATGGGGGTCAGGATTCTGCGCGGCCGTGGCTTCCGGGCCTCCGACGCCGCGGATGCGCGGCGCGTCGCAGTCGTCAACGAACAGTTCGCGAGACACTATTGGCCGAATGCCGATGCCGTGGGCCAGCATATCCGGCTCGATAGCCGCACCGGCACGCCCGTCGAGGTGATCGGCGTCGCCGAGACCATCACCTACCGGCAGTCCTTCGAGAAGCCGAGGGACTTCGTCTACCTGCCGCTGGCTCAGCATCCGCAGGCGCGAATGGTCCTGCTGCTGCGCTCGAGCGGCGATCCGCGTCAGTTGATCGAGCCGTTGAAGGACGTCGTCCGGGCGCTCGACGTGAACCTGCCGATTTCGGAGACGAGAACCTACGAGGACGTCTACCGGTACTCCGCCGTGGAAGGGCCCGGCGTCGGCATACACCTCGTCGAGACGATGGGCGTGGTGGGTCTGGTGCTGGCGCTTTCCGGCTTGTACGGACTCGTGGCCTACAACGTCAGCCGCAGGACCCGCGAGATCGGCATCCGCATCGCGATCGGCGCGGGGCCGGCCGATGTGCTGCGTCTGGTCATGGGGAAAGGACTCGTGCTGGTGGGAGCCGGAACGGCGATCGGCCTGGTGTTCGGGTTGGCGCTCGAGCGTGTGATGAACGCCATTCTGTTCAATGCCGGCGGCGTGGACATCCTGGCCTACGTCGTCATCGTGCCGGCGCTGTTGCTGGCGACGGTGCTGGCGACCTACGTGCCGGCGCGACGAGCGGCGAAGATTGCGCCCACGCAGGCGCTGCGGTACGAGTGAATCACACCACGAAGAAAAAACCGCGGAGAACGGGGAGATCGCTGAAAGACGTTTTTCTGCGTTCTTAGCGATCTCCCTGATTACATGCCAGGCGGCGTAAAGCGACCATCGGCCGCGGTCCACCCGCCGTCGACGAACAGAATCGTCCCGGTCACGTAGCTCGCCGCGTCCGACACCAGGAACAGCGTCGGTCCGACCATCTCGTCGGCTCGCGCCCATCGATTGAGGACGCTCTTGGTCGCGTAGGCGTTGTACCACTCGGGATTCGCGCGGATCGGCGCCGTCAGCGGCGTCTCGACGACGCCCGGGCCGATCGCGTTCACGCGCACGCCGTACGGCACTTCCTTGCCGATGCCGTCCCCTGCGATGACGGCGATGCGTAACGACGACATGAACTCTCCCGCACAATGAAATGGTCCGGCGGCCGGCCGGCCAAGCAGCATACAACGATGCGATATCATCGGCGATAACTGTCGGCAGCGGTCGCGTGGCGGCGGCCGCACGGAGGCGTCCTCATGTCCCACAAGTTCATCCGCGCGCTCTTCATCACCGTATGCGGCTTCGCCGCTGGTCTTCTCCCAGCGGTTGTCTCGGCGCAGGCCACGGGCCAGATCACCGGTATCGTCACCGATAACAGCGGCGCAGTTGTTCCGGGTGTCACCGTGGAAGTCACGAATCAGGCAACCGCCTTCACACGAAACGCGGTGACCGCGCTCGACGGCGTCTACACCATTCCGCTGTTGAACCCGGGTGTCTACGAGGCCAAGGCGAGCCTGTCCGGATTCCGGACGACGGTACGCAGCGGCATCGAGGTCGTGGTGAACGGGACCGCGCGGGTCGACCTGCAGTTGCAGGTCGGCGCCGTGTCGGAGCAGGTCACCGTCGCAGCGCAGTCGCCGCTGGTCGAAACCAAGAACGCGACGCTGGGCGTCGTCATCGACCAGCAAAAGGTCGTCGACCTGCCGCTGAACGGCCGTAACTTCACCCAGCTCGGCACGCTCATTCCTGGCGTCATCGCGCCGCCAAGCGGTCTCGGCGGCGCCGACGGCAATGCGACGCCGGGCGGTTTCGGCAACGTGACCGGCGGCTTCAACGTCAACGGCATGCGTAACCAGTCGAACAACTTCCTGCTCGACGGGTCGCCGAACAACGATTCGTTCAACACCGGCTTCGTCCTGCGCCCGCCGCCGGATGCGATCGAGGAGTTCAAGATCCTGACGCACTCGTACGACGCGGAGTTCGGCCGCAACGCCGGCTCCGTCGTCAACGTCGTGACCAAGTCGGGCGCCAATGTCTGGCGCGGCGGCGCCTGGGAATTCAACCGCGACGACTCGCGGCAGGCCACGAATTTTTTCGCCACCGCGAAGCCGGCGCTCAAGCAGAACCAGTACGGCGGTGCGCTGGGCGGGCCGGTCCAGAAGAACCGCACGTTCTTCTTCGGCTATTACGAGGGCTTCAACAACCGGCAGGGGACGACCGACAACCGCGTCGTGCTGTCGCAGGCGCAGCGCGGCGGCGACTTCTCGGGCGCGGCTTCGATCAAGGATCCGGTGACCGGCCTGGCGTTTCCCGGCAACGTCATTCCGGCCGGTCGCATCAGCCCGATCGCCGCGGCGATCCTGACGCAGTACATCCCGCTGCCCAACACCGCGGGCAACCGGTCCGTCCGCTCGCCGGACGTGCTCGACACGCGGGAACAGTTCGGCCTGCGCGTCGACCACAAGCTCAGTGACAGACACACTCTGCTGGCGCGCTACATGTACGGCCACACCAACAACGTCAACCCGCTGGGCGGCTCGAACTTCTCGCCGGCCGGCAACACCGCGGTGGCGACGCTGCAGGACATCATGGGATCGGACACGTGGGTGGCGCGATCGAACGTTGTCAACGTGGCGCGTGCCAACCTGAACCGGATCGACGCCAAGCCGAACGTTACCAGCGGTCTCGATCTTTCAGCGCTCGGGTTCAGGTACAGCGGCACCAACGCCACGGCGGCCGGGCTTCCCTTCATCACCGTGAACGGCTTCTTTACGACAGGTGACGCGCAGCAGCCGTTCGCGAGCCGCACCAACAACGTGTTCAGCGCCAGCGACGATCTGACCTGGGTGACCGGGCGCCACTCGTTCAAGGTCGGCGGCGAGATCCGCCGCGATCAGATCCGCGTCTCGTTCATCAACCGTCCGAACGGCGATTTCACGTTCAACGGTCAGTACACTGGCAGCGCCGCGGCCGATTTTCTGCTCGGCCTGCCGGCGCAGTTCCGTCAGGGCAGCGGCGACCCGAACCTCGATGGCGCGTCGTGGACCTACGCGCTTTACGGCCAGGACGAGTACCGCGTCGCGCCCCGCTTGACGCTGAACTACGGCCTTCGCTATGAAGTGAACCAGCCGTTCGCGGAGAGCCAGAACCATCTGAACGCTTTCCATCCCGGTCAGCAATCGACCGTGTTCCCGAACGCACCCCGGGGACTGGTCTATCCCGGAGACGAAGGCGTGCCGCCCGGCACCTACCCGACCGACAAGAACAACGTGGCGCCGCGTCTCGCAGCGATCTGGGACGCGAGCGGCGACGGTCGCACCAGCGTTCGTGTCGCGTGGGGTGTGTTCTACGACTCGCTGCCCGGCCAGGGCGACTTCTTCCAGAACGGCACGCTGGCGCCGCCGTTTCAGCCGCTCACTCAGCTCGATTTTCCGGCGAACATCCCGTTCGCATCGCCGCTCGGCGGCGCATCGCCGGTCGGGTTTCCGGCGGGGCTAATCTTCATTGGCTGGGGCCCGGACTTCAAGACGCCGGTCGTGCAGCACTACAACGTCACGTTGCAGCGTCAGGTCGGCGACTTTTGGGGCGTCGAAGCGGGCTACGTCGGCTCGCGCGGTTACAACCTGCCGATTTTCATGGAGGTCAACCCGACGATACCGATTCTCACACCGGCGCCGGCCGTCGGTCCGCGCGTGTTCCCCGCCTTCAGCCTGGTGCGGCCGACCTTCTCCGTGGCCGAGTCCTGGTACAACGCGCTGCAGGCCAGCGCGCGGATGCGCGCGTGGCACGGCGTGAACATGCTCGCCTCCTACACACTGAGCCACGCGATCGACGATGTGTCGGGGCTCAACATCGGCGGCGAGTCGCGGCCGATGCTGCCGGTGACGATCGGCGATCAGGCGTCGATCGACGCGGCGCTCGCGCGCGAAAAGGGCGACGCGCTGTTCGATGCGCGGCACCGGTTCGTGCTCAGCTTCGGCTACGAGCTGCCGCGGCTGACCGACCGGAACGCGGTCACGCGCCTGACCCTCGGCGGCTGGCAGGTGAATGGCATCGTCCAGGGGCAGACCGGCTTCCCCCTGACGGCGATCGAGCCGAACAACATTTCGCTCACTACGCTGACCAACCGGCCGAACATGACGTGCGATCCCAACGACAACGCGCCGCGGACGGTCGCGCAGTACTTCAACACCAATTGCTTCACGCGGCTCACGCTCGCCGCCAACGCCGGCCAGGTCGGCAACGAGCCGCGCGATGCGATCCGCGGCCCCGGATTCGCACGCACGGACGTGTCGTTCTTCAAGAACTTCGCCGCCGCGCGGACACAGCAGCTTCAGCTGCGCGTCGAGTTCTTCAACCTGCTGAATCAGGAGCGCTTCGGACAGCCGGGCAACCAAGTCGGCACGCCGACCTTCGGCGTGATCACCACTGCGGAAGACGGCCGCATCGTCCAGCTCGGGATCAAATACACGTTCTGAGAATACGTACAGAAAAAACCGGGGAGAACGCGGAGATCGCTGAGAAAACAATCTTTTCTGCGATCTTTGCGAACTCCGCGGTTTTTTCTTACATGCCTGGAGGCGTGAAGCGACCGTCGGCCGCCGTCCACCCACCGTCGACGTAGACGATCGCGCCGGTGACGTAGCTGGCGGCATCCGACAGCAGGAACAGCGTCGGTCCGACCATCTCGCCGGGCTGCGCCCATCGCTGCATCGGACTCTTGGCGGCGTAGGCGTCGTACCACGCTTTGTTGTTCTTGATCTGCGCGGTCAACGGCGTCTCGACAACGCCCGGTCCGATCGCGTTGACCCGGACGCCGAGCGTCGCCCATTCGGTCGCCGCCGTCCTGGCAAGCTGCAGAATGCCGGCCTTGGTCATCGAGTACACCGACTGGCCCGGCTCGGTGACGATCGACCGGATCGACGAATACAGCACAATGCTGCCGCGCCGCTGAGCGGTCATGACGCGGCCCGCGGCCTGCAGCACGTTGAAGTTGCCCCGCAGGTTCACGCGGACGACGCGCTCGAACTCGTCGCCGGTATAGGCGAGGATCGGCTTGCGGACGTTGATCGCCGGCGTGCAGACCAGACCGTCGAGCCCGCCGTGCGTGGTGAGCAGGGCATCGAAACAGGCGCGCGTGCCGTCGGCGTCGGCGATATCGATCGCGGCCGATCCGGCGTTGCCGCCCTGCGCCACGATGCGGGCGGCGACGGCGGCCGCGCCCGCGTCGTTGATGTCGAGGCACGCGACGAACGCGGCCCCCTGATCCGCCGCGCCGATCGCGACGGCCTCGCCGATGCCGCTCCCTGCGCCGACGACGGCGATGACCTTCCCCTGCAGGCTGAAGATGTCGTGAGCCACTGAGACCGTCTCCTCTAATCGAAGGTCCGGCTAAAGCCGGACACTACCTACACCCATCGGTAGTGTCCGCCTTCAGGCGGACTTTCCGGATGGTCTGTACGAAGTCCGGCTGAAGCCGGACATTACCGAGTGTCCTCGGGACGTTCGGCGGTTCCGCCGGCGCGCGCAGCGAGAACGACGACGAACGCCGCGCTCGCGGCGCCGATGCCGGCCAGCGCCGGTGTCAGCGGGCCGAACCCATGGCCGGCCGTCGTCACATGCACGAACAGCATGACCGTCACGCCCGCGGCGATCGCCGCCAATGCCTCGATGGTGGCCGCGCGCCGCACGTAGAGGCCGCCGAGAATCGGCACGAACAGGCACACACCCAGCAGCGTGTAGAAGATGGTCAGCGCCCCGATGACAGTCGGCGAGACGATCGCGAACGCCGTCGCGATGGCCCCCGCGGCGATGGTCGTGACGCGCGCGACGAACAGCACCTGGCGCTCGTCGGCCGCCGGCGCCACGAACCGTTTGTAGAGATCCTGCGCCAGCGACGTCGTCAACATGAAGAGGACCGCGTCGGCGGCGCTGAGCTCCGCCGAGAAGACCGCCGCGAGGCCGAGCGAGCCAACGGCGACCGGCAGCGCATGCATCAGGATCATCGGCAGCGCGAGATCCGGCGACTCCAGCATCGGAAATTTCGCGCGCGCGATCATGCCGAGGAGCACCGGGACGATCGCATATATCAACAGTCCCGCCGCATTCGCGCCGACGCCCAACTGTACCGCCCGATCATCGCGCGCCCCGAACAGCTTCTGCAGCAGCCCCGGCGATACCACGAACGCCGGGGCCAGCATCGCGACGTAGACGACCCCGGACGGTCCACCCGACCAGAAGCTCCAGTAATCCGCCGCGGGCACCGGCATCTGCTGCAGCGCGGGCCAGCCGCCCACGGCGGTCAGCGCCAGCGGCAGCGCCACGGCGAAGCCAATCATCTTGACCGTGAGCTGCACCATGTTCACCCACGCGCCCGACTTCAATCCGCCGGCCGACGAGTAGATGGTGATCAGGAGGCCGCCGACGGCGCAGCCGAACACCTTCGGCGCGCCGGCGACGACGTTGAGGATTGACGCGATCGCAATGAGCTGGCCGGCGAGAATCGCGAGGGAGCCGACCCACAGCAGGAGCGCGACGATGCCGCGCACGCTCGGGCTGTAGCGCAACTCGAGGTAGTCGCCGATGGTGCGTAGATCGTGCGCCGCCGCCAGCCGGCGCATCGCCGGGCCAATCCAGAAGGCGAGCGCCAGCGAACCGAGACCGGCCGACCCGACCCACCACCACGCCGACAGGCCGTCTCTATAGCCGAGGCCGGTCGCGCCGACGGTCGATCCCGCGCCGATGTTCGCCGCGAGCATCGTCGAGAAGATCAGCCCCGGGCCCAGTCCGCGGCCGGCGACGAAGAAATCCCTCGCCCCTTTGACGCTGCGTCCGATCCACAGGCCGAGCCCGACCAGGCCGGCGGAGTACGCCAGCAGCAGCGTGACGTGGAGATTCATCCCTACTTCCTGAGATCCCGCACCGCCGGGATGTTCGGAAGTCCGGTCGCCTGAGTGACCGCCTGCACGAGCGCCTTGGCCATCGCGTCGGCGGCGAGCGCGCCGATCAGCGACACATCGGCCGTGCCGTTCCAGCGGCCGGTCGCCAGCGAGAACACCGTGTCTCCGTCGCCCATCGTGTGCGACGGAAAGATCGCTCTCGCATAGCCATCGTCGGCCATCAGCGCCATCCGGCTGACTTCGGCCTTGGTCAGCTTCGCGTTCGTGGCGACGAGGCCGATCGTCGTGTTTTCGACCGCGCGCGGCGTGGCGGCGCGGCGCCGCATCAGCGCACCACTCCTGAGCAGCGTCCGCGCGTCGGCGAACGAGCCGTCGGCGGCGCGCGCACCGGCGATCACTTTGCCAGTGTCGGGATCGACGATGTCGCCGGCCGCGTTGACGGCGACGATCGCGGCGACGACGAGGCCATCGGGCATGCGCATCGCCGCGCTGCCGAGCCCGCCTTTCATCGACGTGCCCGGTCCGCCCATCTTACCGACCGTGGCGCCCGCGCCCGCGCCGATCGTTCCCATCGCCACAGGATCCGTCGTCGCCGCCGCGACGGCCTTGTAGCCGCAGTCGGCGCCAGGATGGTTCTTCGCGTTCTGGCCGATCGGCAGATCGAACAGGATGGCGGCGGGGACGATCGGCACCTTCGCGATGCGCACGTCCCAGCCGATGTTGTGCTCCTCGAGCCATTTCGACGTGCCGGTCGCCGCATCGAGGCCGAAGGCGCTGCCGCCGGACAGGACGACGGCGTTGACCTTGTCGACCATGTTGAGCGGGCTGAGGAGATCGGTTTCGCGCGTGCCGGGCGCGCCGCCCCGCTGAGAGACGCCGCCAGGCACGCCTTCGCCGTCGACGAGGATCACGGTGCAGCCGGTCGTGCCGCCTGGAAGGGTGACGCTGCCGACCTTGATGCCATCGACGGCCGTCAGCGTGGCGTTGGCAGGCGTCTGCGCGATCGCAGGGCTGAAGCTCTTCGCCACAGCCACACAAGCGGCGCAGGGCTTTAGAACGGCGGACAAGATGGCAGCGCAGGTGAGCGACAGCGCCAGTCGTTTCATGCGCTAACGATACCGCATCACTTCAGGTCGCGGACCGCCGGCAGGCTGGGCAGGCCGGTCGCCTGCGTCGCGGCGCGAATCACCGCCGTGGCCATGACGTCGGCCGCCAGCGCGCCGATCGCGATCATGTCCGGATCCCCCGGCTTCGAGCCGGTCGCGATCGCGAACACGGTGTCGCCGTCAACCATCGTATGAATCGGCCAGATGGCGCGCGCATAGCCATCGTCGGTCATCTGCGCGAGGTACGTAGCCTGCGCCTTCGTCAGCATCGCGTTCGTCGCGATCACCCCGATCGTGGAATTGTCGCCGGCGATGCCGCGCGGTCCGCCGGATCGGACGATGACGCGTGCATCGGCGAATCCGCTGCCGCTGGCGTTTCGCACACCGGCGACGATCTTGCCGGTCGCCGGATCGATCACGTCGCCCAGCGGGTTGACGACCACCAGCGCGGCGACGATCAGGCCGTCCGGCATGGTCATGGCGGCGCTGCCGACGCCGCTTTTCATCGCGCGCGCCATGCCGGCGATCTTGCCCAGCGTCGCACCAGCGCCGGCGCCGACGCTGCCTTCCTTCACCGGCGCGTCCGTCGCGGCCTGGGCCGCGCGATACCCGCAGTCGGCGGTGGGCCGTACGCTGGCGTCACCGACACCGAGGTCG
>Ga0105248_10004071_pt1 | contig 16158 bp, 14 predicted proteins | sample KBSS34metaG_FD_81524 | JGI IMG/M metagenome (GOLD analysis project Ga0105248, IMG submission 81524) | Switchgrass rhizosphere microbial communities from Kellogg Biological Station, Michigan, USA - KBS S3-4 metaG | ecosystem: Host-associated > Plants > Roots > Rhizosphere > Soil | place... | reverse complement strand
TCAAGGCCGGCAGGGTGTCGACCTCTACCATCGACAACACTTGAAGGGCGCTATTGAGAACGGCGAGGTTGTTGTGATCCTCTTTAAGCAACTGCAACAACGCCTGTATCGCTTTTGGCGCCGAACGTTTCGCCAACCCTTGAACAGCCGACTGTCGGACGCGCCAGTCTGTATCGCCTATCGCTCCAACCAGGTTTAGGTCGTTCTCTATCTCATCGGCGCGGGCCAGTGCTTCGGCGGCACTTAATCTTGCTTCAGGATCCGGATTACTCAGGAGGTCAGCAAGTTCGCGTTCACGTTCAACTCTGGCGGTCACATCTTCAATCGTCACGAGCACACCAACCACTGACTGATCCTCAAGCACGGGCGCGATGGTCGTTCTCTGTAGCATGTGTTCGAAACGGGCGGAAGGTTTTTGCGGAGGGCAGGGAATCAAGTAGCGATGAAAAGCGGGTGCAAGAACTTCGACACTACCGTTCTTGAGAACCGTTTCCAGTTTCCTGGCTAGCCCCCTGGTCTCAATCTCTGGAAACAGTTGGTGGATTTGTTTCCCACGGGCCTCGTCAAAAGACACCCCGGTGAAACGAACCAGCACGTTGTCCCATACCTTGATCTTCAGATCTGCGTCGGTAGTAAATACACCAACAACCGACTCAGGTTGGAAATTGTCTGCCATCCTAAACTTCGTTTTGGCGACGGTGTCTCGCTGGAGACACTTCGCTCATCAATTTTCATCTAATTCCAAAGGGGTTCGACTTACAGAGGGGCTAGGGGTTTCCTGTGGGGGTGCAACGTCTTTCACGTTTTTCCGTGATTGACGACTGCGCTTCTTTGCTGACTGGCCTGCTGAACCATTTGAGCCTAAGCGATCTGTATTCATCTTGTCCATGATGTTCGACAACTCAAGTGCTGAACCGAGAAGGGTAGTAGTCGCATTCAATGTGTCTGTTGCTGTGCTCGCGTTGCGATCTGTGACGTGTCGTGCTTCTGCCAGGGATTCGCGAATCGACTCAGCGGATAGAGCATTATGAATATTCGCTTGCGCAATCAGGCGAACTTGTTGGGAGATGTTGGCAGTGGCCTCCCTCGTCTCCTTTGTAGCTCGGGCCTGTTCCGACACTGCACGAGCCAGCTGTTCTGACTGTTGCCGCATCACGTCTGTTTCGCCGGTTATCTGACGTGCGGATACAGCTTGTTCGCCGGTTGCTTTGGTAACAATCGTGATCATCTTAGTTAGCCTTAAAGCTTCATCGGAGACCTGGCTCGTGGCGGTCGCTTGTTCCTGCAGAGATTTAAATGAAGCCGACGCTGACCGTCGCATGGAGTTCAGAGCAGTTGCGATTTGTTGTGCGCCAACTGATTGCTCGTTTGCAGCCTTGCGAACCTGACTTGCGATTTTTGTCGTGGCCTGAGAAGCCTTGATGATTTCGCGAGCTGCACGTGCTTGCTCAGCCATCGCCTGATTCACTTCCTTTGACACTTTCCGCATGCCGGTTGTTGATTGAACAATTGTCTGCGTTGTGCTGACTTGTTCAGCAGTTGCCGCTGCAGCATGTTTTGATTGTGCTGCCGCAGTTTCAATCGCCCTTCGCACCTCTTGTCCCGCGTTCAGTTGCTCTTCGGTTGCTCGCGTGATCTGAGCTACGAGCTGCGTTGTCTCACTGACACCCGAAAGTATTTTTTCAAGACCTTTCAATCCTTCCTCAGCGAGACGGTTGCCGTCATCAGCAATCCGGACACCGTCAGTGGTTGCTTTAATTGCTTCCTGCACTACTTCCTGGACCGATTGGATGATGTTCGCGATGTCTGCTGTAGCCTGGGCCGAGCGGTCTGCAAGATTGCGAATTTCTTCTGCTACAACTGCAAAGCCACGACCTGCTTCCCCCGCCCGCGCTGCTTCAATCGACGCATTCAAAGAGAGCATGTTTGTTCGCTCGGCGATGACATTGATTGTGTTGACGATGCCACCGATTTCACTCGAACGTTTACCCATCTCCCGAATAACAGCCGCCGATTGATTCATAGCTTCACGCACACGACCTGAACCTTCGATCGACGCGCGAGCCATTGCGCCTCCCTCACTCGCGTCACGCGCGACACGAATCGTTAGTTCGTGTGCATTTTGCGCCATTGTGGCGACTGCCTGCATCGAACGATCCATTTCGGCCGCACTATTGGCTACTGACGTGGTTTCATCAGTTATTCGCGACGTGTTTTGAGAAACTCCCTGGATCGAACGAGCCATCTCTTCAATCGAGCTGGCAACCTCGTCAACAGACGAAGCAAGATTCTCGGACATGGAGGAGACTTCTTCGATCGATGCGCCCATTTCATTGATTGCCGCTGAAGTCTGTTCGGCTGCGACTGTCAAATCATCGGCGTTTTCCGCGAGACCTTGATTCGAGCGTGCAGTCTCTTCCATCGCTGCTGCTGTTTCATTGATCGACGACGACAGACTTTCCGTTTCGCCAACCACGCTCCTTATTGATGCTGTTAGCTCAGTTGCGGCGCTGGAAACGCCTTCCGCTGAAAGTGTCATCTCTTGTGCAGTCTGCGTGACGTTCTGAATGGACGACGCCGTCTCTTCGATGGCCGCGGCGTTCTCATTCACCGACGAAGCTAGGTTTGTCGCACTCGTTGTGCATTGTTCGATTGAAGTAGCAGACTCTGTTATTGATGCCGAGATTTGTTCTATTGAACTGACGATCGACGCTGCCTGATCGGCAGTTTCTTTGAGGGAATTGGTGAGTTGGTTGCTACGGTCGAGCGCAGAATCAAGTGATACCACTTGAGAGACCGCACCTGTGGCGACTTCGTTAGCGATGTCCTTCACGAGGTTCGCTGTTTTGACAACTTCCTCGGCTTGAAAGCGAATATCGAAGACATTCGATTCGAGATTGCTTCCCTCAGGCGCTCTCATTTGACTGGACATGTCAAGCTCCTTAGTTTTTGCACGCTGATTCAGCGCGTTTGTAGCACTAACTTTCAATTGTGCTTACCGGGTTACCTGCCGGAAGGTCATCTGCGATTTTCAAGATTTCGTCGAGTCGCAGGACAAGAATCATTCGACCTGAGATTGTGGCGATACCTTCCAGATAATCACCGTTGAGATTCGCGATCGCCTGCGGTGCCTGTTGTATCTCGGCAGGCGGCAGCGAGGTAAACTCTCGCGCTGCGTCGACGATCAACCCTACCGTTCGATTGTCGGCTTCTACAACTATGAGACGAGTGCGAATGTCGTACGGGATCTTGGGAAATCCAAAACGTACGCGCAGATTAACGGCTGGAATAATGCGCCCACGCGAAAGCACCACACCTTCCAGCGATTCAGTAGCGTTTGGAACGGGCGTAACACTTTCCAACATTTCCAACCTGCGCACAAATGCACTCCGCACCGCGTAGTGTGTGTTAACCAGTTCGAACAAGACGAACTCTTCTGAAGTTGGTGCCGGTGACGTGGTTGACATTGATCTACCGTTTAGTGTGATTGCTGAGAAGCGTAAACATGACGCGACGCGTTCAGGATTTCCATTACATCCAGAATAAGAATCGGACGTCCGTCGCCAAGTTCGGTCGCGCCGCCCACGCCGGGAACATCCGTCAAGGGATCACTCAGCGATCGCACCACCACCTCGCGAAGGCCGAGCACCTTGTCGACGACAAGACCTGTTGCTCGATTTCCTGTTCCGATCACGAACGCGTGAAGCGAACCCTCTTTTTTGTCTTTAAGATTAAAGACGCGCGACAAGCGGACAAGTGGCAGTACCTCGTCGCGATGTAGAATTATTTCGTTATTCTCGAGAACCTTTATGGACCCAGGTTCAATCTCGATGACTTCCTGTACCGCAGAACGGTGGATAGCAAATGTCTGAGCATCCGCAGTCGCAATAAGCGCATCGGTAATAGCGAGGGTCAAAGGTAACTCAATGCGAAAAGTAGTTCCTTTCCCAGCTTCGGTAAAAACGGAAAGGGACCCATCCAGATCGCTTATTGCCCGGGCCACAACATCCATCCCAACTCCGCGGCCACTGGCGCGATCGGCGTGATCACGAGTTGAAAGTCCCGGTGCTGATATCGTCTCGAGTAATCGGTCGAAGTCGATCCTACCCTCATCGTCCCAAAGAGCAACCTCCGGCGCCTGTGCTGCGACACTCTTTACATCGATGCCACGACCATCATCACCAACCTCAATAACAACGAGCTCGCCTGCTGTTGTTGCGCGTAGATAGATGTGTCCTTCTGCCGGTTTCCCGGCAGCAATTCGCTGTTCTTCTGATTCAATGCCGTGACTGATCGAATTCCTCACCAGGTGTAGAAGTGGATCCATCAAACGTTCGACAAGAAACTTGTCGATTTCCGTTTCCTGACCACTCAGTTCCAGGATGACTTGCTTTCGGGTCTCGCGCGAGATGTCGCGAACAACGAAGCGCATCCTGTCAAACACCTCGGCGATCGGCACCATGCGTACGCGCATGACGTCGTTGCGCAAATCGCGAAGCTGCTTGCCAAACGCTACATGGACCTCTTGTAATTGCCGCCACTGTACAGGGGTTACCGAGGTTCTTATTGACTTCAGGTTCTTTTCCAACCGCGCACGAGTAACAACAAGTTCGCCAACAAGGAGCATGAGTTGATCGAGTCGGACCAAATCGACGCGGACGGAAGTGGAGATCGTTTGAGAAGTGCCAGAGGTTGGCGTGATCGGTTCAACTTTTTCTTCGGGCTCTATTGGCTCGCTGGTTAGTTCCAAATCTTTGAGCGCGTCCAGTTCACTTTCCGAAGCGGAAGTGGACACGATCAATTCAAAGAGTACGTCGCCATCATGAACGAGCGGTGTGGTGCTAAGAATATCGCCAATACTCTGCAAACGTGCGCGAACAGTGTTGACATTGATTCCTGCTTCCGACCGGGCCTGACTTGGAGCGAAGAGAAATCTCCACTGCTTTTTGTCCTCGGTCTTTTGAGTTTGTTCCGGTTGCCCTTTCGCCGGTGTTACGGAGGTGTCTTTTCCCGCGACCACTTCACGCAGTATCTCTATTGTGCGTTCGATGGCTGGCGCGGGAGCATGGGTCTTATGAGCGTTGATGACTTCTTCAAGAACCTTCGTGCCTTCGATTAGAGAATCGAAACCTTCTTTGGATAGCAGTGCTTCACCCTGCCGCAGCACTCTGAGATAGCCCTCCATCTCATGTGCCAACTGCTCGGCTGGCGAAAGACCCACCATCCCTGAGATTCCTTTGATTGTGTGGAATGATCGAAATAACTCGTCGAGTTGGGCAGTATCAGCGATGGAACTATCGACAAAGCGTTCGAGGTTCAGAAGGCCAGCACGAACCACGGCCAAGTGCTCCTCGCACTCCGCAAAGTAGTCGTCGAGGAACTGATTAACGAAATCGTCAGGTGGTTGATTGAGGTCTGCCACTATGCTTTGTCGCCTGCCTCGGCTAATAGTCCGCGAACCTTGGCCTCGAGCTCGATTGCTGAAAAGGGTTTGGTGAGATAGAGACTTGCGCCGGCGGCCATAGCTTCACGTTGAACGGACTCTTCGCCTTTTGTCGTTAATACAATCACGGGCATCGATTGATACATCGGACGTGCCCGCACAAACTTGAGTACTTCGATGCCGTGTAATTCAGGCATGTTGAGATCCAGGATCATCAGATCGGCAGGTCCAAGAACGAGGCGCTCAATCGCTTCCAATCCGTTAGCCGCTTCCTCGAACCTACACTCGCCGATATTAGACAGTGATGTCGCGACCATTCGACGCATTGTGCGCGAATCGTCGACGATCAGGATTCTTCGTTTGTTCTCTGCAGACACTTATCGACTCTTCGAGTAAACACAAATATCCAGAAACGAGGGATTAAGAAGGGAAAGACTTGGTTTTGGGGTAAACCAATCGTCCGAGGGAATGAGTCGAAGGTATTACAGGGTAACTACTTTTAGCAAGCGTCGAGTATGTCCGATATGCTTTAGCTTGTCGGGCGGAAGTCTGCAACTTAAATACTCTTTCGACAAGCTAAAGAGCATCTTGCAAAATTCAACTTCTCATTCTCCCCGGGCTTTAGCCTGGGGATAAGAGCTCACCTGAAATTTCTGGAACCGTTTTAACGGTTTCGAAAGTCTTCAGTGTTTCTTGATAACCGTTGAAACGGTTAACTACTTTTCCGAGTCGCCCCTCACCTTCTCCCATTAGAGGTTCTGTCTGGATTTTGCGCACTAGTAAGTAGAGGCAATTTCAATGTTCGAGATGATTATCTTCATCTCGAATGATCCGACTCTCTCGCACTTTGTTCATCCTTGGTGCGGTGCGGAGAAGTATACCCACAGAATATCAGCAGGAAGGAATCACAAGATGAAACATTTGAAGACATATCTTCTCAGTTCAGCTGCGCTGGTAGGTGCACTTTTCCTGGTAGCGTTGATTCTAATATTTGGACCGTCTCCGAAAGTTGCAGCCCGTGTGGCGCCTGCACCGTCCCCTCCGGCGGATTTCACCATCTATGCACTTGGTTTGAATAATCCCCGGGGCTTGAAGTTTGGTCCTGATGGCAATTTGTACGTTGCCGAGGGCGGCGCAGGTGGATCGAACTCCACCAATGGAATTTGCCCAGAGTTACAGCTGACTGATTTTCCGGGTCCTTACCTCGGCAGCAATTCTGGTGGCCGCATTTCGGTGATTATCAATGGCGTGCGCGCAACAGTGATCGATACACTTCCCTCTAGTCAGACGGTTAATGGACTTGTCTCGGGCGTTGCAGATGTTGCGTTCATCGGCGACACAATGTACGCATTGCTAGCCGGAGCGGGTTGTTCGCATGGCGTCACCAGCCTTCCTAACGGAATAGTTCGCATTAACCAAAATGGACCTCCGTCTCTGATTGCAAATCTCAGTGCATTTCAACAGGCAAATCCCGTTGCGCATCCGAACCCCCCCGATTTTGAACCGGACGGCACCTGGTACAGCATGATTGAAGTTCGTGGTGATCTGTACGCTGTTGAGCCGAACCACGGCGAGGTCGACAGGATCACAACAAGCGGACAGATTACCCGCATCGTTGATGTCACTGTGACTGAGGGTCACATAGTGCCAACAGCCATTGCCTACAATGGAAATTTCTTCTTTGGAAACCTTGGTTTATTTCCAGTGGATCCCGGCACAGAACAGATTATGAAACTGAATCCGAGCGGTCACCTGGATACATGGGCCACCGGACTTACCACAGTGCAGGGACTAGTGATCGATCAACGTGACCGAATGTACGTTCTTGAGTCGATGACAAATCCTGGTTTTCCGAGTCCAGCTCAAATAGGTTCAGGCCGGGTAGTTCGAATTGATCCGAACGGTGAACAAACGGTAATTGCGACGGGCTTGAGCTTTCCCGGAGGGATGACACTGGGGCCCGATGGTGCGTTATATGTTTCTAATTTGAGTTTTGGCGCGCCGCCGGGAGCTGGACAGATCGTGAGGATCGAACTACCAAATAAGCCAGCAAAAACCCAGGCTCATATAAACAGTAAGGCAGCGACGGAGTTGCCGGATAATGTAACAGCGGACTTTCCAAGAGAATCTCCCGCGACAGCCCGTCAAGATTCAGTTTCGGTTGGCCCACCGTTTCTGGTAAACCCGGTTGTCATTGAAACTGCAAATCTCGACTCAGTCTTGCAGCAAGACGCTTTGAAGAAACTCAGGGAGGACCCAGAGTTGAGTTCAGTTTCGATGAGTATCGACGAAGGTCGTGCGGTGTTAACAGGAACGGTCAATTCCGCAGGTGCGAGAATGAAGGCGGCGAAGTTGATCAAGTCGATGCGTGGCGTGAAGGCTATCGAGAATAAGATTAGCGTGTCACATCCATGAAAAATGTTCGTTTGTGCTTGGGGCTACCGCCAGATCCGCTACGATGTGTTCAGCTTCGTACTTGAAATCTGAACTCGTGATCTGGATCCTGGATCGGGCGAAACAAAGCGGGCAGTCAATAAATGACTGCCCGCATTTTTAGTCCTAAAACTGGTGAGCCGTGGAGGGCTCGAACCTCCGACCCGCTGATTAAGAGTCAGCTGCTCTACCAACTGAGCTAACGGCCCTTGCGATTACGCGTTCCGAATTATACGGTCGAGCAATGAAGTGTCAAGTGACCGCAAATGACAATAGATTCCTGTATCTATTACACCATTTGAACCAAAGTCTAAACTCCAGAGCACCAACTCAACGCTCAAAATCGGCACTCGACAATCGACAATCGACAATCACTTCACGCTTCGGCCGCACACCGTTGCTCAGAGAGTAACTTGTGCACTGTGTTGATGAGTTGATCGACATCAGGTTTCGGAACAAAGGCCGATGCACCTGCTGCCATCGCTTCATGACGATGTATTTCGTAGGCATCGCCCGTATAGAAGATGCACGGCACGCCAGGGGTTGCACGATTCAGAATTTGACACAGCTCTAGACCGGTACCGTCAGGCAGGCGTTTGTCGAGCACATAAAGATCAAACTGACTTTCCGATGCTAGGCGACTAGCTTCCTCAATTGTTGATGCCGTCTGCACTTCATAATCTGCGTCAGACAGAAGAGCGTGCAGCATTTCGGACGTGTCGTGATGATCATCGACACACAGGATTCGACATTTTGGAATAGACACCAGGGGACCTCCTTGTTCGGGCGATTTACAAAGATTCGCTGCCGCCGTGAAGTTTTGGGGAAAGTACGCAGCGCGCCAATTATAGTCGGCCGTCGCCGTTTGTGCTACCGGGCGAAGAGGTGAAAATCAACCTCTTAGGTCCAATATGCATCGCGATTTCTGGAAGGTCGATCACATTGACGGTTTCCAATAGTTAGTCTGTATTGGATCGTTCACCTTTCTTACGATCCCTATACGAGCTAAGGTGGGCAGCCCTCCTGCCCACCGCCAAACCTATTCAGATCTCAGATCTCAGATGCGAATATTCCGATTTCAGATTTGAGATTTGAGATTTGAGATCTGATATACGATCGCTATCTTTCTTTTTTCTGTTCGAGTGCGAGTCCAACCTGCATCGCCTTCAGAATCTGATTCAAAACTTCGATGTCTTCATCTTCAGGCTCGAGCTGTTGGTACTTCTGAAGTGTGGCTGAAGCAGCAGCGAGATCACCGAGCTTGTGGTAGACGAGCGATAGATTGAAGTAGACGAGTGAGAAGCCCGGCTCAACCTGTGCCGCTGCCTCGTAATGAAGTTTTGCAAGCTGCAGATCGCCAGCGTCGTAGTAGAGGTTGGCGAGATTGTAGTGCGCTTCGACGTGACGCGGGTCGTTCTTCAACGACAGCGTGAAGTTGTCGAGAGCTTTTGAGTGTTCACCTCGTTCGAGATTGATGATACCCAGGTTGCAATATGCCTCAGCGACGTTGTCACCTTCATTGATCGCTTCAGCATAATGCGCCGCCGCGTTTGGATCACCTTGCTCGTGCAATAACAACGCCTCTTCAAAAGGAGTGAGTAAGCGAGCGACGCGACTTGATTCAGGTCGAAACAAACTTAGTTGGCCCTGCAACTCGGCTTCGATCTGCCGAATGCTCTGACCTTGCGATCGCAGTTCACGTACACGTCTAAACTGAGTTAGCGCCTGAAAGTCGTAAATGAAGTCAGAGGTCTGTGAAGGTGTTGAAGCCTGGATGATGCCCTGTTCAGTCCAGCGACGAATAGTCTTCTCGCTCAACCCAAACAGTTGTTTGATTTCCTTGATGGAGTACGAAGATTTGACACGCTGATAATCCGCCTTTGACGGGACAGGTGAGGGGAAGGAGATTACCTTGGTACTCTTGTCTTTCATCTATTGGCGAACAAACAAACGAGCGACTATGACGCTTTGCGCTTCTTTGCTGTCGTCTTCGGCTTGACCAGCTCGATCTGCGGTTTCTTCTTGGCGCCTGTCGCTGGTGCTTTAACCATTGGCTTGCGATTCGACTGCTGCAAACTCTTCTTCAGCGCGCTCATAATATCAAGTCTGGGTAGTTCTTCAACCTCTTCAAGTTCGACAACCTTTCGTCCTTTGATCTTCGCATCAATTAGTTTTCGCAGAGCGGAGTGATAGTTGTCCTCGGTATCAACCTCACTAAGTGTAGTCACCATTTCCTGTACGAGAGTCGTCGCGAGCTTCAATTCGTTCTTGTTCAACTTCTGAACTGTCAGTTTGCCGACTCCATCAATCTCAGGCACGTCTTCCATTTTCCGCAGTTCGTGTGGGTAGTGAAGCTTCTGCAGAACGAGGCCATCCTCATGCGGAAACACGGCAACCAGGTCTTCGCGATCGCGCAGGACGACTTTGCCAACCCCGACCTTACCGGTCTGTTTCATCACCTCTCGTAACAGTGCATAAGGTTTTTCGGAGACGGCGCCATCGGGCCCGGCGAAGTAAGGCGCGTCGTAGAAGGTGGTTGGGATCTCAGAGCGGTCGACGAAGCCCACTATGTCAACGGCTTTTGTAGTCTTGATCTTAATCTTTGCGACGTCGTCAGGCTCGACGATGGCGTAGCGATCTGGTTCGTACTGATAACCCTTCGTGATTTGATCGTTACTAACAATCTGGCTGCACTTCTTGCAGCGCTTGTCGTAGCCAATCGGGCCATAATCATCACGATGAAGCTGGTTGAACTGAATTTTCTCGCTGGTTTCGATGGCGTTGTAGATACGTACCGGGATGGCCACCAACAGAAAGCGAATGTGTCCTTTCCAAATCGACCTCATATCCACCTCTCCTCATGCGAAACGCGGGCGATTGCCCGCGCTGTGTGTGTCTTCGCGCCTTTTTCCGCGCGAAGTGGGCGGTATTATGCGGGGGATCGGGGAGGCAAGTAAAGAGTAATGTTCCAGCCGATGGTCCCAGTATTTGTAATGGTTAGGGGCAACCGATCATTTTCCATATATCATTTGACATTTTTCAGTTGTCATATGGAATGAACCAGGGGTCATTCCGGAAAATCTCACATCGAGGGACCTCACGATGATGAAGAATTCAAAGAATGCTCAGTCATTTGCTGACAAGCTGGAAGATCGATTAATCGAATTTGCTGTGCGCATCATCCGACTTGTTGCACGTCTACCACGCACACCTGCTGGAAAACATGTCTCTGGACAGATCCTTCGATCTGGCACATCCCCGCACCAAACTATGGAGAAGCGCGAGGAGCCGAAAGCCGTGCCGACTTCACTCATAAGATCAGAATCGTCCTGAAGGAGTTAAATGAGAGTTCTATTTGGCTTCGCATTATTGAGCGAAGTCAGTTGTTATCTGCTGAATCCCTCGTCGACATTATCTAAGGAGAATAGCGAGCGCTGCAGGATATTCACATCCTCTCTGGCAACGCTACGACACGAATGGCTTGAGAATTGACAACTGAAAAATGTCAAATGAGATATGGAAAATGATCGGTCGACTCTAACCACTGAACAACAATCTTACGCCGCCGAAACGGCATGCATAAGGGCCATCCGCATCGCTCCGGCTGTTTGCCATCGCTGCGTCGGATCTTTCGCCAGGGCCCGGTCGATGATGTCGCAGACCGATTGAGGGATGTGAGGAGTGCGTTGACGAAGTGGGATACAAGGTTGTTCAAAGATTGCACGGATGGTGTCGTTGACGCTGGTCTTTCTTGTGAGGTCAAGTGCAAGCCTGCCACTCAGCAAGCTGTACGCAGTCATTCCAACCGCATAGATGTCCGACTGAGGTTTGACGTCGCGGAAGTTCCGCAACTGTTCCGGAGGCATGTAAGCCAGTGTTCCTGCCATCTCACCCGCCATCGTTACGCCGCTCATTCCCGAATGCGTAAAACTCTTTGCGAGGCCAAAATCAGTTAACTTTGCCAACCGATTACCTGGTTGCCCGGCGACCAGTATATTCTGATCTTTGAAATCGCGATGGATGTAACCTTGTGAGTGTGCGTACGAGAGTGCATCGAGAGCCTGGGAGATGATCGAGATACCATCTTCATACGAGAGATGTCCCCCTTGTTCCTCGGCTAGTTTCGCCGCGTCAGCTCCCTCGACAAACTCGGTCACGAGATAGACGACACCGTTGTGCGTCCCTCGATCGATGAACTCGACAATGTTCCTGTGTTTGAGCGACGCAGCAACATCAATTTCGCGCATGAAGCGTCGCATCGCTTTTTCACTGACGGCGAACTCCGGCAAGAGAGTCTTGATTGCAACTGGTCGCCCGGTTTTCTGTTCACGACTAAGCATCACACAACCCATCCCGCCTCGGCCCAGCAACTTCACCGTGTCGTAGCCGGGTACGGACTGTGGTGACCTCTTCATCTCGATACGACACTCTTCGCAGAGGAAGGAAAGTTTTTCATCTGGATTCGATGCCTGGGCTTCTTCCCGCCGTCCACAGTTCAAACACTCAACCATCACGAGCACAGGTCGTCCGTTACCCACATCTTGAGTTGTTTCCGCCAGTTGGCGATCGTCGGCGACTGTGACCTCAACCAGCAACAGTGTTTCTCCGCCTCTAATCTCATCCCCATTTTTTAAAAAGGCTTCCCTGACTCTTTGACCATTCACAAAGGTCCCATTGGTTGAGCCAAGATCACGAAGAAAGGACTGCGGCGGATTTATTTCGAGCAGACAATGATTTCGCGAAAAGAACCTATCATCCGGAAGATACAGGTGTGCATCGGGTGAACGACCAATTAGAAAACTGTCATGTTGAGTAAATGAAAAGATGCGACCCTTATAAGGTCCTGCTACCACTTTGAGGTTGACTTGCATAGCGTCCGATAAGCTTTAGCTCGTCTCGGCGTGGCACAGACTGCGGTCTGTGTGTGGAATTGGATTTGAAGACGGATCACAGATTGAAGTCTGTGACATTATCGAGTGATCTGGAGATCATCAAACGCGACTTCAGTAACGTCGCTTGTGTAAAAACCCGCTCGTCCGCGCTTGTAATTTCCGGTGTCGTTGATCTTGGTTAAGAATTCTCCGTTCGCGTAGAACGAGAGTTCGGAACCCTTTATTCTGACTTCGAGTAGGTTTGGACTGGTACCGGAGTGAATTGCGGTCGTGGGAGTCTTATTAACCAGAGATGTTTGCGTGCCGTCTTTATGCATGATGATTTCGTATTCCGGCGAATCGTTCGGATAAATCAGCAGCGCGTAATCTTCCAGTTGTTTTGCCTTTGACTGTGCACAATGCACCATTAGTCCGAAACCTGACGACGGCACCGTTCCGTCGACACTTCGAGCTTTAACCTTAACCGTGGCGTCTTCTGTGTTGTAATCGTCCGACGGTGCGTACATCACAATGAATGTCTTGTCTTTTGAGCTCATGTGATATTCGTCGCCGTCATACCAGATGTGGCCAAACTTCGATTCGCCGGTGCCCCATTTGGGTTCAGAGAAGTCATCGATAAGAGAGCCGGGAGTCAGACTGCTGTTGGTGTTGGGCCTTGATGCATTGGTATTTGAGACTACGTTTGCGTTACGGTTCTCGTTGCGATTCAAATTGCCATTGTTCGAATTCGCCGCACTCATACTTGCAAGGGCAATAATCATCACTACGAGGCCAATACCGATAATACCCAGTGCCGCAACACCTCCCAGCACCCACCACACCGCATTTGATTTCTTTCGTGGCGGCGCGACTGCCGGCATCGGTGTCCACTGTTGAGGTTGCGGTTGGGGCTGAGGTTGGCTAATCGGGGTCTGGCTAATTATGGCAGTATCTGGTCGATAGATCTCAGTCGGTGGAGGTTCGGATGTATCGCGCCCCGGCGGGTATCTCCTTGTCGCGTTTGAATCGGAAGGTGGTGGATCAGCTACGAGAGGAGTTCCATCTTCCAAACAAAAATTCAGTGATGCATCTGTGTAACTGCGATTGCAGCTAGGGCAGCGTTTCATCTAGTGACTCACTTGAAGGTTGGCTCGAAAACCGTCGGTCGGGCCAATTATAAAGAAAGTTCGACCGCGCTCAAGGGCTAATGGGTTTCCCGCACCGCCCACAGAATTTGGTTCCCACTGGATAACTAGTGCTACATCCTCTGCAGAACACCTCGACCGGCCTTGCTTGTCGCCATTCCAGTTGGGAAGTTCCAATCGGAATACCGCAACGTCCGCAGAACCTTATTGAACGAGGATAGCTGTGACCACAACGTGGGCAAGTAATTGTTTCGGCAGGTGGTTTCACACCAGAACCTATGGGAGGCTTTAGTGGCCCAGTTTCTGAGACAGGCTGGAATGTCGTGTTACCACAGCGGCCGCAAAACTTCACACCTTCCGCGAATCGAGACTGACACTTCGTACACATCACCACCACGAGTGTTGTCGATTGCGCTCCCGTTTTGCTATCGAGGCTACCTCCGCGTGAAGGTGTCAGATGACTCGAAGTCGACCGTTTCGCTTGCGCTTCAATGATCTGTTCGGCGACATCGCTGCGTATCTCGATTACGCGTTCATCATCCGGCTCGCCCGAACGGGACACCCTAAGCACGTGTTTGCCGGGAGCAACTGACGTCAGAATTACCCGACCGGAACGTCCGACACTTCCGTATCGCTCGTCGTCTACATAAACCTCAGCACCTGAAGGCGCCATAATGACTAGACGCGACTCACCTCGTCGGCCTTCTTCTGATTCAGTTGAGATCGCCTCGGCGAAACCCTCGAACCATTCAGTTGCGGTTGCGGGGCGATCATTAGGTTCTTTGGCAAGTGCCTTCATTATGCTTGCTTCAAGTTCTTTGCTGACATCTGAGCGTAAACTCGAAAGCGGCGGAGGCAGCTGCATCAACTTCTGCGCAATCAACTGAGTTATGTTGCCGGTAAAGGGAGGTCTTCCACCGAGCATGTGATAGGCGATTGTGCCAAGTGCGTAAATGTCAGCGCGCGCGTCCAGTGTTACATCCTGCTGCATTTGTTCTGGGGCCATGTACTCCGGAGTACCAATGATGCCTCGCGATGCAGGTCCACTCGCCGACGTTATTTCACCGCGATCGGCATTCACGATCTTCGCCAGGCCAAAGTCGCCAACCTTCACAAAGCCATCCTCACCCGCCGACTTTCGTCGTTGTTGCATCAAGAAGATGTTTGCGGGTTTTAGATCGCGATGCAGGATACCCTCGTCATGCGCTGCCTCGACGCCTGCCACCACCTGGCTCATGATGTTTGCGGCGCGTTGCGGGTTCACAGTTCCTTCGCGACGCAACAGATCGTAAAGAGTCTCGCCTTCCACGTATTCCATCACAAGGAAGAACACACCGTCCGGGCTCTTTCCGAAGTCAGTGACGTCGACAACGTTTGGATGACGAATAGAGGCTGCGGAACGTGCCTCACGTTCGAAGCGGGCGATTGCTTCACCTTCCTGCAAGTCTTCATCGTTAAGAATGTCAGGGCGCACGGTCTTGACCGCGACCCGGCGCGTTTGCAGATTCTGATCGCGAGCAAGATAGACTTGACCCATAGCTCCACGACCGAGTCTCTTTTCCAGAAGATAACGAGAGGCGAGTAGTTTGGGACCGGGCAGAGTGCTTTTTGTGTTGGCCTGCTCCTCGGGGCAAGTCAGGACATCGTCTTCATAACAAAGTTCGCAACGGGGGCACTCGCGCATGGATTGGAATTCTAACAGAGGTGGAAGTTCTGCGCCGCAAGATGTCCGACATGCTTCAGCTTGTCGTTCGCATGTTCTTCATACCATTTCGAGTAATTTTCGCTACACGCTAAAGAGACTCTTTCAAAATTCAAAAGAGGCCCCGAAGGGTCCCCTTCCTTACCTGCAAATAGGGGCGGCTTCAACTTATTTTTGCAAGAAGCTCTAAAGCATATCGGTGATCTACGTCGCCGCTACTTCCGAACAACAAGCTGCACAACGCGTCGCCGCCAGCGGAATCGCTGTTAGACAGTACGGGCAGTCCTTCGAGTTGGGCGGTGGAGGTGGCGCCGCCCGCATTCGGTTGACTGACTTTACAATCAGGAAGATCACGAGCGCGATAATCAGAAACGTGACTACTTCGTTCATGAACTGTCCGTACGCAATCACCGGCAACCCTCTTAACTGAGCGTCAGCGAGTGAAACCGGATGCTGGCCTGAAAGATCAATAAAGAGATTGGAAAAATCAGCTTTACCAAGCAACAGGCCGATCGGTGGCATTATCACGCCCTCAACGAGTGAACTGATTATCTTTCCAAATGC
>Ga0105248_10004070_pt1 | contig 16159 bp, 20 predicted proteins | sample KBSS34metaG_FD_81524 | JGI IMG/M metagenome (GOLD analysis project Ga0105248, IMG submission 81524) | Switchgrass rhizosphere microbial communities from Kellogg Biological Station, Michigan, USA - KBS S3-4 metaG | ecosystem: Host-associated > Plants > Roots > Rhizosphere > Soil | place... | reverse complement strand
TGGCAAGACAACTTCACCGGTGACCTCCCAACCTTTCGAAAGACGGTTGCGGAGGTTGCCAGTAAGTCTAGAGAAGTAAAGAAAACGTGGAGATCCCGGCGCTTAGCCAAAAAGCAATTGATAATGATATTTACCTGAGAGATTCAGGTATCTACCGTGCCCATGTAGCTTAGCGGTAGAGCACCCCCTTGGTAAGGGGGAGGTCACGAGTTCGATTCTCGTCATGGGCTCCATTTCCCAATCATTTACCAGACCCGGTTTTAGATCCGGACTGAAAAATTGGAAACCCTAGAGTACAAAAACAAACTGACGCTATTTAACGTACGCAGAATAAATTGAAGGAGAGAAGAGAGGATGGCCCGCCAAAAGTTTGAACGAACCAAACCAAACGTGAACGTTGGAACGATCGGGCACGTTGATCATGGTAAGACATCGTTGACCGCTGCAATCACAATGACCTTGGCCAAAACCGGCCAGGCCAAAGCGAAGAAATACGATGAGATCGATGCTGCTCCTGAAGAGAAAGCTCGTGGTATCACGATCAATACTGCTCACGTTGAATACGAAACAGCTGCCCGCCACTACAGTCACGTAGACTGCCCGGGACACGCTGACTACATCAAAAACATGATCACCGGAGCCGCCCAGATGGACGGAGCTATCCTGGTTATCTCCGCTTCTGATGGTCCTATGCCCCAGACCCGTGAGCACATCCTGCTCGCCCGTCAGGTAGGCGTTCCCCACATCGTTGTATTCCTCAATAAGTGCGACATGGTTGACGATCCGGAATTGATCGAACTCGTCGAACTGGAAACACGCGAACTGTTGAGCAAGTACAATTTCCCTGGTGATACCACTCCCATCATCCGTGGTTCAGCTTTGAAGACTCTGGAAGGCGATGCCAACTATGAGAAAGCAATTCACGAACTGATGAAGGCTGTGGATGATTTCATCCCCACCCCTGAGCGCGATATCGACAAACCGTTCTTGCTCGCTGTAGAAGACGTTTTCTCAATCACAGGCCGCGGCACCGTTGCCACCGGACGTATTGAGCGCGGTCAGATCAAAGTCGGCGAAGAAATCGAAATTGTTGGTTTGCAAGATACCCGCAAGACAACCGTAACCGGCGTTGAAATGTACCAGAAGACCCTCGACTCCGGTATTGCCGGCGACAACGTAGGTATCCTCCTGCGCGGCGTCGACAAAACCATGATCGAGCGTGGTCAGGTACTGGCTAAGCCCGGTTCGATCAAGCCCCACACCAAATTCAAGGCTGAGGTATACGTCCTCTCCAAAGAAGAAGGTGGACGTCACACCCCGTTCTTCAAAGGTTACAGACCGCAGTTCTACATCCGTACAACTGACGTGACTGGCGCCATCGAATTGCCCGCCGGTGTTGAAATGGTTATGCCTGGCGACAACGTCGCTATGGAAGTTGAACTGATTCAACCGGTAGCAGTTGAAGAAGGTATGCGCTTCGCTATTCGCGAAGGCGGTCGTACCGTCGGAGCCGGCGTTGTGGCCAGCATCATTGCCTAGTCCGACTAGACAACGACGACAAGTAATCAGAAGGGCTGTCCTCCGGGGCAGCCCTTTTGGCGTTGGCTGCATATTTCTTGTTTTGACTCTGTTCTTTTCCTTTTCTTCGTCACCGGCCTTTGCTAAAGAGGCTATGACGGACAGTCTCATTGCCCGCAGACTTGTCTCTGCCGACAGGGACCGCCGTAAAAAACAAACCGCGATGGCAATGCGCACCTGCGACCAGATAATAGCCGCCGCACCAAATACAGTGCAGGCCTATCTAATCAAAGCTCGCTGTTGTCTGGATGTGAATGCCAGGCAGCCGGCCCTGAGCTTGATTCAACAAGCTCTTAAAATAGATCCTAAATCGGCCGATGCCCATCTTGAATATGGCCGTTTCCATCGCTATGAATGCGACAGTAAAAAGGCAATGGTTGAATTTGAGCAGGCGGTCGCACTCGATCCCAAACAAAGTCAGGCCTTCCATGCCATTGCCACTCTGGCAGAACAGGATGGGCAGTACGATAAGGCTCTCAAAGCCTACACCGCGATGGTTAAGTTGGAACCAGACTCTACCGCTGTCTATATTTTGCGCGGCGATTTTTTGCGCCATCTCGGCAAAAACAAGGAAGCAATCTCAGACTATTCGGCGGCACTCAGTCGAGACAGCAAAAATTTTGACGTGCGCAGTAAGCGAGCTTCGCTTTATTACAAGCAGGGTCTCTTTGTGCAGGCACTGAGCGACTATTCAACGGTCGTTGGTGAAAATCCTTACGACGCAGAGGCGCTCACTTGTCTGGCAGAAGTGCGCTTGCATTTGAAGCAAGTCAGGGAAGCTCTGGCCGATGTCACTAAGGCTATTGATTTAGACGATAACGAAGGCCATGGTTATTTTGTGCGCAGTAAAGTGCGCCTGGCTCTTGGTGATAAAGCAGGAGCGGCAGCAGATTTGAGTAAAGCTGCCGGTCGTGGTTATCACTCCGAAGGCGACGAAAGCAAGGTCAAGATTATTCCGCAGCCTTAGCCACTATCGGTTCCGCTTCTGCTGTTTTGATTTTGATTGTGTGAGATTCAGACTCTAGTCCAATTTCTTGTCGAGATTCTGATCCAGGTTCTCGTCCGGAATTTTGACCAGATTCTTGCCCAATGCTGTTCAGTATTTCTTCCACAGCGCGAGCGTTTGCCGGCCTGGCCTGCGCTTCCATCTGGGTCAGAGAAGAGATCAAATGATCCAGTTCATCGCTGACGTTTAGGCCGTCTTTTTTTGGCTTGGCCACAGAAATTGGTGTGGGATCTTTGCCCCCAGCCAGGTAATACAACGTGGCACCGAAGGCGTAGAGGTCGCTTGACGGTACCGCCTGCCCACGAAATTGCTCCGGCGGCAGATATGCTTGTTTGCCTACGACCGTGCCGGTTGTGGCGTAAGCCACCTGCTGGGCGACGTTGAAGTCGATTAGTTTGAGCGTGCCGTCTTTATTGAGGATCAAATTGTCTGGGGTGAAATCGCGGTGCACCAGGGGCGGTGAGAGGTTGTGCAGATACTGCAAAATAGAACACATCTGTTTGGCCAGGGCTTTGATTTTTTCCTCCGACATTGGACCGTCGCGCTCGACAATCTGGCGCAGATTTTGTCCGTCGATGTGCTCCAATACTAGATAGGCTCTGTGATCCTCGACGAAGAATCCTTCCAGTTTAACCACTTGGGGATGGTCCAGGCTGCTCAACAGTTTGGCTTCTTTTTCAAAGCTTTCTAACGATTGTCTGCGGGCATTGATGTCGACAAAGACAGGCAGGACAAATTCTTTCAGTACAACTTCTTTGTCTTTGCGCTTGTCCTGCGCCAGATAGGCAAAGCCCTGTCCACCCACCCCCAGCTCCTTTTTGACGAGATAACGATCGTCGCTCAAGACGGCGTCTTGAACCAGGGGCTTGAGCTTTTCTCTTTTGGGGGGTGCGGCCAGTGCCTGCAACCATAGTTCAGTATAATTTTGCTCCATTGGTCTGCGTAATGTTTCTTCGATAGCCGCTTCCCGACTGATTTCAGGAGCAAAGCGATCAATTGCGCCCAGCAGTTTTTCGCGGTCGTCGGCCGAGGCAATGCCTGCTAATTTCAAAACTACCGGTGTGCCTTTGTAGCGCTCGAAAACCAGACGGTCCGAGGCGGCGGAAGTCTTACCTGCAGGTCTTTCCACTTTGATGTGTTTGATTTGCGACCAATCGAGTCTGAGAGGGGCTTTCCCCGACGCGCCACTGAAGAGAAGTTTTATACCGCTCTTACCGGCCGATAGTTTTTTCGGGGCGCGGACAAATGCCAACAATAAGCCTGAGCTAAGGGCGGCGGCACTGCTGGCCAGGGTGGTGATTAGCACTTGATTGGCCACGGCGGTGGCCGTCACATCGCCCAGGACATTGTCGTGACCGCCGCCCACTCCGCCGAACCCATTGCCCAACACCGGTTTGAGAATGGCGGCAAAGGTGGCCAGTAGAAGGTTAGGGACCTGCAGGTACATGGCTATTAAAAATGTGACGAAGAGAAAAATGGCGATACCCAGTTTCCAGTGGCTGCCCAGGTGCATGCGTTGCTTGAACCACTTTTGTACTTCGACAAAATGGTTGTATTTGATTTGCACGTCGCCTTCTGCCTCAATCAATGCCGTTGACGGCTTTACTGGCTCAGCGCTTAGCTGGACCAGCGGGTTTGACTGGATCATGCAGTTACGCAGGAACACAAAAGACAACGTGGTGACCATAAGGCAGAGTGGATTCCACCAACCGACACTGATCAGTGATGGTCCAAATATCGTTAGCAACATGGCAGCACTGGCCACACCGCCGGCAATGGCCGCTCCCTTGTTGAAGGTCGTGTGACCGTCAGGGCCAGGCAGATGCGAGCCTCGATAGCCAAGGGTGGCGGTCAAAAATAGCCAGCGCAATCCGGGCAAGGCCACGAGCAAAAGTCCCGCGGTCAGTATCAGCATATTGGCCACTATGAAGATCGGTCCGCTGTTGAAGCTAATCATCAGGCTCATCGGCACCAGCATAAAAAACATGGTTGAAAGTATCGGGTGGACTGAAGCCAGATTGTCAAACTTAGGCAGGAAGCCTGTTTTATTCAGTCCTCTATTTATGCGAGCGATAGCTTCACGCATAAAATAACTCTGAAATGACAGGGTGGCAACGGTGAGAATTATGTTCAGTATCGTAGAGTAACTGAGCATGCCTGGTGCTGCGGGGGCATTGCAAAAACCGAGTATGGCCATCATTAACATCAGCATGGTCACACATACTGCGAAAATATCGACAACTGAAATGAGGTAGGGAGCGCTTTCCCCGGATGAAATAATGAGATCTGTTGAGGATTGACCAGATTGATCTAATTGGTCGGAGTCGGAACCACCCACAGACTCCATTAGTGAGTACCCGCGCCCAGGGCTTCAATGGCCGCTGGAGAATCAGAATCTTTTTTGACCGCTTCCAGTATTGTTAGTATCGCCTTAGCATCGGCCGGTCTATCTTCTACCTCAAAGGCGCTGAGTGCGGCTACGAGATCGTCGAAGCGTTTATCAATAATCAAGTCGTCTTTGCCCGAACTTGGCCTTGAAATCGAGAGTGGCACAGGATCTTTGGCTGTGAGTAGATAATATAACGTGCCCGCCAAAGCGTAAAAATCGCTTTGCGGAATGGCCTTGCCCCGCAGTTGCTCCGGGGCGATGAAAGCTTGCTTACCGATAAGAGTGCCTGTGGCTGTGCCGATAAATTCGTTGGCGGCACCAAAGTCAATCAGCACAATAGTGCCGTCATTGCGCAAAACGATATTGTCGGGGGTGAGGTCACGGTGGATGACGGCATGTTCTTGACTGTGTAGGTAGTCCAATATCCTGGCCAGATCCAGGGCCCAGTCCAGCACTTTAGATACATCCTGGGCGCCGTGTTGCTTGACTAGTTGGCGCAAATCCTGTCCGTGAACGTATTCGAGGATCAGGTAGTGGCGGCCATCCTCGACAAATACGTCGAGTACTCGGGCGATTTGTTCGTGGCTCAAACTGGAAAGTATTTGCGATTCTTTGGCCAGATACTGTTGGGCTGCCTGCTTTGCTTCTTCGTTGGAACCGGGCGGCACCACCGCTTCTTTGAGGACTACCAGATCATGACCGTCCTTTTGGGCCAGGTAAATGGCCGAAAATCCGCCGAATGCCAGCTGCCTGACTATCTTTAATTGACCGTTGCGCAGGCAATGATCTGGCTCGAGAGGCACAAACGATGTGGCGTGGAAGCGCCTACCCAGCTCTTCTTCCCATATCTGGGTATAAGAATGCCCGGCTATGCCTTTGGTTTCGTTCTGCAATTGGTTTTGAAAAGCGATTAGTTCGGGCCCCCTTTCGCAGTCTTTGCCCCAGAGTTCGATGGCCAAAAGCATTTTTTCCAGCTCGTCTTTTTTCATGCCGTCGATATTGAGACTGACCACGGCCGAGTCGTCATAGGTGAGCAAAAGTCTGTCCGAGCCTGAGGGATTATCGAGGAGGGTGGCTCTTCTGAGACTCTTCCATGAACGGTTAGTTTTGAAATGCAGGCAGGCTAGATAAAACGGGGGGAAAGCGATGCCGTCGGCGCTGACACTGAGGCGGTCATTTTCCATTATGGCCGAGTTGAAAAATCCGGCCAGGATCAAGAAGGTCAAGCCGAGAATAACTGGAGCCACCACATACAGTGGCGTATTTACGCCCTGACCGTTGGTCACGTAAAACATGGCCATGCCCAGTGCGCAGGGCAGAATCAAGCTCCAGAGTGGCAGGAAGGCGAAGGAAGCGGCGAAGCCTATCTTTTGAGGACGATTTTCATAGCGAACCGAAAGATCAAAATCTGCCATTTATTACCTCAGCGCGTCGTTCATATAGCTGTCACTGGACTGGCCCTGGTTGTCATCGCCTTTGTGATTGGCGGCCCTTTCGAAGAGGTCCCGCGCTTCTGAACGCTTGTTCATTTTCAATTTGTTGTAGGCGGCGTCGCGAATACAGTTGAGATGCATCTCACTTTCATGTCCGCCCTCGGCCGCCGGATCCGCCTTCTGATAGGCCTCCAGGGCGGCGCTAAATTCACCATGAGCCGCTTCGACATGGTTTTGTCCTGGCAAGTGGCTGTGGCTCCTTGCCGCCAGGTAGTGGCTGTCGGCCAGGTCCCCGATGTCCGCTCCCTTTACTTTGCTGAATTGATTGAGACTTTCTCTGGCCTGCACGAGGGCCTTGTCGTACTGTGCTGTCTCAAAGTAAAAATTGCCGGCGTTATAACAATAGAGTGCCATGCCTTTGTGATTCTGAGCGCTGCGGCAAAGAACTATGGCCTTTTGATAATAGGTGCTGATGCGATCCTTTGTAGGCCCTGGCATTGGAATATTGTCCGCGCTGTTTTCGCTGCGTAGTGAATCGGCCAGACCGTTATAAGTGTTGGCCAGCTTGAGCGGTTTAGTTGAGCGGTCGGCCGTCTGCAGTGAAAGGACCTTTTCGAAGAGGGGCCGGGCTTTTTCCGGCTTGCTCATTGAGTACTGATAAAGTTCGGCCTGATTGAAAAGCGCATCTATATATTGTTTATTCATGGCGCCGCCACCCAGGCGAGCCTCTTCGGCCGCCCTGGCATATAGATGCTCGGCCGCTTCGTTATTGCCGTCGTCTGCTGACTGCTCCGCCATCTTCATCAGAAACTGATGCATCACGGCTGGAGTTATTTTTTTGCCCGTTGGTAGCGAGAGCGATTGGCTCTCGCCTGTGCCGGCACTATCGTTCGGCTGGCCATTTTTTAAATGCTGACTGAGGCCAAAGATGAGGACTGTCAATATCAAACCAATCAGGCTGATAATGATGAAGGCCTTTTTCAAGGCCGGCTTTAAATCAGCCTGCACCATAGTGGTGCCCAAGGTGCGCCCGCGAGACTTGTCCATCTTGGGCAGCTTAGAATTTGACTGCGACTGACCGGGAGCGGGCGCCATATTGCCCTGGCTGCTTTTGAGCGCATTCTGTGCCTTGAGATCGGTCTTGGTATGAGTCGCCAAGCTGTCACTTACGACTTTTTGAGTTTGTTCGTCAAAGCGATAGGGCATGACCTGCCTCGATACCCATTGTCAAGGGTAATTTCTATTTTCCACACTAGTGAACGTGGCTAAACATCAATAGTTAAGAGATTGTTGTGATTGCCTGATCGGCGATTTGCTTACCCCGTCTGATGTTGAGGGTTGTTTACATCAGGTGGGAAGATGATTTGATCAGTATTTGGCTGGTCTTCAATAGCCAAACTACCGACTGCCTGGGGCTCTTGCCACCGGTAGAGAGCTTGTACCGATAGGATTGGCTCTTTTTCGTTCCCCAGGTGAAATAAATTTACTCTGACCGTCTATGCCTTATATGTACAATGTGTGGTTCGTTCGCCGGAACGGTCATCCTGTGCCGCCCGCAAATATAAGACGCAGCTAATGCGAGCTTATGGGGAGCAGGAAGGCCTTGGGCGACCGACAGTGTTGTCCTTGGGAAAGCACCAGGGGCATGGGTACTTCGTTCTAGTTGAAGCTAGGGAGATGAACGTTAATGGCACGTGCCAAAACTACAAAAGGCGATAACGCTGCTTCGTCAAAAGTTCAACGGATAAGAATTCGTTTGAAGTCTTACGACCATCGTTTGCTCGACAAATCTTCGGATCAAATCGTTGATACCGCTAAGAGAACCGGAGCAACCGTGAGCGGACCTGTGCCGCTACCTACAAGAAAGCGCGTTTACTGCGTTTTGCGTTCACCCCACGTCGATAAAAAATCGCGTGAGCACTTTGAAGTAAGAGTGCACAAGCGTCTCATCGACATCAACGATCCTACTCCGACCACCGCCGATGCGCTCATGCGTCTCGATCTGCCGGCCGGTGTGGACATCGAAGTGAAGCTCTAAAGAGCGTCGAAACTTTTAGAAAGTAGTTCGCCTTAAAAAGAAGGCAGTAGAGGACTCGGAAATGACATTAGGTTTAATGGGCAAAAAAATCGGTATGACTCAAGTCTTTGATGAACATGGACTTGCCGTGCCCGTCACCGTCGTTCAACTGGGCGACAACATCGTCACTGAAACCAAAACCAAAGAAAAGAATGGTTATTCGGCCGTTCAAGTTGGCGGTTTCAAAATTCTAGAAAAGAAGCTCAACAAACCTGAGCTCGGTGTATTTAAGAAGCGCGAATTGCCCTCGCTCAAGCCCTTGAAAGAGTATCGTGTCGATGACACCTCTTCCTTCAAAGTAGGCGAAGCGATTGCCACCGACAGCGTTCTCAAAGTCGGAATGAAAATCGATGTGCGCGGCCAATCAATCGGTAAAGGTTTCCAGGGCAGAATCAAACGTCACAACCAGGGTCGCGGTCCTATGGGCCACGGTTCTAAGTTCCACCGTTCGATGGGCTCTATCGGCGCCGGTACCACCCCCGGTCGCGTCATGAAAGGCCTGGCCATGCCTGGTCACATGGGCGATGAAATGGTCTGCACCCGTCACCTCAAAGTAGTGCAAATCGATGTTGAAAAAGGTCTCGTTCTTGTTAAGGGAGCAGTTCCCGGATGCGATGGCGGTACCGTGATCCTCAGCCCGTCCATCACTAAATGGAACGCCAAATAAGAGTCGGTTAAAAGTAAGAGAGAAAGAAAAATGACATCCGCGACAGTAGTAGATCTGAAAGGCAAGAAGTTGAGTGACATTGAACTCAACGCAGACGTCTTCGGCATTACCCCCAATGTGGGCGTGATTCACTCCGCTCTGGTTAGACAATTGGCTAACGGCAGAAGTGGCTCCGCCAACACCAAGACTCGTAGTGAAGTCGCCGGTGGTGGCCGCAAGCCCTGGCGTCAAAAAGGTACGGGCCGCGCCCGCGCCGGTTCCATTCGTTCGCCTTTGTGGGCTGGCGGTGGTGTCACCTTCGGACCTAAGCCCAAAGACTATTCGATCACAATGAACAAGAAGCAGCGTCAGCTCGCTCTCAAGTCTGTGCTCGCCGGCTCTGTTGATAAACTCACAGTTGTCCAGGACTTCGATTCATTCAAAGAACCAAAAACCAAACAGTTCAATGAAGTCCTCAAAGCCCTCAATCTTACCGATAAGAAAGTCCTCGTTATTCTCGACTATGCCTGCGATGCCTGTGATCGCGTAGCAAAAGCGGCGAGAAATATCGAGGGCCTTCGCGTTTTACACGCCAGCAATTTGAACGTCAAAGATATTTTGGCTTGCGATGCCATTCTCACCAATGCTCGCACCCTTGAAGTAATTAACAATCGCTTCAATGCTACCTCTAAGGAAGATAAGGCCGAAGCCGCCGCTAAAAAGGCGACTAAAGCTGGTGCTTCGGCTCCTAAAAAAGCCGCTGCCAAATCTTCTAAAGAAGGAAAAGACGCTGCTCCTAAAAAAGCAGCACCAAAGAAGGCCGCTTCCGACAAAGAAGCTCCGGCCAAGAAACCGGCCGCCAAAAAAGAAGCTAAATAAGTCAGAAGCTAAGTAGCCGCTTGCAAGGACCACCGAGATGAACAAACGTCATTCACAAATTATTCTTCGTCCGATGATTACGGAAAAGTCTGCTATGCAGATGGAACTGGGTCAATACACCTTCGAGGTGGCTAAGGACGCCAACAAAGTCGAAATCGCCCAGGCCCTGGAATCGATGCTCAAAGAGCTCTATCCCAAGAACAAAAGCGTCATCGAATCTGTCAACACGAGTGCTATCCGCGGACGTTTCAGAAGAAGCAAACGCAATGGTCGCGCTCCTAAAGACAGCAAAAAAGCGATCGTCACAATTTCTGGCGAACCGCTGGAGCTCTTCTCCGCCTAACTCATAAGAGTAGAACGAGAATTTTGAGCCCACAGTTATGGGACAAAAAAAGGCAGCCGAGGGCTAGACCCTAATGGCTAAGTAAGGAAAAGAAAATGCCTACCCGCAAAGTGAATCCAACCTCCGCAGGACGCAGGAATATGTCGTTGGCCGATTATTCGGACATCACGACCTCTACTCCTGAAAAAAGCCTGTTGCGCGCCAAGCCCAAAACCGGCGGCCGCAATAATCTGGGCCGTCTTACCGTCAGACATATCGGCGGCGGACACAAACAGAAATACCGTGTAATCGACTTCAAGCGTGACAAGCACGACATTCCGGGCGTGGTCAAAACTATCGAGTATGACCCCAACCGCAATTGCCGTATCTCGCTCCTGCAGTATGCCGACGGTGAAAAACGTTATATCCTCACCCCGCATGGTATCAAGGTCGGTGAAAAACTGATGAGTGGTGCTGCTGCCGAAATCAAAAACGGCAACGCGCTGCCCCTGAGAAATATCCCTCTGGGTACCATGGTCCACAACGTCGAGCTCACCCTCGGCCGTGGCGGACAAATGGGTAGATCGGCCGGAGCTCAAATCCAGCTCCTGGCCAAAGAAGGCAAATACGCTACATTGCGTTTGCCCTCGGGCGAAATGCGTATGGTTCATCTGGAATGCATGGCTACCATTGGTCAGCTCAGCAATCCGGATTACAAAAACTTGCGCCTGGGTAAAGCCGGCCGCACTCGCTGGTTGGGTATCAAGCCCACCAACCGTGGTGTGTCCATGAACGCAATTGACCACCCACATGGTGGTGGCGAAGGTAAGTCGCCAATCGGCGGCAAGCCGCAAACGCCGTGGGGCAAGCCTGCCATGGGTTACAAGACCCGTCGTGGTAAGAGCTATACCTCGGATAAATTCATCGTCAAGCGTAGAACTAAGTAGGAGGATACTGTGTCTCGTTCGCTTAAAAAGGGACCATTCGTTCATAGCTCGCTCGTGAAAAAGATCGAGGAGATGAATAAGAAAGGCGATAAACGCGTCATCAAATCCTGGTCACGCGCTTCGATGATCGTGCCTGAAATGATCGGCCACACCATCGCTGTCTATAACGGCAGAAAGCACGTGCCGGTTTATGTTACCGAACAAATGATCGGTCATAGATTGGGTGAGTTTGCCGCTACCAGACATTTCAAAGGACATGCTGGCGGCGATAAGACTGCCAAAAGAGGCTAGGGAGAAAGCTCTTTATAGAGCGTCAGAGGACTGAATCGTGGAAAGCAAAGTTTGCGCAAAATGGATACGGATGTCACCCAGAAAGGTGCGCCGCGTTATAAACGAAATCCGAGGCAAAGAAGTAGCCGAGGCTCGTACCATGCTTCGTTTTATGCCTTATACGGCAGCTAGAACCGTTGAGAAACTGCTCTATTCGGCAGTATCGAATCTGGTTCATGCCGATAAGCATGCAGTGTCGCAGTCGGAAGCCGACAAATTTAAAGTGGTTGAAGCATTTTGCGATGGTGGACCCACGCAAGAGCGCTTCCAACCCAGAGCTAGAGGCCGCGCCTATCCCATCATGAAGCGCACCAGCCACATCACTCTGAAACTGTCAGATATCTAACCAGAAGAAGTAAGTACGTTTTTCATTCAACTCTATTGAGAGGAGCAAGATCTTGGGCCAGAAAGTAAATCCTATTGGTTTCCGCGTCGGTATTCACCGGGGCTGGGCTTCGAACTGGTTTGTGCAGAAGAAGGATGTTGCCCCTCTAATCGAAGAAGACCACAGACTGCGTCAGTATTTGAAAAAAGAACTGGCCGGCGCCGGTGTTTCTAAAGTAGAAATCTCGCGCAAAGCCGATCAAGTTCAAATCGATATCTACACAGCCAGACCGGGTGTAGTGGTAGGCAAAGGCGGAGCGGGTATCGAAACCCTCAGCGCCAAACTGCGTTCCATGCTCAACCGTGTCGGCCTGGATATCAAAATCAATATTCTGGAAGTTAACCGCGTTGATCTGGAAGCCAAATTGGTTGCCGAATCGATTGCTCAACAACTGGAAAAGCGGGTAGCTTTCCGCCGCGCAATGAAGCAAGCAATGCAACGTTGTATGCGTGCCGGAGCTATCGGCGTCAAAATTATGGTAGCGGGACGTCTGGGTGGCGCTGAAATCGCCAGAACAGAATGGGCCAAAGAAGGCCGTATTCCGCTGCAAACCCTGAGAGCTGACATTGACTATGCCACCGCTGAAGGTTCCACAATGATGGGCATCATCGGTATCAAGGTGTGGATTTTCAGAGGGGAATTGGAGCCGGGTCAATGGTCTCCCCCCAACATCAAAACTCAGACTGAGCGTTCCCAAGAAGGATCTCGCAACAAAAACGAAGCAAGAGATCCGGTCAAGTCTGGTCGTAGAACCAGGAAGGCAGGTTAATAACCATGTTAATGCCCAAGCGAACAAAATATCGCAAGCATCAGCGTGGCCGGATGACGGGCGCTGAAACCAGAGGCGTCGAAGTGCAATTTGGCGACTACGGTCTACAGGTGCTTGAACCCGCATGGATCACTTCCCGCCAGATAGAAGCCGCCCGTAAGGCTATGGTGCGTAGTGTCCGCCGCGGCGGAAAAATGTGGATCCGCGTTTTCCCGGATAAATCGGTCTCTAAGAAAGCTGCTGAAACCCGTATGGGATCCGGTAAAGGTAATCCTGAATTTTGGGTAGCCGTTGTTAAAACCGGACGCGTCATGTTTGAAATGTCTGGTGTCGCTCAAAAAGATGCGCACCATGCCCTCGACCTGGCCGCCCAAAAACTGCCGGTTAAGTGCCGCGTAGTTGAAAGACATGCCGGAGGTGCCAAGTAATGAAGGTAAGTGAAATGAGAGATCTGTCGATTGACGAGCTCAATGCTCAAATCGACGAGGCTCGCAAAACCAAGCTTGAGCTGCGCTTTCAGCACGCTCTGCGCAAACTGGAAAGCCCAGCTAAAATGCGCCACGAAAAAAGAAAATTAGCCCAACTTTTGACCATCCTCACCGAGAAGCAAAACGCCGGCGCCAAAGCAAAAGTAGAGCCCAAGGCCGAAACCGCTGAACCCGTTAAAAAAGCGGCAGCGAAAAAGCCGGCAGCTAAAAAAGAAGCTAAAGCCGAAGCCTAGTAATTGAAACTAAGTAATCAGGCAATACAAAAAGAGTAAAGGTAAGGGGTCGGGAAAATGCCGAAAAAGGTGTTAGTCGGAAAGGTAGTATCCAACAAAATGGATAAGACGGTAGTAGTTGCCGTTGAGATGCGCTTTCCGCACTCCAAATACGAGAAGCAAATCTTAGAGACACGCAAGTTCAAAGCTCATGATGAAGCGAACAAGTGTCAAGTTGGTGATGTCGTGCGCATTGAAGAATGCCGTCCGATCTCACGGGAAAAGACATGGACAGTAATTGAAGTTACCGGTCATGCCCTTTCTGCAGCAGTGAGCGAGGGGGCTACGAAATAAATGATTCAGCAAGAAACCCGAATGACCTGCGCCGACAACACTGGAGCTCGTGAGCTCCTCTGTATCCGCGTCATGGGTGGTTCAAACAAAAAATTTGCCGCTGTTGGTGACGTTATTGTCGCTACCGTCAAAGATGCTTTGCCCAACATGCCGGTCAAAAAATCAGAAGTAGTGCGTGCCGTTATCGTCCGCACCACAAATCACATCAAACGCAAAGATGGCTCCACCATCAGATTTGATGACAATGCCGCCGTTATCATCAACAAAGACGGCAATCCAAAAGGTACACGTGTGTTTGGGCCCATCGCCCGTGAGCTTCGCGATAAAAACTTCACGAAGATCATCTCGTTGGCTCCGGAGGTGCTCTAAATGGCCGTCATAAAGAAAAATACTCGTTCGGTTCGTCAGACAAACAAGCCGATTAAGAGCAAAGTAAAAATGGGTAACAAGGTCGTGGTTTCCCGCGCCCTGGTCAAACCCAGTGCCACCAACTTGGTGCCCAATGTCCATGTCAAACAGGGCGACCTGGTCATGGTCATCTCGGGAAGTCGCACCCGGACCAAGAAAAATGGTCAGAAGTTGGAAGGCGATAGAGGCAAAATCGGCAAGGTTTTGAAAGTAATGCCTAAAGAAGGCAAAGTGGTTGTTGAAGGCGTCAACGTCGTCACCCGTCACGTCAAAACCAAAAACGCTTATGCCAAGGGCGGCATCATCAAAGAAGAAGCCCCGATCTTCGCTTCCAAAGTAATGCTTTACTCAAACGAAGAGAAGAAACCAGTAAGAGCGGAATTCCGCAGCAAGCTGGGTCTCCAGTAAACGAGAGAGACGACAAAGCCCGTCTCGACACAAACAAGGTAAAAGGCAAATGCTCGATATCAAAGAACGCTACACCAAAGAAGTCAAACCGCATCTGACCAAACAGTTCGGCTACAAAAACGATTTGCAAATTCCGCGCGTCGTCAAAGTAGTTTTGAATATGGGTCTGGGCGAAGCGACCAGCAACGCCAAATTCATTGAAAACGGCGTCAAGGACATGGTTACGATTGCCGGCCAGAAACCGGTCATCAATCGTGCCAAAAAATCCATCGCTACTTTCAAATTGAGAAAGGGCATGCCGGTTGGCGTTTCGGTTACCCTGCGCGGTAAGCGTATGTACGACTTCCTGGCCAAGCTTATCTATATTTCGCTTCCCAGAATCCGTGACTTCAGAGGACTATCCAATAAATCCTTCGATGGCCGCGGCAACTTCACGGTAGGCATCAAAGAGCAATTGATTTTCCCCGAAATCAATTATGAAAACGTCGACGCGGTTCGCGGTATGGACATCACAATTGTCACCACCGCCACCACCGACCAGGAAGCCCACGCGCTGCTCGCAGCTCTGGGTATGCCTTTCAAAAAACAACCAGTCCAAGCCCAACAGTAATTAGAGATTCAGAGAAAGAGTCAGAAGGAGAGGAAAGCGCAACGTGGCTAAAACATCCATGATTGACAAGGAACACAAGCGCCAGGTACTTGTCGCCAAAGGCAAATACCCGAAGGTGCGCTTGCACAACCGCTGTCGTATATGCGGGCGACCAAGGGGCTATTGCCGGGACTTCGGCTTGTGCCGCTGTTGCCTGAGAAAAATGGCCCACGAAGGTTTGATTCCTGGACTCACAAAGTCTAGCTGGTAGGAGATAGTAAATGCCGGTCACAGATCCAATTTCAGACATGTTCACTCGTATCCGGAACGCCATCCGCGTTCAGGCTCCAGTGGTCGAGATGCCTGCTTCCAAGCAAAAAGTGGCAATTGCCGAACTATTGCGCGGTGAAGGTTTCATCTCGTCATTTGAGACAAAAGCTCTCGGCTCGCCCGAGCAGCGTATGCGGATAGTGCTCAAATACGGTGGTAAGGGTGAGCACGTCATCCAAGGGCTGAAGCGCATTTCGAAGCCCGGTCTTCGAGTGTATCGTCCAGCTAAAAGAGTGCCCAGAGTCTTTGGTGGACTCGGCGTAGCGATCGTCAGTACCAGTCGTGGTCTCATGACCGATCGCCAGGCTCGCAAGAGCAACCTCGGCGGCGAAGTTGTCGCCGAAGTTTGGTAAGGAGAAAAGAAGATGTCCCGTATAGGCAAAGCACCAATTCCAGTGCCAAACGGCGTGACTGTCACGATCGCCGACCACAAAGTCTCCGTCAAGGGACCGAAGGGTCAGCTCGCTCGTGAATTTCGCCCCGAATTGACCTTCAAGCAGGAAGACGGCAAAGTGATTGTCGTTCGTAAGAACGAAGATCGCGTCACCCGTAGTTTGCACGGTCTCACCCGCACTCTTCTGGCCAACATGGTCAAAGGCGTGAGCGACG
>Ga0105248_10004069_pt1 | contig 16160 bp, 8 predicted proteins | sample KBSS34metaG_FD_81524 | JGI IMG/M metagenome (GOLD analysis project Ga0105248, IMG submission 81524) | Switchgrass rhizosphere microbial communities from Kellogg Biological Station, Michigan, USA - KBS S3-4 metaG | ecosystem: Host-associated > Plants > Roots > Rhizosphere > Soil | place... | reverse complement strand
GAGGACGCCGGACGCTTCGTCGTTCGAGCGCCCGCAGTTGTATTCGCCGCTTTTGTCGGCGCCGACGTTCTCCCTGCACAGACGTTCGATGTCGAGAAGTTCGACATCAAAGGTGACGCGGTACCGATTACGTCGCCGTGAAACCAGCACCGGCCGCGTCTTTGTATCGCGAGGCACGCACCTGATGGTCGTGAGCGATCAGCGCTTTACCGGTTTGCCATAGACTTCAATCGGGCCCAAGCCGACGAATCCGCCCCAGCCGTGCCCGCTGCCCCGCATCAGGTCGGTGAAGCCGATCTCGTCCACCTTGCTCAAGTCCGGCCTTTCCACCCAGAAGCCGCGCGTTGCCACCCGGGCGATGTCCAGTTTCAACCAGCGGACCGTCGCGAGTGCGAATTCGGAGTCGAGAAACATGGTCGAGTTGGTGGAATCGTCTCCCGACGTGTGGTCACCGACGAGCCACGTGCCATCAGCAAGCTTGATCACGGGCCGCATGGCGTGGAAGCCGGATACTCGGGTGGTCCAACGGATCTTCGCAAGGCCTGTCAGATCGACGTAGTTGTTCTTGTCCCGAAGGGTGACAACGACCGGCCCCTGACAAACGCCGGTCCAGAGCTCGATCGGGTTGGGTCCCAATTGGGCCAACTGAATGCATGATGGACCATGCCAATCCGCCGCCCTGGAATCGGCGGGAGGGTTTTTTTCATAGGCGGGAATATTCTGCGCGAGCGGGTCATAGAACTTGAGCTCCAGGTTTGGATTGGTGAGCGCTTTCTCGTTCGCCGCGTTTTCCCCCGGATTGAGCTTCCACGCTTCACGCAAGAATAACGGGGCCGGTGGCTGCGGCGGCAGCTCCGGCCGCGGAGGCGCCTCCTGAGCAATTGCCGCTCCACTAATGCCGAGCGTGACGAGCGACACGCCCAGGGATCGAATCGTGATTGACAGCCACATCTTTTGCCTCCTGTAAAACACTCCGGGACACCGGCGACTGGCCACGACTTCAACCGTCCACGACATCGGATCGAGCCGGCGCGCGTCATTCGCTTGTGGGTTTATTCGATGTGCACAATGCCCCGGCGCAATGCGACGTTGACGGCCGCCGTGCGATCGGTGACGCGCAGCTTCAAGAAGATGTTCTTCAAGTGACCCGGCACGGTGTCGACGCTGATGCCGAGCACGGCCGCGATCTCCTTGTTGCGCCTACCCTGCGCCACGAGATTCAAGACCTCGATTTCCCGCGGCGTCAGCGTCGGGTGGGCCGCTCGCCCTTCGAGACTCGCCTTCAGATCGGGGGACAACGGGCGCTCGCCGGCGTGCACCTCTCGCACGACCCGAATCAAGTCATCCGAAAGCGTTGTCTTGAGGAGATACGCCGCCGCACCGGCGGCGAGCGCCTGATGAATGTCCTCGTCGCCCTTGTACATGGTCAGGGCAATGATACGAGCCGCGGGATCTTCGGCACGAATTGCGCGGATCGCTTCAAGACCGCTCATCGTCTCGAGCCGGAGGTCCATCAATGTAATGTCCGGTCGATGACGCCGGAACTGAAGCACCGCTTCTTCGCCGCTGGCGACCGAGCCGATGACCTGCATGTCGGGCTGGCGTGAAATAATCAGCGCCACGCCTTCTCGGACAATCCGGTGGTCGTCGACACAGAGCACCCGTATTCGCGGCTGGGCCGCCATCGGAATCACGAAGGGGCCCTCGAGGCACGGCGGATCGACGGCAGAACGACTTCAACGACCGTTCCGCCGCCCACTGCCGTGTCGATACTGAACTGCCCGCCGATTGCCTCGGCCCGCTCTCTCATCGCCGTCAGGCCGAAATGCTTGGGCGACGGTTGTCGTACGCAGTCGCGGTCGAAGCCATCGCCATCGTCGGAAACCCGTAACGTCATCGACCGTCCGTCGGTCAGCAGTTCCAGCGCGAGGCGGCTCGCATTGGCGTGGCGAACGGCGTTCGTCATCGCCTCCTGGCCGATTCGCAAGAGCTGCGCTTCCGCCTTCGGCGTGAGCTGAGGCAGGGTACCGGTCAGCGTCGCCTGGAAACGAATCGGGTGCCCCGCGACCGCATTGTCGCCGAAGTCGCTCAGCGCCGTCGCCAGGTCGCGTTTCACCAGGGAGGGCGAGCGCAGGTCCATGATCGATTGGTGGGCTTCCTCGATGTAGCTTTCGACGTGACGGCGAATCCGGACGAGTCGGTCACGAGTCGATGACGAGACATTCTCGAGATCGTCCGAAATCGCGGCAAGCTGCAGTGAAACGCCGACCAGGCTTTGCAGCAGCGTATCGTGGAGTTCTCGGCTGAGCCGCGCTCGTTCGGCGAGGGCGAGTGAGAACTGACGCTTGACGAGGTCGAGCCTGAATCGCCAGACCCACCATGCCGTCAGCACGCACGTGCCAAGGAGCAGGGCATAGAACCAGCGGGTCTGGTAGTACGCGGGCCTGATGGTGAAAGCCCACGTCGTCCCCGCCGTACCGCCGCCCCCATCCCCCGCAGTCGCTTCGACGCGAAACCGATAGTCTCGCGGGGGAAGGTTCGTGTAGAACGCGGCGCGCCGCGTTCCTGCATCCACCCACGACGTGTCCACCCCTTCGAGGCGATAGCGAAACCGGATCTTGGGTGATGCGGCCAGTGTCAACGCCGTGTAGTGAATCTGCAGTCGCCGAGTGTCGGCGGCGAGCCGGGTTTGCGCCGCGGGATTGAGCCACTGATCGTTGGCAACGACTGCCTCGATGCGGATGGGAGGGGCGACGGCGCGGTCGTCTTTCAATTGAGCGGGATCGACCAGGGTCAGGCCGCCGCCCCGGATGAACCACAGAGTGCCGTCGCTGGCGCGCGCCGCTCCAAAGAGCCCGAGCGGTGGGCCGGCGAGGCCGTCGAGCGCATCGTAGAGGCGGTATCGCACGTGGTACGACGGGTCGGCGACGGCCTTGGCAACTTCTTCGAGCCGCACCATCAGGAGCCCGCGATCGATGCTGACCCACAGGTGCCCCAATCGATCGCCGACAATCGACCGAATCTGATCCTCGGGAAGACCCTGCGCCCGGCCGAGCGTCACGAACCGGCCGGCGGCGAATCGAGTGAGCCCACCGCTTCCCCCGACCCAGACGACGCCGTCTTCGTCTTCGAACCATGCGGATAGGGAATCATGTATCCCTTGACCGAAGCCCTCTTTCTCGTCCACGAGACGAAAGGCGCCGTCTGGATCGATCACTCCCAGACGCCCGGCCGCGAACCCAATCCAGAGACGACGGCTCGAGTCGGTCCTGGCGAACACGATCCTGCTGAACTCCGCCGTCTTCGGCGCGCCGTCGAATTCCACCAAATCCGAACCCGTCCAGCGAAAAAGGCGCGCTCCGTCCCTGAGCCAGAGCCCGCCGCGATTGTCCGGCGCGATCGAGAAGATTGCCATATTCGTTCGAGAAGGCAGTGTCACAGGGTGGAGGCGGCCGGCAACCAGCTTCCACAACCCGGTGGTGGTGCCGACCCACAGTGTGCCATCGCGATCGAGGTACAAAGCCCGCACGTCATGGCCCGCCAGGCCTATCCGGTGTTCCTGAGGCGGCGCCGAGCCAGCCGTGAATCGGACCAGCCCATTCGGCGTGCCGCCCCACACACTGTCGTCCGGTGTTGATTCCAGGACCAGCACGTCGCTCACCCTCTCGACGGGCGTGAGCTCGCGGCGCGCCAGGCGATGTAATCCCGCCGTGGTGCCAACCCAGATATTCCCGTCGCGGTCTTCCATGAGCGCGTGGATCGAGTTGCTCGACAAACCCGTTCTGAGACCGGCCTCCTCGACAACGAAAGCATCGGGAACGGATCTCGCGGCGCGTCGCGCACGCCATAGCCCCTTGCCGAATGTCGCGACCCAGAGATCGCCCTGGCTATCGTGCAACAGGCGATAGCCGGTGCCCTCCAGTGCGTGCTCCGGCGGAGTGGGCGATGCGAGGCGCCGGAACCCGCTGACGGCATCCGAGGTCCAGACGACACCATCTTTGTCCTCGCTGATGCCCCAGATATGCCGGTCCGACATCATCTGGAAGCGGTCGGTGGTGCTATCGCGTCGAAAGACGCCCCACCGCGTGCCCACCCAAAGATCGCCGTTGCGGCCGACATACAGCTGCAGGACTCCCGTGGTCAAGACCGTATCGACGGGGCCGGGGTGCCAGGGAAGAGCGACGGGATCCCAGGTGTGATTCCGGAGCCGGAACAAGGAACCGTCGCCGACAGCCCAAATCGTGCCCTCACGATCTTCCACGAGGTCGGTGGCGGAGGGGGGGCCGCCCTCATTGGTGCTTTCAAACCGAACCGCATCATTCCGAATATGGCGAACGCCCTTGCCCCCGGCAAACCCTGCCCATAGGCTTCCATCGCGTGAGACGCACAGCGCCGTGACGGCTGACGGCGGCAGCGGCGTATCGCTCAAGGCATCCCATGGGGCAAAACTCCATCCGTCGAACCGGAAGAGGCCCGCGTCGGTGCCGATCCAGAGGTAACCTTGGCGATCCTGCGCGATTGTATAGACCGAGCCAAGGGCGCGGCCGTCGCCACTGTGCCAGGATGTCAGGGAAAAGCCGGTGAGGAGGCCATCTCGGTCCGCGGCTTCCGCGACACCCGGTAGCTCGACGGCGGTGGCCAGGGCGAGCAGGAAAACCGCCGCTTTGGCGACGAGATCCGAGAGACCCACCAGCTGATCCCCCACGTTTATGGTATTGCGCGGAGCCGAACGTACACGAATACTGCACAGTGTCTAGGTGCGCGTCAAGCCAGGACCGAACACGCGAGAGGTGTGTGGGCGCACGTTCGGCGGCCGGAAGATATCCGTTCGGTGCATCGGGGGGAGGAAGGAGACCACGATGAAGTCGCGTCCGCTGCTGTTCGGCGTCACGTTCGCTGTGGCTCTCGGCGCCACTGACCCTGGCGCCCAGGCCGGAAGCGGCCAGAACGCGACGCCCGCTGTGTCCGCTCCTGCTCCGGACGCTCGCGCCATCCTCAATCAGTACTGCGTCGGCTGTCATAACGAGCGCGCCAAGACCGCGGGGCTGATGCTCGACAAGATCGATGTCAACGATATTCCTGCCGGTGCCGAGACCTGGGAAAAAGTCATCCGCAAGGTCCAGGTCGGGATGATGCCTCCGCAAGGCATGCCGCGGCCGGACGAGACGACACAGCGCGCGCTCGTGTCGTGGCTGGAAGCGGCCCTCGATCGATCCGCGGCCGCCACACCCGACCCCGGTCGTCCGCTGGTGCACCGGTTGAACCGCGCGGAATACGCGAACGCGATTCGCGATCTGCTGGACCTCGAGATCGACGCGCCGTCGCTGCTGCCGACCGACGTGTCAGCCTACGGTTTCGACAACAACGCGGATGCTCTTGGAGTTTCCCCGCTTCTGCTTGAGCGGTACGTCAATGCAGCGGCCAAGATCAGCGCGCTTGCCGTTGGGGATCCGGAAACCATCGCCAACGGCCAGGTGTTTCGGGTTCGAAACGATACGTCGCAGAACGTGCACATCGAGGGCCTGCCACTCGGAACGCTGGGGGGAACGCTGGCCCGCACCACCCTTCCCCTCGACGGAGAGTACGTCCTTCAGGCCAAGTTCGTGAAGACGCTGCTCGGCGACATGCGCGGGATCGAGCAGGAACACGAGTTGGAATTCAGCGTCGACGGCGGGCGGGTCTTCGTCTGCAAGTTCGGCGGTGAGGCGGATTTCAAGGTATCGCTCAAGAGCATGACGGCGGCGGCCGACGCCGCGGAGGCACGCTGCACAACGCGGGTGAAGATCAAGGCGGGTCCGCATGTGGTCGGCATGGCGTTCCTTGACAGCCCCGTGGAAAATACCCTTCGACTCCAGCGCTTCGTCCGGACCGGCAATGACGCCGATTCGCAAGGGCCAACGCACCTTGAACGGCTGATGATCACCGGGCCGTTCAACCCCACGGGCCCCGGCGATACGCCCAGCCGCCGCCGCATCTTCAGTTGCCGGCCTGCCGGCGCCGGCGAAGAGGATGCGTGCGCCAAACGGATCCTCACCGATCTCGTACGCCGTGCCTACCGGGGCCAGGCGGGAGACGCGGACTTCCAGTCGGTCTTCGAGTTCTACCAGATCGGCCGGCGCCAAGGTTCGTTCGAGACGGGGATTCAAACGGCGCTTCAGCGTGTGCTCTCCAGCCCGAAGTTCGTGTACCGAACGGAACAGGATCCGGCCAATGTCATACCGGGAACGCCGTATCGGATCAGCGACCTCGAGCTTGCCTCCCGGTTGTCGTTCTTCCTTTGGAGCACCATCCCCGATTCTCAGCTACTGACGGTCGCCAGCCAGAACCGCCTCGGCAACCCGGCAGTGCTTGAACAGCAGGTGCGCCGGATGCTCACCGACCCCAAGGCGAAAGCACTCGCTGACAACTTTGCGGGACAGTGGCTCTACCTGCGCAACATTCCAGCCACGACGCCGAACATCGTCCAGTTTCCCGACTTCGACCAGAACCTGCGCGTGGCGGTGCGAACCGAGGTGGAGTTGTTCTTCGACAGCATCGTGCGCGAAGACCGCGATGTCCTCGACCTGATGACGGCTGACTACACGTTCGTGAACGAACGCCTGGCCAGGCACTACGGGATTCCGCACATCTTCGGCAGCCATTTCCGGCGAGTGACCGTGACGGACGACACTCGGAAGGGGTTGCTCGGAAAGGCCGGAGTTCTGCTGGTCACGTCGAATGCCGATCGCACGTCGCCGGTCCAGCGCGGCAAGTGGGTGCTCGAGAACCTCATTGGCGCTCCACCTCCGAACCCACCTGCGAACGTGCCGCCGTTCAAGGAAGACAATCGGCGCGGCAGCGGCAAGGTGCTGACGATGCGCGAGCGGATGGAGGAGCACCGGGCCAACCCGGTCTGCGCCAGCTGCCATAAGTTGATGGACCCCATCGGCCTGGCGTTGGAGAACTTCGACGCCGTCGGGGCCTGGCGCGTGCGCGAGGCGGCGTCGGCGGACACGGCGCGCCTGACGTTCCAGGGAGAGAGTCAGAGTGCGCCGGCCATCGACGCATCGGGAGAGTTGATGGACGGCACCAAGGTCAGCGGACCCGTGGAGCTGCGCCGGGCGCTGCTGCGACGCCCCGAAATTTTCGTGACGACCTTCACCGAGAAGCTGTTGACCTATGCACTCGGGCGTGGTCTCGGCCCCCACGACATGCCGGTGCTGCGCGCCATCGTCCGGGATGCCGCGCCCCAGTACCGTCTGTCGTCCATCGTGCTCGGTATCGTGAAGAGCAAGCCCTTCGGGATGCGGATGAAACTCGGGCCGGAGGCGGAGACGCCGCTGAAGATAGCGGCCCGGTGATCGGTGCTGGCGATTACCTGAGGAAACAACAAGGGAGCTGGTGACATGTTCATTACCAAGATGGCGCTTTCACGGCGGACAGTGCTGCGAGGCATGGGAGCCGCGCTGGCCCTGCCGCTTCTCGACAGCATGGTGCCGGCCTTCACCGCCACGGTGAAAACCGCCGCCAACCCGGTGCGCCGGTTCGGGGCGGTCTACATCCCGCTCGGGGCCGTCCAGACGCAGTGGGTGCCGGCGACAACCGGCGCCGACTTCGAGTTCTCCCCTATCCTCAAGCCGCTCGAGCCGTTCAGGAATTCGCTCGAAGTGATGTCGGAGTTCTGCAATCCGGAGAGCGGCCATGCCGTCGTGGTCTCGGAATGGCTCAACGGCTGCATCCTCAAGAAGACCATGGCTGTGGACGTTCAGGCCGCGAAGACGATCGATCAAATGATCGCCGAGCACATCGGCAAGGACACCGTCTTCCCCTCGCTCGAGTTGGCGACCGAGGACTTCTCGGAGGTCGTGGGCGCCTGCGTGCCACAGTATTCGTGCGTCTATTCGAGCACGATCTCGTGGAAGAGCGCGACCGAGCCGTTGCCGATGGAAATCAACCCACGCACCGTCTTCGAGCGCATGTTCGGACGGGCCGGCTCGAAGAGCCAGCGGATGGCGGCGATGCAGACGGATCGCAGCATCCTGGACGCCATGAAGCACGACATCGCCTCGCTCGAGAGGAACCTCGGCAGCAGGGATCGCACGCGCCTGGGCGAGTTCTTGGAGAACATCCGCGAAGTCGAGCAGCGCATTCAGCGGGCCGAGTCGCAGGCGAGCACCTCGGCGGAGGGTGCGCACATTCCCATCGGCATTCCCGACTCGTTCGACGACCACGCCGAACTGATGTTCGACATGCTGAGACTCGCCTACCAGACCGACCTCACTCGCGTGTTCACCTTCATGGTGGCGCGCGATGCGAGCCAGCGCGTCTATGCGAACGTCGGCGTGACCGAACCGCATCATTCCTGCTCGCATCACGGGCAGGATCCGCTGAAGCAGGCCAACCTCGTCAAGATTCAGACGCACTTCACCAAGTTGTTCGGAAACTTCCTCGAAAAGATGCGGGCGACGCCCGACGGCGATGGGTCCCTGCTCGATCACTCGCTCATCCTCTACGGGAGCGGCATGGGCGACAGCCAGGAGCACGGGCGGACGAACATCCCCACTGTGCTCGTCGGCGGAGGCGTGAAGGGCAATCGCCACATCAAGGCCGACAAGCCGAACACGCTCCTCGCCAACGTGCTGGTGGACGTCGTCAACAAGTTCGGCGTGGACACCGAGAAGATCGGCGGCAGTACCGGGCGGGTGGTGATCTGACGTCCGTCGCATCGTGCGACGCGAACGGCTTCCCTCGACAGGCGTGCCACGGCGCGGGCGCGTGTATCGTGCCGGCCGATAGCGCACGAAGTGGAAAGGGTTCCCAATGCGAATGACAGACCTCGGTCGGGCGACCCTCGCGGCGGGATTGGTCGCGTGGGCGCTGATCGTCTCCGTCGGCGCCGCTGGGGGAACGCCCGAACTCGTGGATGCCGCGAAGAAGGGCGACCGGGAGGCAGTCCGGTCGCTCTTGAAGCGACGCCCGGATGTCAACGCCGCGGACCTCGACGGCACGACCGCACTGCATTGGGCCGTGCGCGCCGACGACGTCGAGACGGCGGATCTATTGATTCGGGCCGGCGCGAATGCGAATGCGGTCACGACGCTCGGTGTCACGGCGCTTGCCCTGGCGGCCGAGAACGGCAGCGCCCGGTTGGTCACGGCCCTGCTCGCCGCCGGCGCGAATGCCAATGCCGTTGATACATACGGCGTGACGGCTCTCATGATCGCGTCGAGAACGGGGCGCGCGGATGCCGTCAAGGCGCTCATCGCGAAGGGCGGCCGCGTCAACGAGAAGGAACCGCGGATGGGCGAGACGGCCCTCGTCTGGGCCGCCACTCGCAACAGCGCCGCGGCAGCTCAAGCGTTGATCGAAGCGGGCGCCGATGTGAACGTGCGATCGAACGTCCTCAACATGACGCCCTACCGGTGGGAGACCGACGGCATGCTGGCCTCCATGCTGCCCGTTGGCGGCTGGACGCCGCTGATGTACGCGGCCCGGGATGGGGCCGTGGACGCCGCACGTGTGCTGGTCGCGGGCGGCGCGAACCTCAACGTCCAGGACCCGGTGGGAACCACGGCGCTGGTGTTGGCCATCGAAAATGCCCACTTCGACCTGGCAGCCGCCCTGCTCGAGAAGGGGGCGGATCCCAACATCGCCGACAAAGCGGGGATGGCCGCGCTCTTTGCCGCCGTGGATATGCACACCCTGGGTCCCATTGATTACCGGCCGCCGCCGCCGATGAACGACCGGACGACCTCCGTCGATCTCATCCGCGTGCTGATCGACCACGGCGCCGTCGTCGACGCGCGTCTGAAGCGGCCGGTGATCGGACGCCATATCGACCGCGGCGATCGCCTGATGGGTGCTGGATCGACGCCGCTCATGCGAGCGGCCAAGACGAACGACATTCCGGTCATGAAGCTGCTCGTCGAGAAGGGAGCCAATCCGCTCCTGAGGCAGGACGATCAGACCACGGTGCTGATGATCGCTGCGCACGGCGGCGCCAGACCTGGCACATATGCCGGACCGTACCCTGTCACCGAGGACGGTGCGATCGAGGCGGTCAAGCTGGCGCTCGAGTGGGGCGTGGACGTGAACGGGTTCAACGCCAAGGGACAGACGGCGCTGCACAGCGCCGTGTCCCGACGCGCGACGCAGCTGATCCGGCTCCTCGTCGACCACGGGGCACGCCTCGATCTCAGGACTGAAGAAGGGAAATCCGTGCTCGACCTGGCCAAGCCCACCGGCGGATCTGCGAACGTGCCCTTGAGCGACCAGGCGCGCAAAGCCGCGGCCGACACCGAGGCTCTTCTCCGCGAGCTGATGGCACAGCGCGGCATGCGGGTCCCGCCGGCGCCGACCGCCACCGCGACGGCGAGCGTTCCCTAGCGGGCGAAACGGACGGGGCCACGCGCGAGAGTAACGAGCTGAACCCGGGAGCGAGAAATGAGCAGAAAGGACGGGCCCAACCTGGCGCAGTGCGTCTTCATCGCCACCGTGGTCTGCATGTCGACGCTCTTCGTGTCGCTGCTGGCGCAGGACGGCGGCCGGGCGCTCGTACCGGCGAGTCGTGGCGTCTACACCAACGAGCAGGCGGCGCGCGGACAAGAAGCATACGAGCGATATTGCTTCCGCTGCCATAAGCGCGACCTGACCGGCTCGATCGGCGACGACGCGAACGAGAACAACAAGTTTCCGGCGCTCATCGGCGGACGCTTCATCTTTCATTGGGAAAACGGACCGATCAGCCGGCTGTTCAGGAAGATGCAGATCGAGATGCCGCCGGTGTATTCCGACGTGTTGAGCGACGAGATGAAGCTCGACATCCTCGCCTACATTCTCAAGGCGAATGGATTTCCCGGCGGCCCGGCCGAACTGACAAATGATCCGAGCCTGCTCGACAGCATCGTCCTGACCCGAAAAGACGAGGCGAAATTCGCGCCCCGGAACTTCTCACTGGTCCGTTCTGTCGGGTGCTTGACGTCCGGCCCAAATCACACGTGGACACTGACGAAGGCCGCGGTGCCGGCCGTGACCGGGCAGGCGCGGGCGGGAAGCGCGTCAAAGACGCCGAGCCAAACGCCACTGGGAACCGATACATACACGCTGGTCAGCGTCAACGCCTTCAAGCCCGACACCATGATCGGCCATAAGGTGGAAGCGCGCGGCCTGGTGAACACAACCCCTGAGGACAAATTGATCGACGTGACGTCGCTCGAGACCATCGCGGCTGTCTGTACCAACTAGAGGCGGAAACACCGCGACACGCTCCCATTCGTCGACAGCGTCCGCGTCACGACATTCGAGTGAGCCATGGAAGGAGTCACTTCGATGAGTCAGGCTAGGGTGCGCGTCTTGTTGTTCGTGTTGGCCCTCTCTTCCCCCACCCTGGCGTTCGGCCAGGCGCAGATTGCCGGGATCGTTCGCGATCCATCGGGGGCTGTCCTGCCGGGTGTCAGCGTCGAGGCCGTCAGTCCGGCGCTGATCGAAAAGAGCCGGACCGTCGTCACCGACGGCGCCGGGCAGTATCGAATCGTGGACCTCCGGCCCGGTTCGTACACGGTGACGTTCGCCTTGCCCGGGTTCAGTTCGGTCAAGCGCGAAGGCATCGAGCTGACGGGATCGTTCACCGCGACGATCAACGCGGAGATGAAGGTGGGCGCGGTCGAGGAGACGGTCACGGTGACGGGCACCTCCCCGACGGTGGACGTGCAGAGCGCGAAGCAGCAGCGGGTGTTCGACCGCGAAGTGCTCGAGGCGATTCCGACCGGGCGCACGCCCGTCTATGCGGCCGTTCTGGTGCCCGGCGTGACGGTCAGTACGGTCGACGTCGGCGGCACGAACAATCTGCCTCTGACCGGCGGGCAGTTGACCATCCATGGCAGCGCCGCCACGGAGCAGCGCGTCTACATTGACGGCCTCTCGACGCACGACGCGGAAGGAACCGGCGCCTATGGCGCATTCGTCGTGAACATGGCGGCCAGCCAGGAAGTCACGGTCGATTACGCCGCCGGAACGGCCGAGCAGTCGAGCGGCGGCGTCCAGACCAATGTCATCCCGCGCGAAGGGGGCAACAGGTACGTCGGGACGTTGTTCGCGACCGGCGTCAACAACAGCTTTCAGGGCAGCAACTACACGGCCGAACTGGCCGCGCGCGGCTTGCGCACCCCGAACACGATCAAGCGCGGCTGGGACATCAATCCAGGAGCCGGCGGACCGATACTCAAGGACCAGCTCTGGTTCTTCGCGGCCGCCCGGTTCGCACTCACCTCCAACTACATCGGCGGGCTGTTCCAGAACAAGAACGCCGGCGATGCAACCAAGTGGACCTACGAACCCGACACGACCAGTCAGGCGTTCGACGAGACCGCCTCCAACACCGTCGACCTCCGCCTCACGTGGCGCGCCAACTCGGCGCAGAAGTTCAGCGCCTTCTACGACCAGCAGGGGCGGTGTACTTGTTCGGCCACCCTGCCCACGGTGTCGCAGGAATCCGCCGACCGCCTGCTCTATCCCATACAGACCATGGCCAGCGTTGGCTGGAACTACACGCCGACGAATCGATTGCTGGTTGAAATCGGGACGAGCTACCGGCGTGAACGGTATGTGTACGGCAGCCAGCCCGGCTGGAACACGCTGCTGGTCGGCGTCCAGGAGCAGGGCGGACTCATTCCCGGGTTGATTTACCGGGGCGGCACCAACGCTGGCGGGTTTGGACAGCGTGAGCCCGGCTACACCACGCTCGGCCTGAACTGGCACACCAAGGCATCGGTCTCATACGTCACCGGCAGCCACGCGTTCAAGGTCGGTCTGGGGAACAACGCGGTCGGCCGCTATGTCAACTCCGGTTTCGACAATCCGTCGGGCGTCAGCTACACCTTCCGCGACGGCGTGCCCGTCAGCCTGGTGGAGCGCGCCACGCCCTGGGAGGAACCGCTGCGGCAGCCCTACGACCTGGGCATCTATGCGCAGGACAAGTGGACGCTCAATCGCCTGACGCTCAGCTACGGCCTGCGGTATGACTACTTCAACGTCTACAGCAAAGCCCAGCATCTCGGTCCCGGACTGCTCGTGCCGCGGCGCAATCTCGATATCCCTCAGACGACGTTGGTGAACTTCAAGGATGTCTCGCCCAGGCTCGCTGGAACCTACGACCTGTTCGGCACGGGCAAGACCGCGCTGAAGGCCAGCCTCAACAAATACATGGGCGTGCTGGGTCCGCAGCTCAATTACCTGAACGGCGCCGTGGCGCCAATCCACGCGCTGGCCAACACGGTGACGCGATCGTGGAACGACCTGAACCACAACTACATCCCCGATTGCGACCTGACAAACGTCCTGGCGAACGGAGGGGAGTGCGGAACCGTGTCGAACACGAACTTCGGCCGGTCGGATCTCGTGTACAGCCAGACCAACGATCCCCGGGCCGTGTCGGGGTGGGGAAATCGCCCCTATCAATGGGAGTTCTCGGGCGGCGTTCAGCAGCAGTTGGCGGCACGCATCGCTGTCGAGGGGACCTACTTCCGTCGCGGGCGCCGGAACTTCACCGTCATCGACAACAATGCGCTCAGTCCCTCGGATTACACGGCTTTCACGCTGACGGCCCCTGTTGATCCACGACTGCCCGACGGCGGCGGATACATCATCGGTCCGCTCTACGATCGCAACCCCGACGCGGTGTCGCGGCCACCGGTGAACGTGAACATGCCGGCCGGCGACTACGGCACGCAGCAGGAGAAGTTCCAGGGTGTCGACCTGACCGTCAACGCGCGGCCACGAGGCGGAGTCATCCTGATGGGCGGCCTCAGTGCCGGTCAGCAGGTGTCCGACAATTGCGAGATTCTGGCGAAGGTGCCGGAGTCAGCCCCGCTGGGCGTTCCGTACTGTCACCGCGAGGGCGCCTGGCGCAAACAGATCAAGTTCGTGTCCAGCTACACCATTCCGCGGTTCGACGTGCAAGTGAGCGCCGCGTTCCAGAGCTTTGAGGCGCCGACCATCCTCGCGAGCTACGTCGCGACGAACGCTCAGGTAGCGGGCTCACTTGGTCGGGATCTCTCGGCCGGTGCGCAGACGATCGTCGTCGATCTCGTCGAGCCTGGCTCGATCAATGGCGATCGATTGAACCAGCTCGATCTGCGATTCGGAAAAATCATTCGGACCGGCAAGGTTCGCAGCCTGATTAGCCTCGACCTGTATAACACGCTGAATACGAACGCCGCGCTGTCGGAGAACTCGTTCTATCGCAACGCAACCGTATCTGGCTGGCGAATTCCGACGTCCATCTTGACGGCGCGATTCTTCAAGATCAGCGCGCAATTGAACTTCTGATCGCCGACCACGCTGCATCACGCGTGGTCCTTCATCGAGGATCGAGCAGAGTTCTCTGAGCACAACCATGGTGAAGTGGCAGCGGCCACGAGCGAGTCCGGTGATTGCGCGTCGGCGACGACCAGGCTGAAGTTCAGTTGAAATGGCGGATCTGGGAGGCCACGGGACCGCGCAATCGGCGTCCACGCGTGTCACTGCCGAACACCGTGTTCTGGCGAATCTGACCTTGAGCTCGCCGAGACCCCGGTTCGACAAGCTGCCCGGTCCGTCCGGCGCCTTCAGGTCGACTTCTGAGTCGATCCGAGCGCGTAGACACTCTCGAAAAACACCTTTCAGGGGCGCAGGGCCTTCAACGGCGACGTCCGAGCGGCTCGCCATGCCGGGATGACCGTGGCCACGACCACGCTTCCAACGACGACCCCTACGGCGCCGGCGAACGACACCGGATCGGTGGTACTGACGCCGTAGAGCACACTGCCGAGCAGGCGCGTCAAGATCAGCGCGGAGAGGGTGCCGACGATGACGCCTAGCCCGCCCAGGCGCAGCCCGCGCCTCAGAAAGTGCCACACGACCTCGGCGCTTTGCGCGCCGAGCGCCATCCGGATGCCGATCTCGTGCGTGCTCTGCTTGACCGAGTACGACACCAGTCCGTAGATGCCCATCGCCGCCAGCGCCATGCCCGCGGCGCCGAAGATGAACAGGCCGTCAGCGGCCATTTCCAGGATCGTCAGCGTCGCGCGAGCCTGATCGCTGAGTAATCGGGTCTCGAACATCGGCAGGTCTGGATCGAGCGCCTGGACATGCGTCCGCAGGCGTTCGATCAACGGTGTCACGCCGGCGGAACCGCGCGCGTGAAGCATCATGGTCGGTTGATAGGCCTGGAGAAACGGCAGGTAGACGTAGGGCCGCGGCGCTTCAGTGACGCGCGAATACTTGACGTCGCGCGTGACGCCGATCACCGTGCGCCACTCGTCCGATGCGATGCGCACGCGCTTGCCGATGGCCTGCGTGGCGCCGCCCCAGTACCGTCGCGCCAGCGTCTCGTTGACGATCGCGACCGGCCTCGCCGCCGCATCATCGCGGCTCTCGAACTCGCGGCCGGCGACGAGCCGGATATTCAGCGTGCGGAAGTAATCGGGCGCGACGATGTTCGACAGAAACGTCAAGTCCTCATCACGACGAGGGGTGTAGCCGTCGATCGTCACCCGTTGCGCCCCTTGATCGACCATCGTCAGCGGCGGGTTTCTTGCCAACGTCGCTGACGCGGTGGCCGCGTCGGCGCGCAAGCGGTCGAGCAACTGCGCGAAAAACGCGCGCCCACGAGTCTGGTCGTAGCCGTTCGACGAGATATCGATTCTCGATGAGATCACGTTAATGGCGTCGAATCCCGGGTCCGTCTGCCGCGCCGCGTCGAGACTTCGCGTCACCAACCCGGCGCCGATCAGCAACAACAGCGACACCGCCACCTGCGAGACGACGAGTCCCATGCGAAAGCGTCCCCGCGCCGGTCCACGGGGGGAGAGATCGTCCTTCATCACCGACAGGAGATCGACGCCGGAACTCCGCAGGGCCGGCAACAACCCGAAGACCAGTGCGCTGCCGCAGGCTGCCAGCACCGAAAACGCGATGACCAGGCGATCGACGGACAGGTTGAGGTACAACCGAATCGGCGTCACGTTGGAGATGCCGGACAACAGCGCGGGGATGGCCAGCGGCACGAGCGCGATCGCGACCAAAGCGGCGGGCACCGCGAGCACGATGTTTTCGACCAGCAGCAGCCGAAGGACTCGACCACGACCGGCACCGAGCGCGAGGCGAAGAGCGATTTCGCCGCGCCGCGAAATGCCGCGCGCGAG
>Ga0105248_10004062_pt1 | contig 16169 bp, 14 predicted proteins | sample KBSS34metaG_FD_81524 | JGI IMG/M metagenome (GOLD analysis project Ga0105248, IMG submission 81524) | Switchgrass rhizosphere microbial communities from Kellogg Biological Station, Michigan, USA - KBS S3-4 metaG | ecosystem: Host-associated > Plants > Roots > Rhizosphere > Soil | place... | reverse complement strand
TGCGTGACGGCGACTACGTCAACCTCGGCATCGGCATGCCGACGCTGGTGGCCAACTGCATCCCGCCAGGCGTGCACATCACCTTGCATTCGGAGAACGGCCTGCTCGGCATCGGGCCCTTTCCGACGGACGACGAGGTCGATCCGGATCTGATCAATGCCGGCAAGGAAACCGTGACCGAGACGCCCGGCTGCTCCTATTTCAGCAGCGCCGACTCGTTCGCCATGGTGCGAGGCGGGCACATCGACCTGACCGTGCTCGGCGCGCTCCAGGTCGATCAACAGGGCAATCTGGCGAACTGGATGATTCCAGGCAAGATGGTGAAGGGGATGGGCGGCGCCATGGACCTGGTGGCTGGCGCGAAAAGGGTCATCGTCGCGATGGAGCACACGACGAAGGACGGCGGCCACAAGATCGTGAAGGTGTGCACGCTGCCGCTGACCGGGCTCAAGGTCGTTCACATGATCGTGACCGAGCTGGCGGTCATCGACGTCACCAACCGCGGGCTCGTGCTCAAGGAGATCGCGTCCGACACCACCCTCGAACGGGTGCAGCAGGCTACCGGCGCCGACCTCATCGTCGAATCGACACCGGCTATTTTTTGACACCGCGCTTCACGAGCGCAGCCCTTCAGGGCTGCTTCGCGCGGCAGCGGGCAGGACGACCGCCTTCGCGTCTTCGCGGCTATGGCGACTCTCGCCGAAGCTCGCGGATAACATAGTGCCGAGCGGAGGCGGAAAGGCCTGCGCGACGAGTACCACATCATGCGTCTCCGAGAGAAAGTAGCGGTCGTCACGGGTGGCGGGTCAGGCTTTGGCGCCGCGATCTGCCGCCGTTTCGTCGATGAAGGCGCGAAGGTGGTGGTCGTCGATTGCCACCGCGAGGGCGGCGACGCGGTCGCGCGGGAAACCGGCGCGGTGTTCGTCGAGGCGGACGTCGCGTCCGAGGCCGACACGCGTCGAATGATTGCAACCGCCGTGGAACGTTTCGGGCGGCTGGATATTGTCGTCAACAATGCGGGCGCGCCCCAGGCGCCGACGCCGATCACAGACACCGACGAGCACGAATTCGATCGGCTCATGGCGGTCAACGCGAAAGCGATCGCGCTGGCCGCGAAGCATGCCGTACCGATCCTGCGTCGGCACGGCGGCGGCGTGATCCTGAACACCGTTTCGGTGGCCGCCATCCGCCCGCGGCCCCATCTGGCGGCGTACAACGCCAGCAAGGGCGCCGCGCTCGTGCTCAGCAAGTCACTGGCGATCGAGCTCGCTCCCGATCGCATTCGCGTGAATGCCGTCTGTCCCGGTCCAGGCGACACGCCGATGCTCGCGACCTTCGTCGGCGGCGAGTCGGACGCGCAGCGCGCGCCGTTTCTGCAGTCGATTCCGCTCGGCCGCCTCTGTGCGCCGGCGGACGTGGCCAGCACCATGGTGTTTCTCGCGTCTGACGAGGCCAGCTTCATCACCGGCGCGGTCATCGAGGTGGATGGCGGTCGCTGCATTTGAGATCAAGGGTTCGAGAGTTCTAAAGTTCTAGAGTTCTAAGGTTCGCGGATCACGGACGCGAGCCTCAGAATCTGAGAACCCTAGAACGCTAGAACCCTAGAACCTTTGACTATGAACACCTATCAGAACTACATTGCCGGCCGGGATGTCGCCGCTGCTGACGGCCGCACCTTCACCGCGTTCAATCCGACGACAGGCGATCAGTGGGGAACCTTCGCGCTTGCCGGAGCGCCGGAAGTGGATCAGGCGGCCCGCGCGGCCTCAGCCGCGTTTCGCGACGGTCCGTGGGGTGCGCTGTCGCCGACCCGTCGCGGACGCCTGCTGATGAAGTGGGGCGAAGTGATCGCCGAACACGCTGATGCCATTGCCACCATCGAAACCGAGCAGAACGGCAAGCTGTTCGCCGAAATGCGGGCGCAGGCGCGGATCGCGCAAGACTGGCTCTACTACTTCGGCGGCCTGGCCGACAAGATCGAGGGCACGGTCATCCCGCTCGATCGGCAGAGCATTTTCAACTACACGCTGCGCGAGCCGCTTGGCGTCGTTGGTGTCATCACCCCGTGGAACTCGCCGACGTTCATCGCCATCATGTCGCTGGCGCCGGCCCTGGCCGCCGGCAACACGATCGTGCTGAAGCCGTCGGAGATCACGTCGGGCTCGGCAATCGAGCTTGCGAGGCTGGCCGAAGAGGCCGGGATTCCGCCGGGCGTCATCAACGTCGTCACCGGCTTTCGTGAAACCGGCGAGGCGCTGGTCGATCATCCTCTGGTCGCGAAGGTGTCGTTCACCGGCAGCGTCGGCGCCGGGCGCGCCATTGCGGCCCGTGCGGGCCAGCGCCTGGTCAGCTGCATGCTCGAGCTCGGCGGCAAGAGTCCCAACATCGTGTTCGACGATGCGAACCTGGATCAGGCGGAGGCGGGTGTGCTGGCCGGCATCTTCGCGGCGGCGGGGCAGACGTGCGTCGCCGGCTCGCGCGCCTACATTCACGCCGGCATCTACGATGCCTTCGTCGATCGGCTGGTCGGCCGCGCCGGGCAGATCAGGCTGGGCGATCCATTGAAGCTCACCACGCAGATGGGACCGGTCGCCACGAAGATGCAGCTCGAGAAGGACGAGTCGATGGTGCAACGCGCCGTCAGCGAAGGCGCCGCGGTGTTGTGCGGCGGCCGGCGGCCGCAGCTGGCCGAGTTTCCCAACGGGTATTTCTACGAGCCGACCATCGTGCACCAGGCTGCGAAAGACAGCTTCCTGATGCGCAACGAAGTCTTCGGTCCAGTCCTCGCGGTCACACCGTTCAAGGACGAAGCGGAAGCGCTCGCGCTGGCGAACGACACCGAGTTCGGCCTGGCCGCCGGCGTCTGGACCCGCGACGTTCGACGGGTGCACAGGATGGCGAGGCAGCTCGAGGCCGGCACGGTATGGGTCAACACGTATCGCGCGCTGACGTTCAACTCGCCGTTCGGCGGTTACAAGGCGAGCGGGATCGGCCGGCAGAACGGGATTGAAGCCGTCTATCAGTACCTGCAGACCAAGAGTGTCTGGTGCGAGCTTGGGGACGAGGTTCAGGACCCCTTCGTCATGAAGGTGTGAGTCCAGTGTTCCGTCCTATCATGACGCGGAGGTTCCGATTCCATGGCCCGTCGCAAACCCCGAGCGCCGCACGATGGGCTCGGACTCGATTGGATCACCCGTGCGACCGCGCGCGCCAGCGCCAGGCTGCTTCGCGCCCGCGCGGACATCAAACGCCTGCGCCGCCGCGGATTCAAAGCTGCCGCGCTCGACGAGGAGGTCCTCCGCCGGCACAACCGCCGCTACACGAGCGTGCTGCCGTTCGGCCAGATCGAGAATCAGGAGCGATCGGGTAACTGCTGGCTGTTCGCGCCCGTCGTTCTGGTGCGGGCTGCCGCGCTTCAAAAGCGTAGCGTTACCCCCAACGCGTCGTTCTCCGAAACCTATTTGTATTTCTTCGATTTGCTCGAAAAAGCGCGCGGGTCGCTGTCTCGCGTTCATCGGATCACGGGCCGCAAAGAACCGCTCGCCGGAGAGACCGTCCGCCAGGGTATCAAGCACGAGGTGATGGGCCTCGCCGACGGGGGCGAGTGGGAGTGGGCGTTCAACCTGATCGAGAAATACGGGCTGGTGCCGTCGCACCGGATGCCCGGGACCGCCAGTTCGGACGACACCGATGCACTCCGGGTCGACCTGCACGAGCGTCTGGCGCGGGCCGCGCGGGCGATCCAGAGCAGGCCGGAGAAATACTCCGTCATTCGCGAGCAAGCGCTGCGCGATGTGGTCCACATCCTCGTCGCCCACCTGGGCACTCCGCCGTCCAAGGTGCAGTTCCGCGGCCGCTCGCTATCACCCACCGAGTACGCGGAGCAGATTGTCGGCTTCCGCGCATGCGAATGGCGGGTCGTGATCAGCAATCCACTGCTGGCGTTCCATCGTGTCTACGAGCGGCGGGCCAGCGCCAACACCGGTGACGCGCCGCGCTTCAACCTGCGCCGTCTCAATCTACCCCAGCGGCGGCTGCGGGGCCTGGTCCGCGCTTCGTTGAACAAGGGGTATGCGGTGGGCTTTTCGGCGGACGTGGGCCGGAACGACATCGATCTGGACCGCGGCATCATGCACCCGGCGATCTTCAATCGAACGCGCGTCTACGGCGCGAAGTTGATCCGCGATCTCCCGCGCTGCGAAGACATCTATCTGGGTGTCGCGTCCTCGACGCACGCGATGGCGATCGCAGGTCTGGACAGCGCGAAGCCCGACTCGGACCCAATCAAGTATCGGGTCGTGAACTCATGGGGTCCCGACATGGGCGACCATGGCATCTATCACATGTACGCAGAATGGTTCGAGGAGAACGTCTTCAAGCTCGCTATCCACGAAAGTGTCCTCGACGAACGCGACCGCTTGGCGTACGCGCGTCCGGAGCCGGTGCCCGGCGGCAACTTCTACTGAGTCCAGCGCGGTCGGACGGCCAGCGAGCCACTGGCGCGGAGATCGTGGCTATCGTTTCTTCACTGCCCTCTTCGACACCGGCTTCCTCTTCGCAGTCTTCTTCTTGCCGGGCCGCGGCGGCGCGGAGCGATCCACGTTAGGGTTGTCCGCGCACCACATTGGATTGACGAAGGACGGTTCTGAAAACGCGATCTCGGACGACGAATGCCCAGGTTGGATAAACATCGAGTTATCTCCCTCTGTATGTGGGTTGCTACTGATTTCCGCCGATGGTCGCACCGAACCGCGGGTCGGCGCGAAGGGCAGCGAGTTGGGGATTCCGCGCGATGGCTCCGGAAGCATAGCCAGCCAGTCGCGCTTTTGCAATCCAGCGCAAGGCCTCCTCGCGGCGGTGGAGTGTTTCGTATCCGATGGCCACTTGGTAGAGCACTTCGGGAGAATCCGGGGCGAGGGCCGCGGCCTGCTTGAGCAACGGCACACTCTCGCTCTCCATCCCGACCGCCGCATAGTAACTCCCGACATCGGCCAGCAGGTAGGAATCTTTCGGCGTTTCCTTCCGCAGGTCGGCCGCGAGCGCGATGGCTTTCAGGTACGTCTCCCTGACCTTCGCGTCGTCCGCGTGCTGATTCAGATAGACGGATGCCAGGAGCCCCCACGCCCGATACTGCGTCGGTCGCATCGCGATGGAGCGCTCCAGCATTCGGGAAGCCTCCGGGTATTTTCCGGCTTCGGCCAGCACCATGCCCAGATTCCTGAAGCGAAGAAAGGTCGGTTCGAGGTCGATTGCCTTCTGGAAGGCGGCGGCGGATTCCTCGAGCCGGTCCAGTCCGCGGTACGCCAGACCCAGATTGTTGTAAGCGCGGGGATTGTCTGGAGTCAGGGCCGCCGCGTGGCGGTACTGCTCGCCCGCCTGGGCCCACTTGCCGGCCACAAGATAGTGCTCGCCAAGCTGCTGAACCAGGCCCCAGTCGTCAGGGGCCAGGCCAACCGCTTTCTGAAGGGTGGGTTCCACCAGTTCCGCGCGACCCTGAGATTCGTACAGGTTCGCGAGCGCCCCATACGCTTCCGCGTTGAACTTGTCGAGCCGCAGGGCCTCCTCCAGAGCGTGGCTGGCGAGGTCCTTCTGCGCCGTGCGTGCGTAAAGGGCGCCGAGCGTCACATGCGCCGATGCCAGGTCGGGTGCCAGCGCGAGAGCACGGAGCGCCGATTCGCGTGCCGGCTCGATGTACTTCGTGTCGCGTTGCTGGATGAACTGCAGGAGGTTGGCGCGCCCGAGATCGGCGAAGGCGGGCGCGAATCGTGGGTCTTCCGCGACAATCTTCTCGAGCAGTGGAATCGCTGTCTCGAGCGCCTGGGGCCGATAGTAGTTCGCCAACAAATCGTGCGCCCGCCTGTAGTCCTCCTGCGCGGCGGCCAGTGGCACCTCCGCACTTCGTCCCGTGAGGACCGCCCGCGCTCGAGGGAAGGCCAGGAACAAAGCTATGGCGGCGGCCACGGGCGCCAGCATCCACGCGCGCGAAACACGCGCCCTGCTGGGCGCTGATGCGACCGTTGTTCCCGTGCCCATGCCGATGGCTTCGGACAACGCGGCAATCATCTGGCCGGTGCTGGCGAAACGCTTCTCCGGTATCGTGTGGGTCGCCGTCTCCACAACGTGGGCCAGCGCATCCGGTAGGTCGGGCCGCACGTCGAGCACGGTCCGGCGAGTGCCCGAGGCATGCGCCGCGCGGACCTCCCAGAGTTCCGCTCCGTCAACCGGGTACTGCCCCGTGAGCAGATGGAAGAGCATCACGCCGATGGCGTAGACCTCGCTGGCAATCGTCGCCGGTTGGCCGTGCACGAGCTCCGGTGCCATGTAGGCAGGCGTGCCGCTTGGGAACTCTTCGATGCCGCGTTCGTGCGTGAGTCCGAAATCCATCAACAGAATTCGGCCGCCCTCCTCGCGCATGACGTTGCTGGCTTTGATATCCCGGTGGAGCAATCCGGCGGCATGTACTGCGCCAACCGCCCTGGCGACATCGATACCCACCAGCGCTGCCTCACGGGGGCCCAAAGGACCCTGGACCGCAAGCAGGCCCGAGAGCGTCTGGCCCTGTACGAAGTCGCTCCAGAACCCGACCCGCCCTTCGTGCCGGTCCACGCCGTAGATTGGCAGGACGTTCGGATGTCGCACTCGCGCAATCGCCCTGGCTTCCCGGAGCAACGTACTGGCTTCGTCGTCTCGATGAAGACCTCTGGGCAGGAGGAGCTTTAGCGCGACCTGACGCTGGAGCGTCGGGTCGAACGCGCGATAGACCTCGCCGAACGATCCTCGCCCCACACGCTGCAGCCGCTCGAACGGCCCCCAACGCTCCAACGCCTGTGTGGCAGGGCTCTCGCCCGACGCTCTCGTTCGGATCTGGGATTCTTCCAATCCAGCCTACTGGTGGTTGATGAAGTCCAAGTATAGAGGCTCACTTCATCAAAAACTTGGAAAGTCGTCTTTAATCGTTACCGCGCCAGATCTTTGCCGAGCTGCGCCTCGAGGTGTGGTCTGGCGAAGGCCCAATGAAGCGTGCCCCAGAACTGGCTCGGACGGTCAGAGACGCCGTTCTCGTAGCTGTCGACGTCCTTCGTGTCGTGCAGGTTGACGTGGACCAGAATCTGATGCGCGAGCTCGTGTGCGGCAGTGCGCCCGAGACCTTTGCCGATCGCCTCGACGATGGCGGCGCGGGTCGCATCCCGCGGCGCGTTGGCGACCGCCTGACTCCCGAGGGTTCGAAAGCTCACCGATCCGACACCACCGCCGAACGGGATCCGCCTCGAGGCTCCGGCGACCGGCAACATTCGGCCGGGAATGTCCTGGACGACGCTGACGCGATAGAAGCCTCCGGACTGTCCGGTGAATCGAATCCGCAGACCGGCATACGCCGCCTCGAGCTCCGCTCGGGCAGTCGATTCAATCTGCGCCCGCTCGTCTTGGCGAATCGGGCCGCCAATGCCCTCGAGATCGCCCACCGGCAGGTCGAACGTGACGCGATCGAACCAGAAGCCCGCCAGGACATCATGTTGCTTGTCGCAGGACGCGACGAGAATCGAGGCCATTCCGATCGCAATGGCAACGCGCTTCATCAGCCGATCGAGTGTCGGTTACGTCAACCGTTTTTCACGAAGCCAGGAGGGAACGAAGCACTCGAAGCAACGCTTGTCAGGGAAGGCTTCGCGATCGTCATGTCTCTTTCGGGCCTTCGTGAAATGCGGCCTCATGGCGCGGAGGGTTTGGTGTTCGCGCGGACGACGTTCAGCGTGAGGCGGAGCGGACCGCTGGCCGCGGCTGGTGGCGTTGGCGGCCCACCGAAGGCCGCCGAGAGGATGTCCGGATCGTCGAGCTTCGCCGTGACCTCGATGCGCGTGCCGCGTGGAAACGTCAGCGGCTGTTCGAACCAGTAGCGCCGCGACCAGTCGGGGCGCGTGCTCAGACGGATCACCGGCGTACGCGACCCGTCGGGCCGGATGGCCACCATCTGCACCGAGATGTTCGGCGGAACGTCGTCGGGGCTCACGGCGACCGCCTGCACGTCTTCATTCAGGGTCCGGGTGAAGGTGATGTCTTTGGCGTCGTGTGCCGCCGGGCCGGGCGCCGAGAGTGCGAGCGTCAGCAGTTCATGCGGCCCGGCGTCTTTCGCGAAATAGACGCCGACCGTGCTGCGATCGCTGAGTGCTTTCCCTTCGAACTGCCAGGTCTTCTTGTAGTGGATGCGGACCGCCAGTTGCGCGCCAGCGGGCACGCGGAACGCGGCGCCGGCCGCCGGCTCTGGATCGTGCGCCGGCAGCCACCGCGCGAGGACGTGTTCAGGGACGGGCGATCCGGAACTCGCCGCCCCTCGACCTTGCTCGGGGCGGCCCTGAGGGTCCCGAAGGGCCGATGAATCGCGCTCCGATTTCAACGAGATGGTGGCGCTGCGCACGATCGACGGAGTGCCCGGAAGCAGGTCGACGGCGCGCACCCAGCGCGGCTCGTTTGTGCCGATTGGCACGACGAACTCGTGCCAGTCTTCTATCTTGTCCGCAGCAACCGTGAACTCTGACGGCAGTGGCAGCGCCAGATCTGGCCCGCCCATCGTCCAGTCGTTCTTGAGGGCGATAGCCGGTAGCTTCTGATCGAGCTGCCCGCGCGGGTTGCCGCCGGTGGCCCACGTCAGGATGACGTCCAGCTCGCGCGGCGACAGCGTGTGCGCGGCTTTGAACGCGCCGAAGCCTTCCTCGGCGTTCCACGGTGGCATGTGGTTGGCGACGAGTTCGGCACGGATCGATTCGGCCCACGGAAACGCTTCGTCGTACGTCATCAGCGACATCGGCGCGACCCCGCCGGCGACATGGCAGCGCGCGCACTTGTCGCGCAGAATCGGGAACACGTCGTCGTTGTAGGTGTATTTCGAGGTGATCGCCTTGTGCGCTTCGCCAGGCGTCAGGCTCAGCGCGCCAACCGTCACGGCGGCGGCGGCCATCAGCAGCACGCGGAAATGTCTGGCTGTCATCGTCATGGCCGGGCAGGGAAGGCGGATTCGATCTCCTTCACCGCCGAGGAAAAGCGATCGTAGGCTTCGAGGATCTGCTGTTTGTTGCCGAGGTCACCGAAGGCATCGAGGAGGTACGCCGAGCGCACCAGCCGCGCGATGGCCGGCACGGCGACACGCTGGCGATCGTCGGAGAGCTCCTTCTTGTGCTCGTCGAGCGCGAGCGCGAGGTCCTTCGCCTGAAAAGCCGGGACGTAGATGGCGGCGAACGCCCCTTTGTCGATGAACGAGCGTATCTGATTGGTGCGCGTGCGGAGCTGCGCGAGCATCTCGGGAACCGTCTCGGGAATCGGCACCGGAATCAAGGCCGGATCCACGGTCGAGGACAGATCTGGCGCGGGGGTCGGCGGCGTGGCCGCTGCCGGCGTCGTTGGTGCCGGTGACGTCGCCGGCATCGCTGTGGTCATCGTCGCCGAGGGCGCGACCTTCGGTTCTTTCGAGAAGGCGTCGAAGCTGAAGTCGAAGCGGGTGTCGCGATCGCCGGGTTTGAAGGCGACCTTCGCGTACATCTGCGCCGGGAACGGCTGCTTGCCAATTGCCGCCTGCAGATACCGGCCGTTTCGCACGAGCGGGACGTCCTTGTCCTTCCCCGTCGCTGGATCTTTGACGACGAGCGTGCCCGAGATCTCACGGGCCAGCTTCAGCGTCAGGGGCTTCGTGTAGTCGTCGTACAGGTGCATCCGGAAGACGCCGGTCGGCAGGTAGGTGCCCTCGATGTGGTGCCAGCTGTCCGGCGCCATGAAAAACTGCCCACCGTGCTGCGGATTGTGATTGCCGTGCGCCCGCGCCGCGTATTTCTTGATCATCGTGGAGCCGTCGGCGCACGAGCCTGGCTCGAGCTTGTCCACGGTCGGATCGTCCTTGCACGTCCACGACACCGCGGCGGTGACGCGAACCAGCGCGGTGCCGTCCACCGGACATTTGCCCGGCTTGTCCGCCACGACCAGCAGCGGACGCGTGGCGCAGGTCCAGACCGAATCGAGCCGCGTCGGCACGAGCGTCATGCCGCACTTGCGGCACTTCCCGGGCCGATCCTCGATGACGTCCTCGTCGCCCGCCATCGTGCAGACGTACGACAGCGGCGGCAACTCGACGTCGCTGGCCGGCGCCTTCGGCTTCGCAGGCTGCGCCACGGCATTCGCCACAGCAAGCGCGGCTGCGACGATGACGGCCAGTCCCCTAGTCCCCATGTCCCCCAGTCCCCGACTGCAATCCGATCGCAGCTAGCCCCGACCCCCGAGTCATCGAAGCTAGCCCCGAGCCCCTCGCCCCCAGCCCCTAACCCCGACGTGTTTTATCCACCAATGATACCCTCGCCCCATGCTGCGATCCGCACTGACGTGCGCCATGGCCGCCCTCGCGGTCCAGGCCGTCACAACCGAAACATTCGACCAGGCTTACCAGCGGCTGCGGCAGGGCCGCACCTATACGGCGCAGCCCGTCGGCCTTGTGCGGATGAGCAACCGCTCGAGCGGCGTCGAGCACCACTTCGCCGTCAACGTGCCCGACACCTACGACCCGTCGAAGAAATACCAGCTCCGCATTCAACTCCACGGCGGCATCGGCGGGCGCCGCGACAATCAACCGGTGGGAACCGGCCTGATCGGCGCCCTGGCCGGGGTCGAGCAGATTTACGTGATTCCGTACGCATGGTCCGGGTCGCCATGGTGGAGCGACGATGAAGTCGACAACCTCCACGCCATCGTCGACGCCGTGAAGCAGCGCTACAACGTCGACGAGAACCGCGTGGTCGTGTCCGGCGTCTCCGACGGTGGGACCGGCGCCTATTACGTCGCGATGCGCGACACGACGCCGTACGCGAGCTTCCTGCCGCTCAACGGCTACTGGATGGTGCTCGCGAGCCGCGACATCGACGACGGCGAGATCTTCGCGAACAACCTTCGGAACAAGCCGCTGTTCATCGTGAATGGCGGACGCGATCCGCTGTACCCGACCCGCATCGTCGATCCCTACGTCGAGCACTACCAGAAGGGCGGCGTCCAGCTCGAGTACCATCCGCAGCCCGAGGCCGGACACAACACCCAGTGGTGGCCGGCAGTCCGGGACTCGTTCGAAGCCTTCGTCCGGGCGCATCCGCGGCAACCGCTGCCGGACACGCTGACCTGGGAGACGTCGGACATCTCCAAACACAACCGGGCGCACTGGCTCGTGATCGATCGGATCGGATCAGTGAAGACCGAAGCGAAATCGCTGGCCGATCTAAACGAGATGGCCATGGGGCTGGCGCCGGATTTCGGCGTGCGCTCGAACGGCACGCGGATCAACCGCGTGATCCCAGGCTCGAACGCCGACAAGATCGGCCTGAAAGACGGCGACGTCCTCGTGCGGTTGAACGACGAGACCGTCCGCGCCGGCACGAACGTTCAAGACGCGCTCGAGGATGTCGAGCCCGGCGCGCACATCGATCTGCTGGTGGCGCGGAACAACCTGCCGGTTGAAATCAGGGGTACCTACGAACCGGCGTTCGTCACCGGCCCGCCGCGAACGCTGTTCGCCCGGGCCGGACGCTCGGGCCGCGTCGACCTGGCGCGCACCGGCAACGTCGTCGAGGCCTCGACGCACGGTGTCACCGCGTTCACGCTGCTGCTGTCGCCGGATCAGTTCGACTTCGCGAAGCCGGTAACGGTGATCGCCAACGGCCGGACCGTCTTCGACGGCCGCGTGCAGAAGGACCTGCGGACGCTAACGAAGTGGGCCAACATCGACCACGATCGGACGATGTTGTTTGGAGCGGAAATCAGGATCGACCTTACCCGCTAGCGTCAGCCTTTGTGTCCTTTGTTCCCCTGTGTGTCCTTTGTGCCGTCGTGGCGGATCTAACGGGCCACGACGGCAATGCCCCACGGTCGGGTGCCGGCGCTCACCTTCTTGACGGCCTTGGTCGCGAGATCGATGAACGACACGTCGTTCGACGGTCCGTTCGCCGTGACGATCGTTGTCCCCCCGGGGAGCACGCCGACACCCCACGGCCGCTGCCCGGCTTCGATTGAATTAGACGACGACTTCTTCGAGGGATCGACGAGGAACAGGTGACCGAACGAGCCGGCGGTGACGTACACCGTCGAGCCGTCGGGGTTGACCGCGATCCCCATCGGGCGCGCCTTCGGCGTCGCGCCTTTCCCTTCGAGCTGAATCAGGTGCAGGAACTTGTGCGCCTGCGAGTCGATCATCGCAATCGCGCCGTCGTTTTCGAGCGACACGAACGCGCGCGAGCCATCCGGCAGGAAGCCGATCGAGCGCGGGCGGTGACCGACCGGCACTTTCTTGAGCACCTTGTTGGTGGCGGTGTCGATGGCGTAGACGGCCCCTTCGTCTTCACTCGTCACGTACACGACCCTGCCGTCCGGACGAATCGTGACGCCCTCCGGTTCGTCGCCCATCTTCACGGTCGCGATCACGTTGCCTGACGGGACGTCGACGACGCTCACCTGGGCGGCGTCTTCGTTGGCGACATACAGGCGCTGGCCGTCGGCGCTGATGTCGAGCTGCTCCGGATCATTGCCGGCCTGGATGACGCGCTTCACCTTGTGCGTCGCGACGTCGACTTCGCCAATGCCGTCGGCGCTGCGATCGGGCGGCGGCAGCGTTTTTGGATCCACGCCGGGTCCGGCGTTCGGCGAACCGCTCAGCGCCACGAACAGCGACTTGCCATCTGGGCTGACCTTGATCCCGCGGGGACGCTTGCCGAGCGGATAGGTGCCGATGGCCGTCTGACGCTCGCCATCGATGACGGTGAGGTCGCCGGACGCTTCGTTGGTCACGTACACCTTGACCCGCGGCTCGGGTGGCGGCGCGGGCGCCGGCGCCGCGGTCGCTGCCTCAGGTTTGGGCGGCTCGCTGCTGCAGGCGACAATCATCGAGAGCACGAGCCCGAGTCCGATCCAGCCATAACGCGTACTCATGGCAGGGATGATAGCGCAGCATGACCGCGCGCGTCGTTGGTGACGGTGCCCGCGAAGGGGCTTGCCCACCGACCTGCCCGCCGTAGCGCACAGCGCGGAGGCGGAAGCTCGGTGATGACGCGACGAGCGAAGGCGGGCTATGATTTGGCGCCTCAGGAATCCGCCGTGCATCTGACGCCGAGAGAAGTCGACAAGCTCCTGATTTTTTCTGCCGGCGAGCTGGCGCGCAAACGCCGCGCCCGCGGCCTCAAGCTCAATCATCCCGAAGCAGTGGCGCTGATCACCTCCGAGATCCTCGAGCTGATCCGCGACGGCCGTTCGCTTGCCGAGATCATGAGCCTCGGAGCGTCGATTCTGGCGGCCGACGCCGTGATGGACGGGGTGGCGGCGATGATCCCGGAGATTCAGATCGAGGGCACGTTCCCCGACGGCACCAAGCTCGTGACGATTCATCAGCCGATCCGATGAGCATCATCCCTGGCGAATACTTCCTCTCCGCCGATCCGATCGAGCTGAACGCCGGACGGCCGACGCGGCGGATCGAGGTCAGCAACCGCGGCGACCGGCCGGTGCAGGTCGGATCGCACTGCCATTTCTTCGAAGTCAACCGCTGGCTCGCGTTCGATCGGGCGGCCGCGTACGGCATGCGGCTCAACATCGCGGCGGGGACCGCCGTACGTTTCGAGCCGGGCGACACGCGGGAAGTCGAACTGGTCGCGATCGGCGGCACGCGCGAAGTCGTCGGCCTCAATCAGCTCGTCGAGGGACCGCTCGACGAAGAGCAGGTCAAGGTCGCGGCGCTCAAGACGGTCGCGGATTTCTCCAGATGAAAATCGATCGCCGCACCTACGCGGACCACTACGGCCCGACCACCGGCGATCGCATTCGCCTTGCCGATACGGATCTCATCGTCCAGATCGAGCACGACGCGACGAGCTACGGTGACGAAGCGAAGTTCGGCGGCGGGAAGGTCATTCGCGACGGGATGGGGCAGTCGGCGACCGCAAGCCGCCAGAGCGGATCGCCCGACCTGGTCATCACCAACGTCGTGATCATCGACGCGGAAGGGATTCGCAAGGCGGACGTCGGCATTCGCGACGGCCTCATCTCCGCCATCGGAAAAGCGGGCAATCCGGGCGTGATGAACGGCGTCAGCGCGGGGCTCGTGATCAGTGCCTCGACCGAAGTGCTCGCCGGCGAGGGGCACATCCTCACGGCGGGCGCGATCGACACGCACGTCCATTTCATTTCGCCGAACCAGATTCCCGACGCGTTCTATTCCGGCGTGACGACGCTGATCGGCGGCGGGACCGGCCCCGCCACGGGGACGAAGGCCACCACGTGCACACCGGGCGCGTGGAACATCCGGCGGATGTACGAAGCCGTCGAAGCGTTTCCGTTGAACTTCGGGTTCCTCGGCAAGGGCAACAGCTCGGGCCCGGATGCCCTGCGGGAGCAGATTCGTGCCGGCGCGCTCGGCCTGAAGCTGCACGAGGATTGGGGCACGACGCCGGCCGCGATCGATCGCTGCCTGTCTGTTGCGGACGAGTTCGACGTGCAGGTGGCGATTCACACGGACACGCTCAACGAGACGGGCTTCGTCGAGGACACCATTGCCGCCATTCGCGGCCGCACGATTCACACCTACCACACCGAAGGCGCCGGTGGCGGTCACGCGCCCGACATCATCCGGCTGTGCGGCGAACCGAACGTCCTCCCGTCGTCCACCAATCCGACGATGCCGTTTACGAGGAATACGCTGGACGAACACCTGGACATGCTCATGGTATGCCATCACCTCTCCCCGAGCGTGCCGGAAGACGTCGCGTTCGCGGACTCGCGAATCAGGCCGGAGACGATCGCGGCGGAGGACGTGCTGCACGACCTCGGCGCCTTCAGCATGATGTCGTCAGATTCGCAGGCGATGGGCCGCATCGGCGAAGTGATCTGCCGGACGTGGCAGACCGCTGACAAGATGAAGCGCCAGCGCGGCAAGCTGCCCGGCGAATCAGCGGACCACGACAACCTGAGGGTCCGCCGCTACATCGCGAAGTACACGATCAACCCGGCGATCGCCCATGGCATCGCGTCGCACGTCGGTTCGGTCACCGTGGGCAAGATGGCGGATCTGGTGCTCTGGAAACCGGCGTTCTTCGGCGTGAAGCCCGAGCTGATCATCAAGGGCGGGTTCATCGCCGGCGCGATGATGGGCGATGGCAATGCGTCGATTCCGACACCGCAGCCTGTCGTGGCGCGGCCGATGTTCGGCGCGTACGGCGGCGCGCTCGTCGGGTGTGCGGTGCATTTCACGAGTCGGGCCGGCCTCGACGAGGGCGCGCTGGCGATGCTCGCCAGGCCGGCCGTCGCCGTGGCTGGGTGCCGCACCCTCACCAAAAAGGATCTGGTGCTGAACGACGCGCTGCCGAAGGTCGAGGTCAACCCGGAAACGTACGAGGTGCGGGCCGATGGCGTGTTGCTGACGAGCGAGCCCGCGGACGTGCTGCCGCTGGCACAACGGTACTTCTTGTTTTGAGTCAGTCTGAAGCTTGACGTCTGAAGTCTGACGGACTCGCTTCAGACTTCAAACTTCAAACTTCAAACTTCAAACGTATGGTCATTGTCGAGCGCACCTTTCGGGAGCCCGAACTGCCGCATCGGGCTCTCGGCTATTCGCGAGACTCCGTCACCCTCGGGTGGGAGGACCGGACGCACGTCCACGGCCGACGGCGGACCGAGGGCGGCGTCGAATTCGGCACCGCTCTGCCTCGCGGCACCGTGCTGCGCGGGGGCGATTGTCTCGTGCTCGACGACGAGCGGCGCGTGGTGACGGTGGTCGAGCGGCCCGAGGCCGTGTTCGTGATCGAGCCGCGTAGTTCGCCGGAGTGGGCGCTGTTCGCGTACCACATCGGCAATCGCCATCAGCCGCTGATGGTCACGGACCAGGCTCTGGTCTGTCCCGACGTGCCCGGTGTCGAACTGCTGCTCCAACAGCACAAGATGCCGTACGCGCGAGCGACTATGCCGTTCACCCCCGCCGCCACCGTAGCCGCGCACCAGCACTGACGGCGGAACTTAGAACTTAGAACGTGGAACTTAGAACGCAGAACCAAGAACGCAGAACCAAGAACCAAGAACCAAGAACCAAGAACGAACCCTGAACCCGGAACCTTGAACCTAGAACTCTTGCATTTGTGTGATTCGCTGTTCCCAATCGGCGGATTTGC
>Ga0105248_10004061_pt1 | contig 16178 bp, 10 predicted proteins | sample KBSS34metaG_FD_81524 | JGI IMG/M metagenome (GOLD analysis project Ga0105248, IMG submission 81524) | Switchgrass rhizosphere microbial communities from Kellogg Biological Station, Michigan, USA - KBS S3-4 metaG | ecosystem: Host-associated > Plants > Roots > Rhizosphere > Soil | place... | reverse complement strand
GTCATCGCCGCGACGCTCGCGACGTTCAACATTCCCGAGGCGGGACTGCTGCTGATCATGGGCGTCGACCAGTTTCTCGACATGGGCCGCTCGGCGACCAATGTCATCGGGAACAGTATCGCCACCGTTGTCGTCTCTAAATGGGAAGGCGAGCTCAAAACCGAAGCCGAGGCCGAGGCGATGGTCAACCCTGCTACCGCAATACCTGTCCGGAAATCCTGAGTTGCCTGCCCGTGAACGCAAGGGCAATTGGTCCTTAAGGGCCGTCCGCCTATACTCGACCCCTTCATGAACCGCCGGCTTTTCAAGAAATGGGCACGTTGGCTGCTACCGCTGCTGGTAGCGCGCGCCTTTCTGCCCGTCGGTTTCATGCTGGCGACCAGCCAGGCCGATGGCCTGCAGCTCGCCTTCTGCCCGGATCAGGCCCCGATCGTCCAGGGTCTGCACGACCACGCTTCCATGGCTGGTGGCCACGCCGACCACGCCGGTGCCCATCACAGCGGCAGCCATCTCGATCCGCCGTGTCCGTTCGCGGTCGCTGCAGTCGCCGCCGTCATCGACATCCCGCATCTCGCCCCGGTCGCCGCGCAGGCGACCGAGCAATTCCTCCCCGCACGCGTCGCAGCCGTCCCGCTGGCCGGCCCGCAGCGCATCGACCGCATCCGCGGTCCGCCTTCGCTCTCCTGAAGCACTGATCGAACCGACGGCCCAGTCGGTGCACGCGCGACTCATCGCGTGCAGTGTTTGTTTGGAGATTAGTCATGTTTTTCCGCATCGCTGCGTCGACAGTCATTCTGTCGATTGCCGCCATTTCACTGGCACACGCACAGGGTGTCGCCAGCGACAAGCTCATTGAATCCATCACCGTCACGGGTGCGCGCGAGCATCTCGACCTCGACGTGCCGGCGCCGACCGCCTCGAAGACCGCCGAAGATCTGCGCACGCAGAATCTCGTCAATCCCGAGGACGCGCTGCGCTACGTGCCGAACCTGACGATCCGCAAGCGCTACATCGGCGACCGCAACGCGCTGATCGGCGGACGCAGTTTCTCGACGCTGCAGGCGCCGCGCGGGCTGGTGTTGATGGACGGCTACCTGCTGTCCAACTTCCTCGGCCGCTTCGACGCGCCGCGCTGGAACATGATCTCGCCGGAAGAGATCGACCGCGTCGACGTGCTGTACGGTCCGTTCTCGGCGCTCTATCCCGGCAATTCGATCGGCACGACCGTGCAGGTTCGCACGCGCCGTCCCGAGCAGCGCGAGCTGAGCGTGCGCACGACGGCGTTCGGCGAGAACTTCGATCAGTACGGCGCGAGCGATGACTATTCGGGCTATCAGGCCTCGGGATTCTTCGGCGACCGCTTCGACAACGGCGCGTGGTTCTCGCTGGCCGCGAACCATCAGGATTCGACGGGTCATCCGATGCAGTACTACACCGTGTCGGAGACTGCACCCGGAACGTTTCCGTCGGTGCCGGTGGCCGCACCGCCGACGCCCGTGACCGGCGTCGTCTTCGACACCGATCCGTTCGGCAAGCGCCGCGCGGTCTTCGGCGCCAACGCCGGCGCGATCGATCACACGATTCAGAACCAGTGGAAGCTGCGCGGCGGATACGCGTTGACCGACTGGCTCGAAGCGGAAGGCTTCCTCGCCGAGTGGGCCAACGACACTGAGAACGAGAACCGCACGTTCATGCGCGACACGGCGGGCCAGGAAGTGTGGCAAGGCCGGGTGTCCGTCGACGGTGTCGTGTTCGATGTGCCCGCCGCGGCGTTTGCGCCGAGCACGCGCGACGAGCGACACCTGCAGTGGGGCACGACGCTGCGCACGACGCGCGACACGGGATGGAATGGATCAATCGTGTATTCCAGGTACGACATTCGCGAAGACTCGACGCTGCAGGCGAACAGCCACGATCCGAATCCCGCCGGCCAGATGCCCGGCACGAACTCCGAGCGCGACGGCATTGGCTGGCAGACGTTCGAAGTGCAGGGCGTGTACACGCCGCTCGAAGGTGACTGGACCGGCGGTGCGCACACGCTCGCAGTCGGCTATCACCGCAACGACTATCGACTCGAAAGCCCGATCTATGCGACCACGGATTGGCGCTCGACTGCTGGCGTTCTATCGCAGGACGCGCGCGGCGAGACCAATTTGCAGGCTCTCTATTTGCAGGACGCGTGGGCGTTTGCGGAACGCTGGGTGCTGACGCTCGGCGTGCGCTACGAAGATTGGGAAGCGAGCGATGGCTTCCAGTTCGCCTCGGGACTCGCGCCCAAGAACTATCCGTCGCGCACCGAGCGCGAGTGGTCACCGAAGGCGTCGCTGTCGTTCCGACCGGACGATGCATGGCAAGTGCGCTTGAGCGCCGGCCGCGGCGTGCGGTTTCCGACAGTCGCAGAGTTGTTCCTCGGCGCGGTCACGCCCTCGCAGATCGTCGTCAACGATCCGAATCTCAAGCCGGAGATCTCCGATTCGGTCGACCTGAGCGTCGAGTACCAACCGGGGTTCGGTCGCGTGCGCGTGTCGCTGTTCCAGGATGACGTGCAGGACACGATCTGGAATCAGAACAACGCCTTCGTGTTCCGCAGTCCCAGCATCGTGCAGAACATCGATCGCGTGCGCACGCGCGGCATCGAGACGGCATTCGGCATCGACGGCATGTTCATCGACACGCTCTCGCTCGAAGGCAGCATCGCGTACGCGGAAGCTCGCATCCTGGAGAACGCGAATCATCCGGACTACGTCGGCCACTGGTGGCCGCGCGTGCCGGATTGGCGCGGTAACTTGCAGGCAGTGTGGCGGCCGACGCCGTCGTGGCTCGCGAGTCTCGGCTATCGCTATTCGGGCAAGACGTACGGTCGTCTCGAGAACGACGACTTCGACGGCGACACGTATGGCGGCATCTCGCACGTAAGCGCGTTGGATGGCCGCGTCGCGTACACGATGGACAACGGCACCGAGATCGCGATCGGCGTCGACAACATCACCAACGATCGTGCCTATCAGTCGCATCCGTATCCGTCGCGCACGGGGTTTGCCGAAGTGCGGTGGTCGCTCGGAGGTGCGCGATGAAAGGCGTAGCGATGTTGTATCTCGCGCTGATCATGGTGGCGCAGCTGGTCGTTGCGCCGCCCGCCAGTGCAGCGGCGATGAATCGTGCTGCGTTCGGCACGTCTGCGGCGATCGATCCTGCCGGGCATTTGTGGGTGGCGTACGCGCAGCCGGCGGGCAGTGCAGGGCAGGTGGTCCTGCAACGCTCCGACGACGGCGGCGCGACCTGGCAATCGCCGGTGCGTGTGAATGCATCGGTCGAACCGGTGGCTGCGGACGGCGAGAATCGACCGAAGCTCGCCTTCGGCACGGCCGGCGAGCTCTACGTGACCTGGACTTCGCCGACCTCCGACAAGTTCACCGGCGACATTCGTTTCTCGCGCTCGCTCGACGGCGGCAAGACCTGGTCGACGCCGGTCAACGTGCATCACGACCGGCAACTGATCACGCATCGGTTCGAGTCGCTGCTCGTCGACTCGAAGGGCAGCTTGTGGGTGGCCTGGGTCGACAAGCGCGATCTGAAAATGGCGGAGCAGGCGGGCCGAGCGTATCGAGGTGCAGCGATCTACTACTCGCGCTCCGACGACCGCGGCACGACCTGGAGCGACGACACGAAACTGGCGGACAGCAGCTGCGAGTGCTGCAGGATCGCCCTCGCGAGCGACAGCCGGGGACGCGTCGCTGCGCTGTGGCGCCACGTATTCGAACCGAACGAACGCGATCACGCCTTTGCGTTCCTCGGCGCAGCGCAGCCGACGATCGAGCGGGCGACCGTCGACCGCTGGGGCGTCGATGCGTGTCCGCATCACGGACCGTCGCTGGCGTTCGGCGCTGACGGCACGCGCCACGCGGTCTGGTTCAATCAAGTCGATGGCCAGGGTCGCGCGTTCTATGGGCAGTTGACCAAGAATGGCCCGACCAACGTACGAACGCTGCCGGCCGGTGCGACTCACGCTGATGTCGCTGTCGCAGGTACGACGCTCGCAGTCGTCTGGAAGCGCTTCGACGGCAGCGTGACGAAAATCGAGTCGCTGATCTCGAACGACTCGGGCCGCACGTTCGCTCCGGGTCCGTCGCTGCAAACTGCCGGCGACTCCGATCAGCCGCATCTGGTGACGGCGCAGCAGCGCATCCTGGTCGTCTGGCGTAACGCCGATGGCATTGCAGTTCGCGATCTCGCGGCGCCGACGCTCGACTCTCGAGTGCAGCCGTTCAATCGCGACACGCTTGCCGCGATCGAGCGGCAACACGCACGTTCGCCGTTCTGGGTCGTGCTGTGGGATCTGGAGTGTCCGTACTGCATGAAGTCGCTCAGTCACCTGGCCGCAGCGCAGCGCACCGATCCGCAGCTGAAGATCGTCACGATCTCGACGGATCCGATGCAGAGCGCGGACGAGATCGCGGCTCGACTCGCGCAGCTCGGCGTGCGCTCGCAGGCGTATGCGTTCGGCGATGCGCCGAGCGCAGCGTTGCAATACGCGATCGACCCGACGTGGCTCGGCGAAAAGCCGCGCGCCTATCGCTACGACGCGAGCGGCAAACGCGAAGCGATCAGCGGAGTGATCGAACTGCCTACGGCGCTCGCAGAGCGGTAGAGCCAGACAAGCGGGACATTGGAATGTCCCCCTTTTCTTATACACTCCCCGCACAACAACAAGTCGGGGGGAGCCATGCACCGTCCACCACGCATCTTTGCGGCCATCCTGATCCTGATCGGCCTGACGCTCGCCGTCGGCGGCGTTCGTCTCGTCACGCTGGGCGGTTCCTTCTATTACGTGCTCGCCGGGCTCGCGATTCTCGCGTCCGCAGTGCTGTTGTGGCGTCGTGATCGACGCGGCTCGCTCGTCTACGGCCTGTTGCTCGCCGCAACGGTGCTGTGGAGCTTCTACGAAGTCGGCGTCGATCTCTGGGCACTCGCGCCGCGAGTGCTTGCGCTGCTGGTGATCGGCGCGTGGTTCCTTACGCCGTGGCTCCGGCGCTCGTTGTACTCACCCGCGGAACCGCCGCCGTTGTTTGGCCGTCGCGGCACGATTGCGGTGCTCGCGGGAATCGTTGTCGTCGGTGTGACTGCCAATGTCATCGGCGCGCGCGCTTCGGTTCCAGCACACGAGGCAAAGCCGCCGACCGTGCCGACCGCGCCGCAAGCTGCTTCGTCGCTGACGCCGCTACCGGCGACTACTGGCACCGATTGGCAGAACTACGGCGGCACGACTGCCGGCACGCGTTACGTGCGGCTCGATCAGCTGACGCCGGATAACGTCGGCAAGCTGCAGGAGATCTGGCACTTCCGCACGGGCCGCGGTGGCGCGTTCAAGGCGACGCCGATTCAAATTGGCGATCTGCTCTATGCCTGCACTGGCGGCAACGTCATCGTCGCGCTCGATGCCGAAACCGGCGCGGAGCGTTGGCGCTTCGACCCGGAGGTGAAGATTCCGCCAATCAGCAATTTCGGCACGAGCTGTCGCGGCGTGAGCTACTACCGCGCGCCCGAAACGTACGCCGGGGATTGCGTCGAACGCATCATCACGGCGACGACCGACGCGCGCATGTTTGCTGTGGATGCCAAGACTGGCCAGCGCTGCACTTCGTTCGCCGGCAACGGCGAGATCAGCCTGCTCTCGGGCATGGGCGAAGTGAAGCAAGGGTTCTACTTCGTCACCTCACCGCCGACGATCGCCCGCGGTCGCGCAATCGTTGGCGGCTGGGTCCTGGATAACCGTGAGATTGGCGAACCGTCCGGCGTCGTCCGCGCTTTCGACGTTTTGACCGGGAAATTCGCGTGGGCGTGGGACATGGGTCGACCCGGCGTGCACACCGAGCCCGGCGAAGGCGAGTGGTACACGCGCGGCACGCCGAACGTGTGGAGCCTGACGAGCTACGACGACAAGCTCGGCCTCGTCTACGTGCCGACCGGCAACGCGACGCCGGACTACTACGGCGCACTGCGCTCCGAAACGTCGGAGAAGTACGCGTCGTCGGTCGTCGCGCTCGACGTGGAAAGCGGCGACGTGCGCTGGTCGTTCCAGACCGTGCATCACGACATCTGGGATTACGACGTGCCGTCGCAGCCGGTGCTGTTCGAGCTGCCGCAAGCTGACGGCACGACAGTTCCGGCGTTGGTGCAAGGAACGAAGCGCAGCGAGTTGTTCCTGCTCGATCGACGCACCGGCACACCGCTCGCCGAAGTGCGCGAGCAGCCGGTGCCGCAGGGCGCGGTGCCCGGCGATTGGACCGCGAAGACGCAGCCGTTCTCGGTCGGCATGCCGCAGTTCCGCGGCCCCGATCTCACCGAACAGGACATGTGGGGCCTGACGCCGCTCGACCAGCTCTGGTGTCGCATCGAGTTCCGCAAGCTGCGGTACGAAGGTCACTTCACGCCGCCGACGCTCACCGGAACGCTGCAATTCCCCGGCAATGCCGGCGGCTTCAACTGGGGCAGCGTCGCGGTCGACGAAGACAATCTGCTGATGGTCGTGAACCCGCTGATCATGAGCAATCGACTGCAGCTCTATCCGCGCGATCAGATTCCGGAAGGCCTGCGCGTCAGCGCGCAGGAGGGCACGCCGTATGCGATGACGACGCGACCGTTCATGTCGCCGCTGTTCGTGCCTTGTCAGAAGCCGCCGTACGGCACGCTCGGTGTCGTCGATTTGAAGACGCGCACGGTGGTCTGGAACAAGCCGGTCGGTACGACCAACGAAAGCGGTCCGTTCGGCATCGGGATCAAGCTGAGTCTGCCCATGGGCATCCCACAGTCGGCCGGTACGATCGTCACCAAGGGCGGTCTCATCTTCATCGGTGGCACGATGGATCGCTACTTCCGTGCGTTCGATCTGCGAACGGGCGAAGAGTTGTGGCACGACTTTCTGCCGGCGACTGCGCAGGCGACTCCGATGAGCTATCTCGCGCCGAAGACACACCGGCAAGTGGTGATCCTGAGCGTGCCGAGCAACTCGCGTAAATTCGGCATGCCGCCGAAGCCCGGCGCGCCGCCAGAAGAGGAAGACCCCGAAGGCGGACACATCATTGCCTATGCATTGCCGTTGTAATTGGGTCGTATTGTTCGCCGCGCTCGTGTGTCAGAGCGCGGCTGCGGAGTCGTTACCGAACCTCGAGTCCTTCGTCGACGGCGTCGTCGGCGGCTTCATGTCCCAGCAGCAGATCGCCGGCGCCGAGGTGGCTGTCGTCCGCGACGGCGAGATACTGCTCGTGAAGGGTTACGGCATCGACCAGGTCGAGCCACGCCGCGCAGTGGATCCGAACGAATCGCTGTTCCGCCTCGGCTCGATCTCGAAGACCTTCACCTGGTTGTCGATCATGCAGCTCGCCGAGCGCGGCAAGCTCAAGCTCACCGATCCCATCAACGACCATCTCCCCGATGAGCTCGATATACCCGACGAGGGCTTCGAGCAGCCGATCCGCATCATCGACCTGATGAATCACACCGCGGGCTTCGAAGACATCCTGCAAGGGCTGTTCGTCGCCGGGGATGCGACGCCGTTGTCCCTGACAGAACAACTGCAGCAGCGCCGCCCGCATCGCGTGCGCGAGCCCGGCAAGTTCATGGTGTATTCGAACTACGGCTGCGCGCTCGCCGGTGCGATCGTCGCGCACGTCTCCGGCATGGAGTACGAGAGCTACGTCGAGCAGAACATTCTCGTGCCGCTCGGTCTTGCGCACACGACGTTCCGCGAGATCTACCAACCGACAGAAGGTCTGCCGCAGCCGATGCCCGCCGAGCTCGCTGCACATCTCTCTCAGAACATCGAATCGCGTAACGGCGTATGGCAGGCGGTCCCGCACGAGCACATCGTTTCGATGGCGCCGGCAGGTGCCGCGGTCTCGACTGCTGGAGACATGGCGCGCTACATGCTCGCGCTGCTCGATCCGCAACGCCTCGAAGCCGCGGGCGTGCTGAAGGCCGCAACGTTTGCGCAGATGCGTGAGCCGTCGTTCCAGAGCGCGCCGGGAATGCCGGCAGTTCATCACGGGTTCTTCAATACGCCGCTCGGTACGACCGCACCGCTGGCTGTCGACAATCTCTCGCACGGCGGCTCGACCTTGCACTTTCGTACGCTCATGGTCGTGACCGATGATCTCGGCGGCCACGGCACGCTCGGCGTTTTCGTGGCAGCGAACAGCGTACCCGGTGGGTTCCTGACGCAGGCGGTCGCGGAGCGATTGGTCGCGAAATACTTTCCGCCGTCGCCACAGCCTGAGCCGACGGTGCCCGAGGGCGGTGCCGAGCGGGCCCGGGAATACGCAGGTCAGTACCGCCCACTGCGGCGCTCGTACACGCAGTTCGAGAAGATCATCAACGTCGGCACGATCGACGTGTCCGCGACGAAAGACGGGTATCTCGTCCTGGCGATCGGCGGTCCGCCGCAGCGCTACGTGGAGATCGGCAAGGATCTGTTCCGCCAGGCCAACGGTGACGCCACGATCGCATTCGTGCGTAACGAGCGCGGAGCTGTCAGCCACCTCGTGGCCTACATCGGAACGGTCGAGCGCGTCGCCTTCTTCGCATCGCCCCAGTGGTTCGCTCTGGTGCTCGCGGCCGCGCTGGCCACGTGCATCGGCATTCTGATCGCGGCTGCGCTGCGTCGCGAGCCGGTGCCGCCGCACTCGATCGGCGAACGTCGCTCCGCGCAAGTGATCGCCGGCACGGCTATCGCCTGGCTGCTGTTCATCGTGCTCGCAGTCGTGTGGGCTCTGCCGTTCGTGGGGCCCGCGGGCCAGGATCAGTTCGTCTACACCTATCCTCAGCCAATGTTGAAGGTGGCACTCGCCGTGGGCGTCATCGCAACCGGACTGAGCGTCCTCGGCATCGCCACGCTGGTCCCGGTCTGGCGCGAGCGCACCTGGTCTACCGGCCGGCGGCTGCGCCATACAGTCGCGGTAGCGTTGTTCGTAGTGCTTGTCGCTACGTTGCTGCAGTGGAATGCGATCGGCTTCCGCTATTGATGTGGGTCAGGCTTCAGCCTGACAAGAATTGTCCGACTAAAGTCGGACCCACAGTAAGGGGTGCTACGATGCGCGGGTCCAGAGCCGGCAAAAGTCACGCCTTTTGACGGCGTTTTGTCGAAAGGGCCTTGGCCGCTTTCGACCAGAAGAGTAGGTCTCCCGCCGTGTCGCCATCCGATGAGTTGATGCACCACGCCGAGCAGTTCCGCGCCAGCGGTCTACTCGGCAAGCCCGGCACGTTGTCGCGGCTGTTCGATTTCCTGCTCGCGCGCTCGCTCGAAGGCGGCGCGCCGAAAGAGACGGAGATCGCGCTGCAGGTATTCGGCAAGAGCCCCGGCTTCGACGTGTCGCAGGATGCGGTCGTGCGAGTTTATGTCCACAAGCTGCGCCGCCGCCTGGAAGAGTTCAACGGCCGCACGCCCGACGCGCCGAACATCGTCATCCCGAAAGGTGAGTACCGGTTGCTGCTGGAGCGGCCGGCGACTGAACCTGTCGTTGCCCCCGTTGAGACATCTACGCCGCCGGTACCTGTGCGACGCGCCAACTGGCTTGGCATCGGCATCGCGACCTGTTGCGCACTCATCGTCGGCGCGCTGCTCGGTGCGGGCTTCAGCATGGGAGGCGCACAGTGGGACATGCGCGAGGTGCGCCACAGTGCGGTGTGGGGGCCGCTGCTGGCAGACGATCTGCCGATAACGATCGTCGTCGGCGACTACTATCTGCTCGGCGAAGCAAATCCGCAGACCGGACACATCGATCGGCTGGTGCGCGAGTTCTTCATCAACTCGCACGAAGACTTCCGCGATCACGCCGAGCTGAACCCGCAGCTCATGCAGCGCTATCGCAATCTCGATCTGACGTATCTGCCGGCGGCGAGCGCCTTCGCGTTGCAGGACATCGTGCCGGTGCTCGGCACGGCAAAGCCGGTGCGCGTGGTGTTGATGTCGCAGCTCGATGCGAACGCGCTGAAGAACAGTCACATCGTGTACATCGGGTACATCAGCGGGCTGGGGATGCTAGGCGATCGCGTGTTCGCGGCGTCGCGTGTGTCGCCGGGCGGGTCGTATGACGAGCTGGTGGATACGAAGACCGATCACACTTATCTCAGCACCGCGATGGGGGCGAGCAGTGACGGTGAGTTTCGCGACTACGGGTATTTTTCGACGTTCGCGGGACCGAACGGCAACAGGGTGGTGGTGATTGCGGGCACGCGCGATATCGGAGTGATGCAGATCGCGCAGAGTCTGGCGGCGCGGCACGATGTGGATGATCTGTGCAAGAACGCGGGCAAGGCGCCGGCGTTCGAGTCGCTGGTGGAGATCTCGGGGATGGGGAAGACGGGATTTAAATCCCGTTCCCTTTTTGTCTCAGGGATGAAGGCCGAGAAGATCTGGGAGTCAGGCTAAAGCCTGACCCACAAATCTGACCGTGGGTCAGGCTTCAGCCTGACAATTCCTACTGCAGGCGCTTGAGGTAACGTTCGCGCAACTCGGTTTGCCGGGACCGCATCTCGATCGCCTTGCCGGCGATCCACACCGCGTCGGCTGCGCTCGTCACTTCGAGTGGATCGCCGTTCCACAACACCAGATCTGCGACCTGCCCGCGCGCGATACGTCCTCTCTCGCCCGCAAGCCCGAAGATCTCCGCCGGCTGCACCGTCAGCGCCGCAAGCGCCGCATCCTTCGGCAATCCATGAGCGACTGCATTGCCCGCCAGCTGGCGAACCTTGCGTGCGTTGTGACTCTCGTTGAACTGCGTGAATGCGATGCGCACGCCTGCACGATTGAGCAGGGCAGCGTTGTCGAGTCGCGCGCCGATGCCGTCGAAGGTGTAGGGCAGATTCTCCAGCGCGTCGAGCAGCACCGGGACTTTCTCGCGCGCGAGCTCGTCGGCGACGACCCACGCCTCTGCGCCGCCGGCGATGACGGGCTTCATCCCGTAACGCTTGGCGAACGCAATCGCGCGACGGATCTCGGCTGCGCGAGCGACGCCGAACACGACGCGTCCACCCGACAGAAACCTGGCGAGCGCCTCGCGTCCCGCCGGATGCAGCAGCACGTGCTCGTCCTGTGCGCTCGGCGAGCGCGTTTCGCGGATCGCCTGATCGAGCAGCATCCACTGACCGGCGCGACTGCCGGCCGACATCGCGTTCGCGTTGCCGCCGAGGTTGATGAACAACGAGCGGCTGTTCGGCAGCACTGCGTCGTAGCGACCATCGAGAGTCACTGCGGCGCCCTGGCCCGCGACGAATGTTCCGCCTTCGGCGCTCGCAGGAGCGAGCATGGTCCACGTCAAACCTTCGACGCGTGCGACCGGCACGAGCACTGAACGCGGGTTGTAGGCAGCGGTCACGTCGAACTCGGGGCGCCACTGCATCTCATACGCCGGCGCGTTGAGGATCACGCCTGCATCGGCCGTGGTCGGCTCGAGGCTCACTTCTTCGACACCGATCGCCGACAGTCCGCCGAACAAACCGGGCGTGAGCGCGCGGCCGTTCGCATCGACGGTCGTGGCGCCCGCCGGCGCGCTCAGGCCGCTGCCGACCTCCGCGATCTTGCCGTCGCGAATCAGCACGTCGCTGTTGTTCAGCACGCCTTGTTCGCCGACCGTGTGAACAGTGGCGCCGCGAATCAGGACGGTCTGCGCATTCGCGAGCGTGACGCAGCTCAGCAGAGCGATCGCGACGAGCGTTCTCATGGCTGTGCTCCCGCGCCCGGCTGGCCAAGCAGGAAGTCGGATCTCGGATGCGCCGCGGGGTTGGCGCGATCGAACTCGAGCTGGCCGTCGACGAACACCTGCTCGGCGAGCGCGTAAACGCTGAACGGAGTGCCGTTCCAGATCACCACGTCGGCCATCTTGCCGGGCTCGAGCGTGCCGGTGAATGGATCGATGCCGAGCGCGCGCGCGGGATTCGCGGTGACCCAGAGAATCGCGTGCTCCGGCGCGATGTTCAACCCGATGCGATTGCCGCGCGACATCGCTTTCGCGGCTTCCTGATTCAGGCGCTGAATACCTTCGTCGGAATCCGAATGCACGATCGCGCAACCGCCTTTGGGTTTGTCGGTGAGCGCAATGTTCTCCTGGATGCCGTCGAACATTTCCATCTTGCTGCCCCACCAGTCGGCCCACTCGGCGCCGCACACGCCGTTCGCGGCCAGCAGATCGGCGATCTTGTAAGCCTCGATGGCGTGATGGAACGCGGAGATCTTGAAGCCGAACTCCCTCGACAGGTCCAGCATGATCGCCATCTCGTCCGAGCGATAGCAGTGGATGTGGACTTTGATGTCGCCGTTCATCGCGCCGACCAGCGTTTCCAGCTTGAGATCGCGCTTCGGCGGCACCGGCGGTTCGTTCGCTTCCTCTGAGTCCTTCTTGTCTTTCGCCTCAGAGTGCTTCTTCTGGTATTCCGCGACGTCGCGCTCGTACTTGCGCCACTGCTCGCGATAATCCTGCGCATCCGCGAAGGCCTGGCGATAGCCCGCGACGTTGCCCATGCGAGTGCTCGGCGCGCGCGATTGGCCGCCGTAGACGCGCTTCGGATTTTCGCCGCACGCCATCTTCAGTCCCTGCGGCGCGCCCGGAAACTTCATCGCCTGATAAGTCGTCGCGGGTACGTTCTTCAACGTCACCGCGCGGCCGCCGATCAGATTGGCGGAGCCGGGCAGAATCTGCAGCGAGGTGATGCCGCCTTCGAGCGCGGTCTCAAAGCCCGGATCCTGCGGCCACACGCCGTGCTCGGACCAGACGTTCGCCGTGACGGGATCGGTCGCCTCGTTGCCATCGCTGCTGGCGTTCACACCGGGACTGGCATAGACGCCGAGATGCGAATGCACGTCGATGAGACCGGGAGTGACCCAGCGACCGCTCGCATCGACGACGCGTGCACCTGCCGGCGCGCTGAGATTCGGGCCGACCGCTTCGATCTTGCCGTTCACGATGAGCACGTCGGCGTTCTCGAGCCGCGTACCTGTGCCGGTCAGCACGGTTGCGCCGCGAATCAACGTCGCCGTTGCCGTGTCAGCCTTGTACGTCGACGGATAAGGATTGACTGGCTCGGGCGGGACCGCCGCAAACTCGGACTTCTTCGCTGGTTCGTTGGCTTTTTGCGGCGGGCTCGCGCATGCGCCGACCAGGGCCGCACAGCAGAGCAGGTAGGTGAGTTTGCGCATGGCCGCGGAATGTATCAGACCTCACCGCTACTCGCCGAAGCGGACACCTTCGTGTTCCAGCAACCAACGCTTGCGTTCGAGGCCGCCGCCGTAGCCGGTCAGCGAACCATCTGCGCCGACAAGGCGATGACACGGGACCACGACGCTGATCGGGTTCGAGCCGTTCGCGAAGCCGACCGCGCGCACGGCCAGCGGACACTTGAGTCGCTGGGCCATGCGCCCGTAGCTCAGAGTCGTGCCCGCCGGAATCGTGCGCAGCCCGCGCCATACGTTGCTTTGAAATGGCGTGCCGCCGGTCTCGACGTCGATCTCATCGATGGCCTGCAGCTTGCCCGCAAAGTAGCGCTGCAAGGCGCGGCGGATTGGAGTCGGCGCCGCACCTCGTTCGAGTTGCACGGCTTTGCGGCCATAGATCCGCACGAGCTCGCGCCGCATGCGGTCTTCGCGATCCTCCCAATTCAGCGCGCGCAGGCGCTGCTCGCTGTCGGTGACGATGAGCATCCCGCCGAGCGGGCTCGGCAGCGTCGCGAGGGTAAAAGTCAACGTGGGCGCGGACATGGGAGGAACTCTGCGCGCGCCAGGACACTGGCGGCTCGCCATTTTCGGACCTCAGTTCGGACAGGGCGCTATCATGCCCGCGCCCGACGTCGAAGTTTGCGCATGACTGCACCCTCAGAACCCGTTGGAACGCTCGATACCGCGCTGGATCACACGCAGCGCCTGATGACCTCCGAGCCGCGACTCGCGGCCGAACAGGCTACGGAAATCCTGAAGGTCGCGCCGGGCCATCCGCTGGCGACGCTTTTGCTCGGCGTGGCCAATCGACGCGCGGGTGATGCAGCCACTTCACAGACAGTCCTCGAACCGCTGGCACGATCGCAGCCGAACTGGGCTGCCGCGCACTACGAGCTCGGTCTGACGCTCGGTGTCCGTCGCAATGGCGAAGGTGCCGTGGCAGCGTTGCGGCGGGCTGTGAGCCTCAAGCCCGAGATGCCTGACGCGTGGCGCGCACTCGGCGATCACCTCACTGCAATCGGCGACGCGGTCGCGGCTGACGAAGCCTACGCGCAGCACATCAAGTTCTCGACGAACGACCCGCGCTTGCTCGAAGCGGCCGCGGCGCTGTGTGAAAACCGGATTCCAGTCGCGGAATCGCTGCTGCGTGCACATTTGAAGCAGTTTCCGACCGACCTGCCGGCGCTGCGCATGCTCGCCGAAGTTGCCGCGCGCCTGCAGCGCTATGCCGATGCGGAGGTCCTGCTCGAACGCGCGCTGGAGCTGGCGCCGAGCTTCGTGCCTGCGCGGCACAACTACGCGGTCGTGCTGCATCGTCAGCGCAAGATCAAGGCCGCGTGGGAGCAAGTGCAGAAGCTGGTCGAGGCAGATCCGCTGAATCCCAGCTACCGGACGCTGAAGGCGGCGATAGCCAGCGGCATCGGCGAATACGATCAAGCGCTCGAACTGTATGCAGGCGTGCTCGCGGAGTATCCGCACAATGCACGCGTCTGGATGAGCTACGGCCATTCGCTGAAGACTGCGAATCGACAAACCGACTGCGTGCAGACGTATCGCAAGAGCATCGAGCTCGCGCCGCAGCTCGGCGAGGCGTATTGGAGCCTGGCCAATCTGAAGACGTTCAAGTTCGAGCCGGCCGATATCGAGGCGATGCAGACGCAGCTGGCGCGCGGCAAGCTCACGCCCGAGGATCGCTTTCACTTTCATTTCGCGCTCGGCAAGGCGTTCGAGGATGCCGCGCAGTTCGCGGAGTCGTTCAAGCACTACGAAGAAGGCAACAGCCTGCGACGCAAGGGTGTCGGTTACGACGCGGATTGGAATTCCGAGCAGATGCGGCGCATGCAGGCGCTGTTCACGCCGCAATTCTTCGCAGCGCGCGCGGGGCAGGGTGCGAGTGCCCCCGATCCGATTTTCATCGTTGGCCTGCCGCGCTCGGGCTCCACACTGCTCGAGCAGATCCTGTCGAGCCATCCGCAGGTCGAGGGGACGATGGAGCTGGCGGACATGCCCAACCTGGTCCGGGAGCTGGGCGGCTCGCAGGTTCGCGCCAAGAGCAAGTATCCGGAATCGATCGCGGCGCTCGATGCCGATGCACTGCTAGCCCTCGGCGAACGCTACCTCGAGCTGACGCGCATCTATCGCCGCACCGATGCGCCGTTCTTCATCGACAAGCTGCCGAACAACTTTGCGCACACCGGCTTGATCCACCTCATCCTGCCGCGCGCGAAGATCATCGATGCGCGCCGTCATCCGCTCGGTTGTTGTTTTTCAGGCTACAAACAGCACTTCGCGCGCGGTCAACACTTCACCTACAACCTCGATGACATCGGTCGCTACTACCGCGATTACGTGGAGCTGATGGCCCACTACGACGCCGTGCTACCCGGCAGGGTGCACCGGGTGATCTACGAGCAGCTGATCGAGGACACCGAAGGCGAGGTGCGGCGAGTCCTGGACTATTGCGGCCTGCCGTTCGACCAGCGCTGCCTGCGCTTCTACGAGAACGAGCGTGCCGTGCGCACCGCCAGCTCCGAACAGGTCCGCCGCCCCATTTATCGAGAGGGCGTGGACCATTGGGTGAACTACGAGCCCTGGCTCGGCCCGCTGAAAAGCGCCCTGGGCTCCGTCCTCGAGCACTATCCGAACGTGCCCGAGTTTTGAAGCGGACCGCTCTTAGGCATAAACTTCATTGCATAACGATACCGTGGGGAGATCCCGATGACTCGAAGCCGACAGCGCAAGCTCAAGCGGAATTCGCAACGTACTCACCTGAAGATCGCCGGCGTGTCGCTGGCCGCGGCAGTTGCCGCGAGTCTGCAGCCCGTCTGGGCGGCAGAAACCAACAGTGAAGGCGTTCTGGAGAGCGTCATCGTTACGGCGCAGAAGCGCACGGAAAACCTGCAGGAAGTCCCACTGAGCATCCAGGCGATCGGCACCGAACGCCTGGAAGAGCTGCACGTCAAGGGCTTCGAGGACT
>Ga0105248_10004059_pt1 | contig 16181 bp, 19 predicted proteins | sample KBSS34metaG_FD_81524 | JGI IMG/M metagenome (GOLD analysis project Ga0105248, IMG submission 81524) | Switchgrass rhizosphere microbial communities from Kellogg Biological Station, Michigan, USA - KBS S3-4 metaG | ecosystem: Host-associated > Plants > Roots > Rhizosphere > Soil | place... | reverse complement strand
TATTTCCCGTTGGTTTGGGCGGTTACTCGCAGAATTGGATTTCGAGGTGTGGATTGGCGATGCCGCAGAGATCAGCAGACAGCGCGTGCGCAAGCAGAAGACCGACCGCGAGGATGCCCGACTATTGCTGCGGTTGCTACGGGAAAATCGCTTTCCTCGAATCTGGGTACCGAGTCCGGAAAATCGCGACCTACGGCAACTGCTTTGGCATCGGCATCGGTTGGTGCAGTTGCGCACGCGGGTGGCTCTTGGACGTTACTAGTCCCGTCGGCGTGATTTGGAAGACGCCAAGCTTGGAGGTATCCCGAGCGCTATCGTAATCAGCAGCAAGCGAAACTCGGTTCGTAAACCAAGCTCCCGCTCCGACGTTGTAACCGTCTACGCCCTGGTTGGGAGTGATGTGAGTGTAGCCGCCGCTTGCTTCAAGCGCTGCTGGTGCATGCAAGCTCGGTGATAGAAGTAAAATACAGAGTAACATCAGGAGCACAAAACACACTAGAAACGCGGAACATGCGGTTCGACATATCATCCTCTTACTGGCTGAGATCTCTTGTGATGATTCGATCTCTAACTTAGTCGGCTTGGGCGGCTGCGCTTTTTTGCTGCGCTGATAGGCCCGAGATTGAGTCCGACCGATGAAGGCCTCTGGTGGCTCGGGTTCGCGCGAATTCCTGTTTGAAGCCCGGAAGCACTTCCTCGATAAAACTACTGACCTTGGTCAGAGCTGCTCCTGTCAGAGCGCCCTTTAGAGCTTCTAACGTTTCGGCAGTCCGCCCCCGTTCTGCACTGGGAGTTGTAATGGAAGAAACGGCATCGCGATCCGGTGAAGAAATCCAACGATCGTTGGGGTACTTTCTCCGCGACGAGCGTGCGGACGGCAAAAGGGCAGACAGCAATACGCCTCCTCCAAACGCCACTGCGATCATGGTCCATGGGCGCTCATCAACTTGAGCACGCCAGTCAATTGCCTTTTTTGCTCTTTCTTCAAGCTCGCTCAAGTTTTCGCCGAGATCGTTGCGAGTATCTACTATATGCCGTTCTATTTGATTGGATGTTTGGCCCATTGGACATTCTCCTTCAAGCTTCGAATGGTCTTGTCAGGTGTGGGATTGACCTGCTTCAGTGTCTTGCCACTCGTAACGACAAGACCGATTGCCACGACGGCCAAAACGGTACCGATAAGAAGCGCAGCCAACCACGATGCTACTACTACAGACAGTGCATATACCGATGCGAGCAGCAGGAAGCCAACCCCGTAGAATCCCAACACGAGACCCGCTCCGAACGTCGCGGCAGGCTTCGTCACCCGGGCGGCTTCCTCTTTAAATTCAGTTTTTGCCAGGCGAAACTCGCACCGGACAATTTCCTGCAGATTGCGGACGATGTCGTGCAAAACCTCCGGAACCGACCGCTGCGTTGAGGGCATTGCCATCTGAGTCCTCCGCTAACGGTTCTAATCGTTGCTGCGCAAGCCGCGAGCGAAAAGGAAGCCCAGAATTGCAGCCGCTGCCAGAGATTGTCCGGGGTAGCGTTTCACCATGTCCTGAACATCTTCCGCCATGCCTCGTACGTCGGTGCGCCGGACATAGTCCGCTGTGGCTTGTACCTGGTCGGCCACAGAGTGGGCCACCCCGGAGATTTGGTCGCTGCCTGAATGCAGCGATGAGGCGGTTTTGTCCAAGGCCCCAGCGGCTGACGAGCGCGACTGATCAATCTTGTCAGCGGTCCTTCGGCCCAAGTCGGTAACCGTTTCTTTAACGTCCGAGGCTTTTTCAGAGATTTGCTCTTTCATGCGAGCGGCCGTGCCAGTGGCACCACTCGCGTGTGTCTCGCCGTAAGACTGACCAGGTTGTTTGTTGTAATCATCCATTGGTTTCTCCTCTTGGTTCAGGATGGTCTTAGTTCAATTGATCCGAAGAACTTTTCAGACGACTGAAATCAATTAACTACGAGCATCCTGAGCTCTTCGCGTTGGGAGAACCATCCGGTAAAAATCCCAGACCAAGCATTTAACAACCCCCTTTTTTGAATGCGCTCCCTTTAGTCTCCCTGACTTGAATCGCAGTAGCATTTCTCAAAAGGCACTGAGGCGAACAAGATGCTCTTTACCGCAATGCTCCACAACGTTGGACCTATTCGATTGAAAAAATGGTCAAGGAAAGCGCTTTTCGCGAGCCGTAAGAATTTGCGGCATGGGGGCCGTCCCCGTTTCGCTATCATCAAAGCCAACCACTTGGCTTTAGGGCTGGAACCCACAAATCAAAGCGAATCTAACGGTTACGGTGCAACTGAGTCGTCGCCGCTGCGTTTTAAAACTAAGCTAAGATCAGGCTATTCGGGTATAGGTGGAAAGATTAAGGGCCGAGGGCTCCCACGCGGACCTTCTATGTTCATTAAGATTGGCATTCTTTCAAATCCTCGGCGTTCCTCGTATACATCTTTCTATTCGACGGTCATCCAAACCACTGTCAACCTAATCGGAGGTTCCAGGCACCTTACGAGCGCTGAGGCGGTCGTCTTATAGATCGGCTGGGGAGCGGCGGTTGCGTCGATTATCCGCTCCCCGCCAACAAGTCCGGCGGCTTGAGCCTGATAGCCGGAATTTTGTCTCGAAGTACTATATGTCATTTCACGGGCTGCCCGCTTGTAAGTCGACCTACACACCTTGTACATGGGCCAAGTATAGGGACACATACCCATGTGCATACGAACTGTTCACTTTGCAATAGGTCTTTAGAACGCTTCGGCTCGAAGCATGTCCAAGCACCAGCGTCGCAACGGACTGCTTCATACCCGCCTGATGCGGCTTGAAACCGAGCAACAAGGGTCACAATCCCTTCATCCAGCCTCTTCGAAGCAAGATCTAGCTCGCTTCGCGTTTCAGCTTTGGCCAAAGCCTTACCTCTGCGCTGAACGTCCTCTGCTTGGATGCGCATAATTGTGAATATTTGGACCCAAAGTTTTCTCCGCGCCGTCCGTACAAATGTTCCAGCCCAGCCGTTGTGCGCTCGATGTCAGCTACTGTAAGGCTCATATTTCTAGAGACCTTTTGTCGGCGAGCGGACAGGACATTACACTTCCTGGATTAGACTCCTGATTGAAGAGGCCTTCTAGCTGTTTGTTGATCTGAAAGGAGAGTCAGCGTGGCGTCCAGCGTCCAGAAGCTATGCAATGGCTCTTCAAGAGCATTCCCGCTACCCGCTGTCTGTTTCGATAACGGCGCCAAAGGCTTCGATAGAGTTATCGGCGTGAGCGATACCAAAACGCATCTAGCGTTTGTTGGTCCCACTTTACTCACCGAGATCCCTTTTGCAATTGGTTGAGAACCGACTTGAATGGGAATCGGTCGCCCGGACATTGAGTGCTGGCAATATCGCTATGGCGAATAATATGTTGCAAAGGAATGTTGTAGCGACGCCTTAGCCGGCGACACAGTCGGATGAGCGAGGCGATCTGCTGGGCGCTTGGTCTAATCGGCCCTTTCTTGCCTGTTGGGTTATCCTCACTGCTGAAATCACCTACGAGGGAAACTCCCAGGTACGAGTTGTACCCTACGGCGTGGGCTCCCTCGCACCTTTCGGGCCTGCCAGGCTTCACCACGCCATTCGGCATAACCAGGTAGTGATACGCCACGTGGTAGACGCGCCCGGAACATAGTATTTCAAAGCCGCGCTCGCGATGATATTCGTCGATATCGCTCTCCCTTCGCGGTACGGTCTTTTCTCCCGGAATGAGTGCTGTATGGTGGAACACGATCCCCGTGGCGGTTATAGTGTTAAAGAACGAAACAACAGATGACCGGTATTGATCCCTGATTTGTTTGGGTATTTGCTTGGCGGTCGCGTTCGATGTCTCTGCATTCCCCCGAATGACGCCGTTAGCGTTGCTGCCGGAAAGCACGCCGGCCGAGTGTTGATACGTAAGCAGTTCCGCGTTGAGTTCTATCATCGCGGTTACCGGACTGGTCCTTACAAGAGGGGCCGGCGCCCGTCTGCCCGTAGCGATCTCGAGTTCGAGAGATCGTAAAGCCTGCATTCCCTTTTCGCTCAGCACGAAGACAAGTAAAGCAGCATGTTTAGCTCGAATGCCATGCCCGTTGAATTGAACGAATGCAGGGGCGCTCCACTCAGTCGCTCCATCGCGGCAAGTGCTTACTCCATCGCCCCTGGAATCTGAGGGTCCTGCCTTGATCGATGGAATTACCACAAGACACTTGGTCCTGTTTAACACCGCGTCGGGTATCGCGTTCTGGGGCTGCGCGGAAATTTCCTGAAGCACAAGGGTTGCCGCTCGCAACTGCGACGGCGCCGATGGTTTCTTGTGTTCGGCGGAAGCGATAGTGCCATGTGTACTGACTAGCAGCCATACAAGCACCGCGTTGCACGGCGTTGAACCCAGACCGCGACCCCGTTGTTTGCAGCTTTGCTTCATCTGCGATCACGCTCCATTCGGGACCGCGTAAAACGCGAGCCCGAGTAAACCAAAACGATTCAGCAAATACGTATTTGCCCCTATGGAGCCCGGGATAGAAAGTCGGATGATACCGAATGAAGGGTAGCCCGTAGCCGATCGCGGTCTCCGACTGCTTTCGAAACGGTCATTTTGCCCGCCGATTTGTACTTGATTTGACGAGACATGACGAGACGCGTAGATCGGTAAACGACTGTACGCCGGTGCTTTACTTCCGGTAGTTCTTGCATCAAGCATGGCTTCGAAATTGCGAGCCTGGGGCGCGATTTAAACCCTCCGACGGAGCGCTAGTCGGGAGGAGTAGGTATGTCGGTCTTTCCTTCCTCTAATAACTGGGAACGATCCGTAACGAGGATGAAGGTGGTGACCTTGTTCGCTCTCGCGGTCGCTGTGCTGGCAATATTCGGCCGATACTACGGCGCTCGCCCCACATCGGTACCACGTGAGGAAGCACTACCAACTCCGGATGCGAAGCACGATGTGGTCGTTCCGCAGCCCAAGCAGCAGCAACCGGCGCCAGAGCAATCTTCGTCCGAGCCGTCCCCTACTGGGAACGGGCAGTCAACAGCGTTGGACAACGTGCTATCCGCCACCAGACAACAGGTAATTTTGGCGATCCACGATCCGGTTCAAGGTACGGATGTGAATCGAACACTCAATGAAGCCAAAGCAGGTGATTCGAGCGCTCAATATGAAATGGCCTCGCGATATGCTGATGGCGAAGGTGTCCCGCAGAATTTCGAAGCCGCAATGTCATGGCTCGGAAAAGCCGCGTCAACTGGCAACGTGAATGCACAGTGGAAGCTTGGTCTGGGCTATCTAAAGGGAATCGGGGTGCCACACGACGAGGGCCAGGCAGCTATGTGGTTTAAACGAGCTGCGAACAACGGCGATACGCGAGCCCAGAGTGCGCTCAGCGACCTTTACCTCAGCGGTCGAGGAGTTCGTACGGACTACGTACGAGCATACACGTGGGCCAATATCGTTGCTGGACTGCAAGGAAATAACGGAGATCGACTAAAGGCCATACGGTCGCGGATGACACCCGCCCAGATTGAGGATGCCCAGCGGCGCACGTCCATTTGGTTGGAGTACGCGAGTCGGAGAGGTGCAGGCAAGGCTGATTTGCAGAGATTTGACCCTCGCAGGCATAAGACAAGTGAATAGAAGCAGCGACCAGCGCCAGGAAATGTAATTTAGCTTGCGGACCACGAAAAGCGTCGAGTTCCTACACTTACCGGATACGACGATTCCGGCATCCACCTAGCCTCTAAAACGCAGCAGCAAAGAATGGGAATTTTCTGGAATTCACGATGATTGCCAAGTCGGCGGCTTCAACCTCCCAAAGAAATGCTCGACGCGCCGCCCGGCGCAGCGCCCTCTGCGTAGGGTACGTCGCCTTCTCTGCTTCTTGAGCCAAGAGTTCCGCGATGGTTGAGTTCTCGATCACGATTCGCTTTATACGGATATTCTTGCCAACGACGCGAATCCATAGGGGCTGTGCTGTACGGACGGTGCCCTATTATTTGGCAGTATTTCTCATGTTGAATTGCATCCGACTACTAGATTTAGGCACGGCCGGCGAAGGCCCGACATTTCCGCTAGGAGATTTGAATGGCTCAACTTGTTTTCCGATTCTTTGTGGGTGGCCTTGTCGTGTCCCTATTTGCCGCTTTGGGAGACGTTCTCAAGCCGAAAAGTTTCGCTGGTCTGTTCGGGGCGGCACCGTCCGTTGCACTCGCCACGCTGAGTCTTACCGTCTCATCCGAAGGGAAGGATTACGCGTCGACGGAAGCAAGGTCAATGATCGTTGGCGCCGGCGCGTTCTTTGTCTATGCGTCACTTTGCACCCGAATCTTGATGAAACGTCCGCTTCCTGCACTTAGGGTGAGCAGCGCGGCGCTGGTTCTGTGGTTTGCGGTCGCCATTTCAGCGTGGTTGGTTTTTCTCAACTAAAATCCAGATTTCGTTCGATTTTTCGGCCTTGCAACAAACCAAATGGCACGACTACGCGGTGAGATTTCTGTTCGGTGGCCTCGTCACGGTTATCGCAGGACTACTCGCCAAACATTTCGGACCAATCTTTGGCGGCCTCTTTCTTGCGTTCCCGGCGATTTTTCCAGCAAGCGCCACCCTCGTCGAAAAGCGCGAGCGGGAAAAGAAGCGACGCGCTGGAATCCTGAAGACGAAACGCGGCAGGCAGGCTGCCGCCTTGGACGCGTTCGGCGCAGCGCAGGGCTGCGTTGCGCTTGCGTGCGTCGCGATCGTCGTTTGGAAGGGATTTCTGTATACCCGTGCACCTATCGCACTGGGTGTCGCTATGGCCGTGTGGCTCGGTGTAGCGGTAGCTGTTTGGCGATTTTGCAAAAGCCAGCTGTAACCTTGAGACCGCCGGGAACAAGGGTTCTATTTTGATCGTCTGGCGGCCCGCAATCCGTCTTTCATGCGGCGCTGCGCCTCCGCGGGTCCCTTAACATCCATGATGCGATATTTCTTCCCGCTAAGTTCATGATAGTTGACGAAGAACTCCTCAAGTTCCTCCACGAATTCCTTCCCTAAGTCCTTGATGTGCTTCATGTGGGCGTAGCTATGGTTGTCTTGCTCGACCGCTACGATTCGGTCGTTCCGCTCCGCCTTTCTCTTCTTCCCTTGTTCGCCTTCGATGATGCCGATACACCGACATTTCAACAAGCATTGCTGAGTGCGCGACCTCCCACATCCAGAGCACCTGGTCTATGCTGAACGCGATCGCTTCCACACCAATGTGGGTAGTTCCAAGTTGGCGATTTGCTTTAGGTGAGCCTCTGCTCGAGCCGCCGCTCTTTCTTTGCCCTGTTCGATGTCCTCGACGGGCTCGGAAGGAGCAATCCAGGTTTTGGTGTTGACGTTGTAAACCGACGTTTGCACGCCCAACGCGTTGCGCTCGGAGAACAAGCGCAAGTGCTCGCCGCCCACTCTGATTTCCGCCCAAAAACCTTCATCCAACATTTGGGACATTTTGACATTCTGACGCAATATCAACTAGCGACAGTTCCACTGCAGCAACTCCGCGCTGGAAGTCTGTACGGCAGCGTCTTGGCAATCGACAACCGTAGCGCGTGGGACGCCGTACGAGAACGCTCTTATTATGATGCGTGGCAAAGTGCTGACCGCCCCGGGAAGGGCGTGTGCCGCGCCCGATCTAGAGGTCACGAAATCCATTCGATACCTAATCCGCTGACCAGATGTACGTGATAGAGAGTACTTTGTAATTCTACGGTTCAATTGCCCCAGAGTTTGGCCGAGTCTCCCCAGGAACACGCGTCTTATTTTGGGGTCTATAATGACGCCGTCCTAACAAAGCGGCGGCAGATGCCCTCCAACCCGAAACTCGTGTGGAAATTTGCGCCAACAAGCCGTTCGCTGCGGCGAGTTGTCGGATTGACCCTAGTGTATTTCGTCGTGTGCAAACTAGGACTAAAAGTTGCGATCCTTCATCCGAGCGCCACGGCGGTGTGGCCGGGGACCGGGATCGCGCTGGCGGCGATATTGCTCCTGGGGTATGAGGTCTGGCCGGGCATCTTGCTGGGCGCATTCGCGGTCAATCTGACAACAGCGGGCTCGGTCGCAAGCTCCCTCGGCATCGCCGCTGGCAATACCTTGGAAGCTATGATGGGAGCTTATCTTGTTAACAGGCTTGCGAATGGGCGCAACGTTTTCAATCGAGCGGAAGGCATCTTTAAGTTTTTCTTGTTTGCGTGTGTCGTGGCCACGACTGTCAGCGCCACTATTGGGACTGCGAGCCTCGTTCTCACCGGATTCGGTCGCGGAGTGTCTTGGGAATCTCTCTGGGTCACCTGGTGGCTGGGCAACATGGCTGGCGCCATTCTTGTGACCCCATGCCTTGTCCTGTGGTCCACGCCGCCATTGGTGACGCGAAGCCGTCAGCAGGTCCCACTCCAGATTGCCGCACTTATCAGTCTTCTTTTGGTTGGGGCGCTGGTGTTTGGAGGATTTCTTTCTCCCGCTTGGCAAGGTTATCCTTTGAAGTTTATTTGCATTCCCTTTGTGGTGTGGGTGGCGTTTGAATTGCACCCGCGCGAGGCGGCGCTCGCCGTCCTTGCCTTCTCAATTGTTGCGATCGCGAGCGTGTTCCAGGGTGTGCGGGATGTGTCGACCCCGAACGAATCGCTTCTAGTGATCCAGGTCTTTCTAAGTATTGCCGCCATGACGGGCTTATTAGTTTCCCTCACCGTTGAGGAACGCAACAGGAACGAGGCGACGCTACAGCAAGCAAAACACCAGCTGGAGGAACGAGTCCGGGAGCGTACCCGCGAGCTCGAAGATCGAATTGTGAGAGAGGAGAACGCGGAGCGGGCCTTGCGCGACTTGTCGGTCCGCCTGCTGCGTGCGCAGGATGAGGAACGACGTCGGATTGCGCGCGAACTGCATGACAGCACCGGGCAATCGCTGGCTGCCTTAGCGATGATTCTGTCCGAGATCGGTATGAAAGTCGGAAGCGACCCTGAGCTCTCACGCCAGATCGACGAAAGTGAAAAAATCACTCGGACTGTATCCGACGAGTTGCGTACAACCTCCTACCTGCTTCATCCACCTTTGCTCGATGAAGTGGGACTCAAAGCCGGTCTGCGTTGGTACATCGAGGGATTCAAAGCAAGGAGCAAAATAGGGGTCATCTTGAATATACCCGAAAGTCTGGAACGACTGCCGACAGACCTGGAGCTGATGATCTTTCGGGTCGTGCAGGAGTGCCTCACGAACGTTCATCGGCATTCCGAGAGTCCTTCCGTAGAAATTAGTCTATGCAACTCGAACGAAAAACTTACATTGGAGATTCGAGATCACGGCAAGGGAATACCTGCTGATAGGCTTGTCGCGTTGACGGGGTCCGGGTTGGTGGGGGTCGGTCTACGGGGCATGCGGGAGCGCGTTAAAGCTTTTGGGGGTGAACTCGAAATCTCTTCTGACACACGAGGTACGACAGTCCGGGCAACAATTCCACTCCGTCCTTCTCTTCCAGCAGCCGATACCTAAAGTCATTCACCGAAGACAGCAATTGCGTTTCTAATGTAGTTGGAGTCTACGAAGACATAGTGAAAGGCCTGCAACTGATTCATGATCCGCGTGCGCATCTGCACCAAGCGATGCCGGTGCCACAACAGTTGCCAGAGATCTCGATTCTCCGGGCTCGGTATCCAGACTTGCGGGAAGCTATTTTCCAGCATCAGCCTGCGTAGGAGTCGGGCATCGTTGCGCTCGGTCTTCTGCTTCTTGATCCGCTTGGCCTTGATCTCCGCGGGATCGCCCATCCATACTTCGAATCCTAACTCCGCCAGCAGTCGCTCCAACCAGCGTGAATATCCGGTAGCCTCCATGCCTACCCGCACGCAGATTCCTCGCTGCTTCAGGTCTCGAGTCGTGTCGAAGGAGCCGACATTGTTATGCAATCATTGAGCTCCCTTTTCCGGCAAGCGATGGAACAGGGTGCTAACCTAAGATATGGCTCTCCGTTTCACGAGAATCGACTTCACGGTCTATGCGCCCAACTACGAGCCCGGCAAGGTTGGGGACAGTGACGCAGGCGCGCCTTGCAGCAAAAAAACTGGGTGTCGGAGCCTCGCTGCGACGCAATGTGAGCCTTACGGACAAGAGTCGGACCGAGGTCAATTGGCGGGTCCAGCGCATTTGGATATGGAACGGGAAAGACTTTGTCGATGTCACCAGGAAGCAGCGCGAGGGCGCACCGGACAAGTCCCGACATGTGCCAGGATCAAATCGATTGTGCAGTAAACTTCGTTCTCAGCAACCCTAGAGGTAGATTGGCGCAACTCCTGTAGGTAATCTGTTGAGCAGGCGTGAAGTGGGTGCCTAGACTAAAGGAACAGGTCGAATGGTATTCGAGAGCGATGAGCGGCGACGCTATCCTCGTCTCCCATCACCAAGAGGCACAGTCGTAGCTTGGCAGAGTACGAACAAGACAATGGTCTCTGGCGTTGAAAATTTCGGGTTAGGAGGATTGTATATTCGCACCCCGAATCCACCCGCCGCTGGGACTTTTATTCAGTTGTTGCTCGACGCGCCGACAGGCGAGGTGCGGGCTCGTGCCGTTGTGCAAAGGAGCCGACTCAAAGAAGGTATGGCCGTGAAGTTCGTCGCCATGCAACAGGAAGATCGAGCGCGATTCGCCGGATGGCTCAAAAACCTGCCTTCCTGAGAAACCCCTCTCACCCGGTAAGCTCGTTATGCAGATCTATAGAATATCGGACCTGCAGCACACGGCATCGTCATTCAGGCATTGCTCCAAGCCTCGAGAGATGGTTCTCGGTGCAGGCTATCTATTTCGCGCTGCGAATTGGTGCTGACTAGCCATGGTATTTACTCGTCTCGGCGCTATTCTTCTGGCACTGTTCAACATTCTTGCTTGCACACAGGTTTGGGCGGAAGATTCGGCGGATTGCACCGGCTTGGTGGTCGATGAAAATGGCGCGCCCGTTGCCGCCAGTCAAATCAAGCTGGAACACTCCAGCGGCCAGGTGTACAGAACGGAGACCGATGGCGCCGGACGTTTCAGGTTGCGAAATCTTCGCGCTGGAGATTATCGAGCCGAGGTTCGCAAACAAGGCTTCTTCGTTTTTTCGAACAGAACCCTCAGTCTCCATGTGGGCCTCAACGAAATCACGTTTACGCTGAACCACGCGCAGGAAGTGCGCGAGCAAGTACAAGTCGCTGCGCCGGCGAATCAAATCGATACCCATGACACTAGCCAACACACGGCGCTCACCGCGCAGGACATCCGCGACATTCCCGTGCCAAACACGCACATCCTGGCAGAAAGTCTGATCGCGCTGCCCGAAGTTGTCCGCGACAACCAGAACAACCTGCACCCAGGAGGAGCACGTTCCTCAGACGTTCAATACTTGCTCGATGGTTTTGAGATCGGGGACCCGGCGAGCGGAACGCTGACCTCGCGCTTCAACGTGGATGCGACGCGAACCGCGGACGTGCAAGTGGGGCGTGTGGGAGCTGGCTATGCCCATTCTGGCGCCGGCGTCCTCAGCCTGGAAACGGTTGATGGCGACGATCACTGGCGCTTTGGAACGTCGAATCCTATTCCGGGTATCAACATTCAGGATGGCGCGCATCTGGGCAATTGGTACCCGAGAGTAGCCTTTTCAGGGCCGGTCGAAAGGGGCCGATTTTGGTTTTCTGATTCCATCAGCCTGCAGCACACCTACTCGGTGGTGAGGGAGCAACCATCGGGTGCCAACACGAGGACCGAATGGGCAGGCGACAATCTGCTCCGGCTGCAATACAACGTCACACCGAAACACATCCTGCGAGTCAATGCGCTGTACAACCGCGGCATGGACACGAACACAGGATTGGACGCACTCGATCCTCAATCGACCACGGTGGATATCGAGCACCGGCGCGCGTTCGTTTCTCTGAAGAACCAGATATGGTATTACGACACGCTCTTCGAGCTAGGGCTGTCTGCCGATACCAGCATCGTGGATTCTGATCCGAAAGGCACCGAACCGTACATTCTGCTGATCAATGGAACCAGCGGCAATTTCTTCGAGCAATCGCATCGACGAGGGCGCCGTTTGCAGGCAATGACCAGCGTAACGGCAGCTTCGCGCCACTGGCGCGGAACGCACCAAATTTCGGTTGGCGCAAACGTGGCTGGACAGGAATACACACAGTCGGCGCACCGAGGAGAGATTCAGGCCCTTGAAGTGAATGGCGCGCTGGTGCGTCAATCGATATTCGCGGGATCAGCGTCGCCTGATTTTTCCAACACGCAGATCGGCGGCTTCGCGCAAGACACGTGGTCCCTCTCAAAGCGCTTTCTGTTGCAGCCCGGCATACGTATGGATTGGGACCATTACACGCTGAGTGCGATGATCGAGCCCCGGATTGCCGCCAGTTTTCTTCCCTGGGGAGACGATCGGTCGAAATTCTCTGCGGGATGGGGAATCTACAACGCGGGTCTCGATCTAGCCTTGATTGCTCAAGCGGCCGATCAACGCCAGATCGACACGTTCTATGACAGCGCGGGAGCCGTGCAACTACTCCCGCCGATCGTCAGTCAATTCGTGGCGCCCTCCGCCGGCCTGAAGCAACCCCGCTTCACGATTTCGAGCGCGGGCTGGCAGCAGAAGATCGGCCGACACACGCTGGTGAGCGTAGAACTGCTGTCGCGGAACGGTTATCACGGATTCGCTTACGTTGATCAGGAACCCGCCCTAAGGGGAGGGACTTTCCTTCTACAAGATCAGCGGAAGGATCGCTATCGATCTGTCACGCTCTCCGGCCGGCATGTCTTCTCCGAGACTACACAAGTCTTTGCCGCCTTCACCCGGTCGCGGGCGCGTTCCAACGAAGTCTTGAACCCCGCACTGGGATCGATCTTCTTTGCGCCACAGCAGTCCGGAGCACTGAACTGGGATGCTCCGAACCGTTTACTTACGTGGGGCTGGACCCCCACACACATCTGGAAAGTCCAGCTGAGTTATTTTTTTGAATATAGGACTGGCTATCCGTTCAGTATTGTGAATGTTCAGCAACAACTTGTCGGGCAGCCTAATGCCATGCGTTTTCCGGACTATGCGAGCCTCAACTTAGCCCTCGAGAGGAAATTTGCCCTTCGAGGTTACCTGTGGGCGCTCCGAATTGAGGCGGTAAACGCTCTGGATCGAAAAAACCCGAACACGGTAGTCAGCAACATTGATGCACCGAACTTCGGTGCTTTTTCGGGTGGGCAGCAGCGCGCCTTCACCGCGAGAGTCCGGTTTGTCGGAAGAAAGTAGTTGAATGCTCGAAAGCCGCTGCAACTCGGGGGAATTGGTTAATCGAAAAGGGCCGTGGAGACATCGAGGTGTGGACCTACTTCAGCAACCAAGGTGCCGCTCGCTTCGGCTTAACTCCCATCTGGTTCAATCACACGATGCCGTCGGGCGCTGTATCTAGGCCCTCTCGGATAACCAGAAAAAGCTATGGGCCACGAGTCCCCAATAGAACCATGGTCGCCACATTTGACCACGTTCTGGTTTGCTGGTTTCGGAACCAACAGGCTTCGTTGCGAACAGGCAATGAAAACCGCCGGGAGAAAAACCCCCAAATCGCTGGGCCCTAGTGTCCAGCAACCGAGCACCTCGCGCGGGCGGTCAGAACAGATCTCGCTCCATCCAGTGGGCTGAGAAGCAAGAAAAAACTCCAGCCAGCGCAGAAGTGTTTTTTCTTGACTTCTCCTCTTTTATAGAACTAACCAGGCGTAAGCGGACTTCTGTGCTGCTCCAATAGGTATAAAGAATCACAGTAGTCGATAGCAGGGCAAGGAAAGGTTGGCAGGGCGGCCGGATAAGTCGAAAAAACTCGTCAGAGAGGCTAGACCCAAAAAAGGTGTGGCTTCAGTGTAGGGCCGTCGTGATGGCCAGTGAGATTCTTTTCCAGGCCTCTGCGTGATGGTTGCAGCGTCTTGCGCAAGCGTTCCATATCACTCTCGGGGAACGCCGTAAACGTTCGCGCGAACTCGGTATTGTGATCGAGCATTTCCTGGCGGGGCATGCCAACCACGGCCGTAGTTACGGGCAAGCTTATCGAGTATCGCAACAAGGAATCGATGTCCCCCTTGCCCTCGGCGCTCTTCAGCAAATATTCCTGACCGGTGACCTTCATGGCAATCACACCCAGGTTCTTCGCACGCGCCGCCGGCAGCGCAAGTTCCTCGAATCTGCCATTTTGTGAAGCGTTCAGGGCCATCTGCACGCAATCCAGGTCGTGCTTCTGAATAGCCTGGGCCATCACTTCCCCGCTCGTGTGGCTGGTCATGCCGATGGCGCGGGCCATCTTCTGATCGCGCGCTTCCAGCAAGCCTTTCAATGCGCCATCGGGCGCTTCGAGCTTGGCGAGGTCCTCCGCGCGACCCAGGCTATGAATGTGCAGCAGGTCCACATGGTCGGTCTGCAGTCGCTTCAAGCTGCCTTCCAGGCGGCGCATAAATTCATCGCGCGTGCGATCCGGAATCTTGGTCGCCAGCCAGACGTCCTTGCGCCGCGTGGCCATTACCTTTCCAACACGGGTCTCGCTTTTACCATCGCCATAGGCGTATGCGGTATCCAGATAAGTGATGCCCGAATCGATCGCGTGATTCAAAATCCCCAGCGCTTCCGTTTCGTCCTCATACATCAGGAAGCGGCTACCGCAACCAAACGCAAGGATGGATACTTTCGCACCGGTGCGCCCAAGCGTTCGCGTCGGCAGTGGATTCGGGTTCACCGCACGAGCTTGCTGCCATTCACCCAAGAGCGAATAACCCATGCCAGTGGCAGTCCCAACGCTAACCTGTTCCAGGAATTTCCTACGAGTTAGGTCCTTCACCATGGTCAACTCCTACGGTGTCGCGTTCGCCTAGCGATGCATCGGACACATTTTATCGGTGCAGCTGGGCTTGGAACAGTGGAGAACTCCTGCGGCGAAGCTCGTAAATGGAGTCGCAACAAGCGCACCTAAAAGGACAAGGGCACGCAGCCGCATCGGCCAGTAGCATTTGGCGAACAGCCGAACGAATTGTGCCGCACGCGAAATGGGGAGTCTCCTTGTCTTTCAAAGACAGAAGTGTATGAGACTGGATTTCTCGGTGCAAGTCAACCCGCCGCCAGGATCAGCGCTTCTAAATCACGAAGCTGTGCGTCGATTCGGAGTGTACTTCGTGCCGTCGGAACCAGCTCCTGGTAAACGCCGTTACCGGAGATGGATTCCGGTCAAAGCAACATCTCCGGTTACGCGAACCTATCAGGAATTGTTGAGGATTCAGCGTCGGGCCTCGGTAGCTGCGTCATCACTGACAAAAAGTGATGCACAGCCGATTCACTCGTGACGTAAGGCCATCATAGGATCGATGCGAGAGGCCCGCCTCGCCTTTCAACGTGAAATCATGGAAAGGCACAGGCGACGATAACTACACGCTTTCAATAAGGGACGTCGTGGTGACGCCTTCTGGCTCGGCTCACGGAATTTCTTAGGCGTGGGCAAGATCATAACGATTGCAGGCATAGCGAATGGGCTGTGGGCGTTGCTCGAGGTTGCGAAATTGCCGCGCCCGTTCGAGACGTGGGCTTGATGACCGCAAACAGACAAACGAAAATCCACTTGATTGCATAGCGATTCGCCACCATCGCACGCCGCTCGTGGGAGCCTTGGAAAAAAAGGGGTGCCGTGGCCAGCGTGGATTTTTTAGAGTTTGCGTGGTTAGCGGGAGCACGACGTGCGTTAAAGTGGTCGGGATGGGAAACTCTTATATTCCAGCGAATATTGACGAATACCTGCGCAAGCGCCTGATGCCGGTAGAAGGCGCAATTCCTCAATTGCCCGGAATCGAGATGTACGGCAATTCGGTTCCCGCCGGCGCGGTGGGTGGCGACCTTTTTGAATACATCAATTTTCAGCAGCGGTACGACATTGACGGTCGCATCCAGCTCGCGCTGAAGCGCTCGCAGGAGTATCTGGAGAAGCTGGACGTCGGTGCATCGCCCCGCAATTCCGTTGACGACCATGTCAACTGGCTCAGTTCGCGTCCGGGCTTCAGTGCGGAAAAGGAAACCGCTTACCGTGAAGCGCGAAGCTCGGAGCAGATGCGTATCGCGGAGGATCTGCGCGAGCTACGCAGCACCGCCGGAGTGCTCCTGGTCGACGCCGAAGGTCACGGT
>Ga0105248_10004057_pt1 | contig 16188 bp, 18 predicted proteins | sample KBSS34metaG_FD_81524 | JGI IMG/M metagenome (GOLD analysis project Ga0105248, IMG submission 81524) | Switchgrass rhizosphere microbial communities from Kellogg Biological Station, Michigan, USA - KBS S3-4 metaG | ecosystem: Host-associated > Plants > Roots > Rhizosphere > Soil | place... | reverse complement strand
TCGCCGACCAGCATGTAAACGTTGTTGCGGATCGGCAGAACGTGGATTTCTCCGTCGCGGGGATCGGGGTCGACTGCGGCACTGGTGGCGGACGGTCCGGAGGATGGACGAGTCAATTCACGAGCCTTTGCGTCGGAGACCGAGGCAAGTTTGGATTCGAATTCGCGATAGAGCGTATCCGGCCCGCCGAGCGCCCCGATCAATGGCACTTGGTTCTTCTTGGAATACTCGTCGAGATAGGGGTGCGCGCCAAACAGATAGTTGGGGACCTGATCCGGGGCGCGGCCAACGATCTGCTCGCTGTCTTCGCATGGAAACAACCAGCCACCAGGATCCGTCGGCTGACGGTAGAAATCCGTGGTACGAATCCACGGCTCAGACAGGTACACGGGGTCGTTGACCACAGACGTATAGGTAATGTGATCACCGTGCCGCACGAAGAATTCGGTAAGCGTTGCCTGGTCACTTTCCGGAATGCCGTTGCGACGAAACCAACCTTGTTTGAGATGGGTGGTCTCGACGCGCAGGGCGTTGCCGACGAAGGTGCCCGTCGAGAAACCCATATAACTGTGGGATGCGTAGGCCGGGGGATGGGGGCGGTTGTCCATCCAAAAGACCCGGTGCCCTTCGAAAGTCTGCGAGTACCAATGAATTGCAATCAGCGTGCGGAGCTTAGCGTCGCGCTCTTCCCACACCAGGGTGTTACCGATGGCGCGCACCGAGTAGGGCGCAACGTAGCCGTCGCACTGATGGAAGCGCGAAGTGAGCCGGGAAGTGTCGTAGGAGAGAGCCCACAAGCGACCGGCTTCGTTTATAGGGATTCCGCCGTAGTCCACCAACTCAGGACCAGCGCCTCGCTCAGCACCGTCCTCCTGCATATTGCCCGTCCAATATCCGGAAAAGTCGACGGCGGGGGCGGGTCCGCCTTTAGCTGCGCCTCCGGCCGGGGCCTGGGCGTTCAGTAACCATACGCTGGCGGCGCATCCGAGCAAGACGAGACTTAGACGAAGAACCTTCATGATCGCCATACCTATTTTGCGTCGCAAGGCTGCGGGTTCCAACCGGCGGCGTCCGCTTGCTTCTTGAAGTGCACGCTGTACCAGTAGGGTCCGTTCAAGTAATCTGGATCGGTGACTTCGACGCTGACGACGAGCAACGCGGGCCCATCGGGGACCTCCTGGCGATCATAGTATTCGGTAAAGGTCGCCTTCGCGCCATACGGCACGCCGTTGCGCGCGAGGTAGCCCGGGCTTGCCTGCGTGGTGACGACTTTCAGAGACCCTCCACCGCCACCGCCGCGTCCTCCCAGCGTGAAACCGGTGAGAGCGGGCGCAAGACGATCCCACGACGCAACGGAGACTCCCTGCAGGCTGCCAGCTTGGCCGCTCGGGGTTCCAAATGAGAGCACGCGAGTTTGGGCGCCGGCGTCGGAATCGATCTTAAGGTTATTCCCTTCCCAGGTAATGTGGAGGCGTCCGGGCATCCGAAGGATTCCGCCGACGCCGTAAGCCTTGCATGAGTTGGCCGAGGTCGGATCCCAGGCGGCTGCCTCGCGTCGGCCGGCCGCGCTAACTGGGATGCTGCCGACGTCGCCTTTCGCCGCGGGGTGGATGCGTTCTTTCCAGTCTTCCGTGATCTGCGCGACCCAATAGCCGGTGGGATCGAACAGGGCGGCCGCGGGTCCTCCGCGTGCTGGACCACCGCGTCCTGCGGTGGGTGGTTGTGCGTTAAGGGCGCTGGCAAGGGCGAGCAAGATCGTTCCGGATATGGCAAGCGAACCGCGCAGCATCAGTTCCCCTTGCGAATGAGTTGCGCCTGGCTGCATTCGGACATAACGGTGAGAAACGCAGCGTAGTCGCTCTCTTTAATGACGAACGGGTGCGGGTCCTGCGCGCCGCGTTTCTTAAGCTGTTCCAGCCGTCCGGCGAATCCATCCATCAGCGGATGATTCTGGATCTCCACGTCGACATGATTGTCCGCGGCGATGCCCGCATACTTCTGGATCGACTTCACGTAGTCGCGCAAGCCATCTACGGTGACGAATCCGGCAGTTAAGACCGTGCCGCCGAACAATCCCGCGGTGTGCTTCCGCCCTTTATCGAACACGGGAAAGATCAGAGCCAACGCGCCGGGAGTGTGCCCGGGAACCAGCACCGGCAGGATCGTCGTGTCGCCAAGCATGATTGGTTTCCCGTCCGTCACCACTTGGTCGTGGCGCGGGACTGGAGTAGCGGCGGCCTTGCCTTTGGCCTGAGGCGCGTCGAGCAAATCCCAGTCGGGCGCCGAGAGAAAGACCTTGGTCTGGTACGTGTCCTGGAAGTAGCGGGCTGCACCAAAGTGATCCGAGTGTCCATGCAGCACGATGATGTAGCGTACGTTGGCAGGGTCAAACCCGAGCGCTTTGAGACCGGGAAGAAGGACGGATTGGATCTGCTCAGGGTATCCGGCATCGATCAGAATCAGTCCTTCACTGGTTTCCACGATGTAGACCGCAGTACCGACGCTCCCCACCACCGAGAGATTGTCGAACAACCGCGTCGGCTCAATGGCTGGATCCGTCGGGCGGTTCGCCACCGACGATTCCCCGCAGAAGTAATTAGCGGCGTCTGTCCACCGGCTCCCCGCCGCGCTTTTCGCCCGTGCAAGGTGGTCCTCAAGTGTCCCCTGTGCCTGCGCGCTCCCGCCGACAAGCAATCCAACTCCCAGAACGACCAGCCGTTTCGACATCCTCATTGTTTGGATTCCTTGCCGCCCGCCACGTCTCTGACGCGCTGGTTAAACTTATACTCCTCGGTCGGCACGCAGTAAATCTGCTCGTCCCATCGTTTCGACTTCTCCCGATCGATACGGAAGACCTTCGTGTCACTTACCCACGGGCGTGTGTAGGTCTCGGGATCGGTCAAGGTCATCGTCAGCTCCAAGGTATCCTGATCGCGCCGGCGGTAACGCTCCTCGAGCCGCATGTTCTCACTGTGCGGGTACCCGAATTTGTCCAGCCACGTCCGGTCATCGAACCCTATGCTGGAGACCACAAACACGTCGCCGTCCCAACGGCCGATCGATGTGCCGTTCCAGTTAGGATCCACTTCGTCGGCAGACGGCAGTTTCCGGCCGTCCATGTATACCTCGCGCCAGTCATGGTGCCACTCGAAGAACTGAATCATCCGCCCGGGCACCTGGATGATCTCCATCGTCTGGTGCGGTGAAATCACTTCCGTGTTTAACAGCCGCGGAATCCCCAGTGGATCGCACGTCCCCATGGGATCGTTGCCGTTCGCCGGCGGCACTGCTCGCGGACCATATCCCGGTTTGTTCTTCTCAAAGCGCGCTTTGCCGGCTGCCGTGAATGGGGCCTCTTCCGTACCTTGCGTCGGCCCCTGGCCCGACCACACATTACTGAAGGTCTGGAACCGGCTGGTCCGGTTCCAATGGCCCGATAAATCGTGCGGATCGAAATCCCCAGCAGCCTGTGCATACACCGTCAGCATGGATACAGCGGTAATCGCAATTAGCACGGCCCATCGCATTACTGCTTCCCTTTCGCCGCGCCCGGCGCCCCACCGCCCGGCGCCACCGGCCAGTCCTTGCCATTGATCCTGAGCTCTTTTGCTAGACACGCTTTCGCGCCCGCAACTCGCGGCGGATTGCAGACCAGGACGATCTGATCGCCTGGCTTGAGTGTCGTGCGGGTCCAGCCAACCTTCATGTTCCTCATCATTGAGGGTGTCGGTAGCAGCTCCGCTGCCCAATGCGCGATCTCGCCCGTTTCGTTCTTGACATCGAAGTAGATCTGCGGATGCGGGTTGACGAACTCCCACTCTGTGACTGTACCGGCGATCGTCATCGTCTGGTCCGTGTGGTAGGAAACGTTGCTTCCATGGTGAGCCACTGCTAAAAACGCTGTCGCCAGCAGGCCTGTTAGAACAGACAACACACGGGAATTATGTTGCGCCATGTTTCTGACAGTATAAGGCCGCGGTGCTGGTAACGTAGAAATTGTTTGTTGCGATGGGAGCCATTTGCCGGACGAATGCTACAGCGTGACCTCATCGTCGGACCGGCGATCATGGGCTGGGCTACCGCGATGAATGAAGTATCCTGCGAAAAACGCGCGTTCTGGCCCCCAAGATATGTCACTGTAGGCGGGGATCGTCCAAGGAGTGGCGACATGAACCGATCGGAGTCGCGCAGAGCCTTTCTGGCAACCGGGATTGGAGCTGCATTGATAAGTACAATCCCTTAGTGAACGCGTTCATCACCGTCAACGGCGAATCCACCTGCCACAGCGCGGGCGATGGATGCCGAGGCACAGCGAGGCACGTGGCGAGGTCCATTGCGTGGCGCAAGCGTGCTGCTCGGCCAGGGGATGGAGTACGAGATCGCGAACGTCGTCGATCCGGAGTTCACGATCGTGGCGAAAATGCGCAAAAGATTCCTCGGACAGGCGCCTTAGAAAGCACCTCGGCACGCTGACCAACTCGCAGTGATGAAGCCCTTGAAAGGTCGGTCGGCAAGCGCTCAAACTTCACGCTTGGAGCGACGCGATGGAGCATATGCCCACAAGGGTTGTTTGGAAGGCCTAGCCTCTTGGATCCAAAAACGCATGAATATCACCAATGCTGAAAGTCTAAACCGCCTTGAAGTCTCCGTGGATGGTGGACTAGCAGTTTTGCGTTATCAAATTGAACACGACACGATCTGTGCTTCACGTCCAGGTGCCTCCAGAAGCCCAAGGTCATGGCGTTGCTAGCGAACTTACGCGGACTGCGTTAGCGCTGGCGACGGAGCGCGGCTTGAAAGTGGTGCCTGTCTGTTCCTTCGTAGCCACATATATCCGGCGGCATCCAGAGTATTCGGCAATGCTCGGGTAGCGCTATGCCACTCTCTTTAACGAGATTGATGGCTTGCTACGTACGCCGATGCGGATTCTTTCGATCAAGAAACGACCGTTCTTGATCACGGATCCGCTTATCGGATTTTTCGGCGCGTTCCGGAAAAGATCAAATTTGAGGCGATAGCTGTGCGCCGAAAAGTCGGCTAGACTTGGTCGGAGGAGAGCACGTGCCGCGTAATCTGATCTTCGGAATAGCCTTAGCCTCGATTCCAACCACGATCCTCGCCCAGAACACCCCCACTCCGGCACCATCGGTCATCGTCAAGGCGTACTGCATCTCCTGCCATAGCGGTCAGGCACCCGGAGGCCGCCTCTCGCTAGATCAGCTCAGTCAGCCCCCCGGAAACTCTGAGACATGGGAGCGAGTTGTTCGGCAGCTGCGCGCTCGCACGATGCCTCCAATGGCTGCCCCTAGGCCTGACAGCAAAACCTACGAGGCCACGATTTCTGCATTAACCAGCACTCTGGATCGTGCCGCCGCTGCGGAAACCACCACATACCCGTTGAGCGATACGGAGATTGCTTTACGCGTCGCAACAATGATTTGGAACCGTGAGCCTGATCAGCCACTCCGTGACGCCGCGGCTAAGGGCAGATTGCATGACGCTCAAGCCCTGGAAGCACAAATTCGGCGGATGCTTTCCGATAGCAGGTCCACCGCTTTTGTCACCGGATTCTTTGACACCTGGCTCTCGCTCGATCAGTTGACAACCATGAAGGGGGACAGCAAGCTCTTCCCTGAATTCGACGACGAATTACGCGGAGCTTTCCGGCGCGAAACCGAATTGTTCGTTGAAAGCCAGCTTCGTGAGGACCGAAGTTCGCTGGATCTGTGGACGGCCGACTACACATTCCTCAATGAACGGCTCGCGCGACACTACGGCATCCCGAATGTTTCGGGGCCGGAATATCGCCGTGTCACCTGGCCGGGCCCCGAGCGTGCCGGATTGCTCGGACAGGGAAGCATCCTCACGCTAACCTCCTACTTCTACAACGGGCAGGTCGATGCGCCGACGACATCGCCTGCCCAGCGCGCAAAGTGGATTCTCACCCGTTTCCTGGGGGTGAACCCGCCAATGCCGTTACCAAACCTACCAGGCCCGGACTATCCCTTCGAGAAGCACATACCACTGGCGAAGCTCAGCAGAACTCTGCCCGCTACTCCCTGTCTGGCGTGTCATCGGAGTTTCTTTCCGCTGTCGTACGGTCTGGAGAATTTCGACCTCCTTGGCCGGTGGCGCTCCGATTACGGTCCCGATCCCATCGATGCTTCCGGTGCGATGGTCGACGGAACAACGTTCAACGGGCCCGTCGAACTCCGTCGAGCTCTACTGGAGCGGCGCGACGCCTTTTTGAGCACGATGACGGAAAGACTCCTGGCGTACTCGATTGGCGGAAAAATGGCGGTTAACAAAGGCACACCGGCGTCGCGCATGCCCGCCGTCCGCACCGCTTTGCGTGAAGCAGAAGCTCAGAATTACTCTTGGTCCGCGCTCATGGCTGCCATTGTTAAGGCTTCACCCTAGGCCTGTTGAGCTGCGATAGAGCACGCCAATCCTCTCTAGCGGGCCAGGCCGTTAGCGCGTGGGCAATCCATCGGGCCGCTGTGTGTCGGACCGGACCTGATCGATAAGGGCCTCGACACAAAAACACCTACTAAACTATACGAAAGAGGGTTGTTTATCTGCCGCGCAGCCTCTGATACAGTGCTTGTGAAGGAGCTGGACCGATGCAAAGATTGCTGTTGCCGATACTCGCTCTCTTAGCCTTACCCGCGAGCGCACTGCTCGCGCAGAACATAACCGGAACATGGCAGGGCACCCTGAAGGTCAATGGCACCAACGGTTCGGTGGACTTGCGCACCGTAATGAAGATCTCACGGGCTGACAACGACAGCCTCAAGGGCGTGTTCTACAGCATCGATCAAGACCCCACGCCCGTCGCCATGACTAGCATTACGCTTAAGGGCGCGGCGCTCAAGATCTCCCTCGTTCAGATGAACGGAGCATTTGATGGAACTCTTAGCGGGGACGGCAACACCATCAGCGGAAAGTGGACGCAGGGCGGTCGCGCAATCCCGCTGAATCTGGTTCGCGCCACGGACCAGACGGCTTGGACCATTCCGGAACCGCCACCGGCGCCCATGATGGCGACGAGCGCGAAGCCGGAATTTATCGTCGCCACGATCAAACCCAGCCGCCCTGACGCGCCGCGCGGGGGCTATGGCTTCCGGGGCCAGGATGTGACCACCACCAACGTCACAGTGAACTGGATGATCAAGCTGGCTTACAACATGCACGCCAAACAGATCACGGGGGGACCGGCGTGGCTCGATTCCGCGAAGTACGATACGGTCGGACGGCCAGATACTCCGGGTCAGCCCAGCAGAGATCAGATGAAGCTCATGATTCAGAAATTGCTCGCTGATCGCTTTCAACTCAAGTTCCACATCGAAAAGAGGGAACTGCCGGTGTACGCCATGGTCGTGCTCAAGACCGGCGCGAAGATCACCGTGAGTGCAGGGGACCCCAATGCGTTTCCGGGAATCGGTTTCGGTCAAGGGCCGGGGGTGCTTTCCCTCGTGGGCCGCAACACTACCCTCGACGGCGTGGCGAACGGCTTGCAGAGCAACATCTTGGACAAGCCCGTTGTGAATCAAACCGGCCTGACCGGAAGATACGACTTCCTACTGAGATTCACGCCCGACCCGTCCCAAGTAGCTAACTTCGGCGGGCTCGCGCCCGGCAACGCTGCCGATCCCGATGCTCCCCCCGATATCTTCTCAGCATTCCAGCAACAGCTCGGATTGAAACTGGAATCAACCAAGGCATTCGTCGATGTTATAGTCATTGAAAAAATAGAGAGGCCTTCGGAAAACTAAACAGTATTGGCTTCCAAAGAGGCTTAAACTCCCGCGAAGTTCGCCTTTGTCCGTGAGCGGCATAAGTTGCTGCACCCGACTTCAGCGATGGTCAAACCGCGGGATTGGGGGCACGGATGCCTGTGTTTGCGCAATCATCTGGGTCGTCTGCGTCCGCAGTCAGAGATCCCGGAGCTCACCAGAGCTACTTTGAAGCTGACTTCTTGGCGTCGCCCATCCCAGGGCAATTCTTCATTTGCCCCATCGCGTATTGCATCATACTGCCTTGCTCGGTCATCTTGCTGCGCATCTGATCCATTAAGGCCCTGTGTTCCGCCAGTAGAGCTTTCAACTTGACCGGATCTTTCTCGCTATCGATGGCCGTCATACTCTGTGTCATCTTGCTCATGAGTTGGAACATGCCCTGATGCTGCTCCATCATTTGGTTCATCATGCCGCCTGACATCATGCCGCGGCTTGTCGGGCCGGATTTTTCCTGCGAGGGATTGCTCTGCTGCTGCGCGACGACGACCACCGAGAACAGGACCAGGGTTACGGAAGAAAGGATTCCGATCACTCCTTTGCGACTTAAACTCCTCTCAAGGTGAGCGCCTAGTCCGAGCAAGGCGCGATGATACTTCATTGGCAAGTGTCTTGCCATGCAAGCGAAACGGAAGCCCTTGATTTGCAAAGCCGAGCGTCGGTCAGGCGTGCGAGCAAATCCGGGTGTTGGCAACGAAAGTTATCCGTAGCGGGCGAAATTCTGATCGAAACGGGAGATCCGGCCCAGGTGGTACGAGCCGCACGTCTACCCGGTCGTTCGTGAATCCCCCTGCCCGATTCTCAGCATTTAAGACCGGTCGCTCCCAGTCCGTTCGGCTCAATAACTGACGATTGGGAAAGGGGACTCGCAGACGATTGCGAGAGATGCGCGCCCATGCCCCTGAGTCTTTTGCGTAAACGACCACGGCCGACGATGAGAAGGTCGGCTTCCTGACTTCGGAGGTCGCAGCGAGCTGATGCGCAATGTCGCCTCCACGAATCAATAAAGGAACGCCTAACAGATACTTCCGCACGGCTTTTCACCCCTATTCTTGGATGTTTCGTTGATGGCGGGATTGACATGCACGAATCACAGGTTCGCACCCACTGGAAAGCGAGCTCATTTGCCCCAGCGCATTAGAGTAACTTCCTCGCCCAGGTCAATCGCGCATAGCGCACGCGGGACCCTCAACGCAGCGTAAGATAGCGATCTGGAGACCTCGTGAAAGCACTTGTCAAAGCACACGCTAAGCCCGGACTGTGGCTCGAAGACATCCCCGAGCCTACGATCGGCATCAACGACGTTCTAATACGGATCCACCGCACTGGAATCTGCGGCACGGACGTCCACATCTACGACTGGGATTCCTGGGCGCAACAGACCATTACGGTTCCCATGGCGATCGGCCATGAATTCGTCGGCGAGATCTCGGCCGTCGGTTCCAATGTCATCGATTTCCATCCCGGCGAATTGGTTTCGGGCGAAGGCCACGTCGTGTGCGGGCGCTGCCGCAACTGTATGGCCGGAGATCGTCACCTGTGCGCGCACACCTCCGGCGTCGGCGTGAACCGGCCCGGCTGCTTCGCGGAGTACATCGCCTTACCTATGACCAATATTTGGCGACACGATCCACGGGTAGACCACGACGCCGCGGCCATCTTCGATCCATTCGGCAACGCCGTGCACACCGCACTTTCGTTTAACGTATTGGGAGAAGATGTTCTGATCACCGGTGCCGGTCCTATCGGGATCATGGCCGCCGCGGTGGTCCGCCATGCTGGCGCACGCTATGTAGTGATCACAGACGTTAACGACTATCGTCTGGAACTGGCCCGCAAGATGAAAGTGGATTTAGCGCTAAACGTGAAACACGAGTCGATCGCCGACGCCCAGAAAAGACTGGGGATGAGCGAGGGCTTCGACGTCGGTTTGGAAATGTCGGGCAACCCCTCAGCTTTTCGCGAAATGATCTCCAACATGGCGCATGGCGGGCGCATCGCCATGCTCGGCATTCCCACCGAGGAGATGTCTATCAACTGGCGCGACGTAGTTTTTAACATGCTCCACATCAAAGGCATCTACGGCCGCGAGATGTATGAGACCTGGTACAAGATGACCGTGCTATTGCAATCTGGCCTCAATATCATGCCGGTGATCACGCATCGCTTCAGCTACAAGGATTATGAGAAGGGATTTCAGGTAATGCGCTCGGGCAACAGCGGCAAGGTGATTCTCAATTGGGAGGAGCTCCACTAAAATGCTGGGCGCATACCAACAACAAGTCGAATCGCAACTCCGGGAAATTCGCTCCGCCGGCCTTTGGAAGCCTGAGCGCATTCTCGACTCGCCCCAACGCCCCGAGGCCCGGCTACATGGCGGGCAGGACGTTGTGGTGCTTTGCGCCAACAATTACCTGGGGCTGGCGGACGACCCTCGCGTAGTTGCCGCCGCGCGTGCGGCCCTAGACCGCTGGGGCTACGGTATGGCCTCCGTGCGTTTCATCTGCGGCACGCAAGAGCAACACAAGGAGCTCGAACGCGACATCGCCAGCTTTCTTGGCATGGACGATAGCATTTTGTATTCCTCCTGCTTCGACGCGAATGGCGGTCTGTTCGAAACACTTTTAGGCGCAGAGGACGCAGTAATCTCTGATGAACTTAATCATGCCTCCATCATCGATGGCGTACGTTTGTCCAAGGCCCAGCGGTTCCGCTATAAGAACTGTGACCTGGGAGATCTGGAAAAACAACTGCAAGCCGCGCAGAGCGCACGGTACCGTCTTATCGCCACTGATGGAGTCTTCTCGATGGATGGCTACATCGCTCCCCTGGGCGGCATTTGCGATCTTGCCGATAAATACAAGGCTTTGGTGATGGTGGACGATTCCCACGCTGTGGGCTTCATGGGCACAAACGGCCGCGGAACGCACGAGCACACCGGCGTTATGGGTCGCGTCGATATTCTCACGGGCACTCTGGGTAAAGCGCTTGGGGGCGCCAGCGGCGGCTATATCGCGGCGGCCAAGCCCGTGGTGGATTTGCTGCGGCAGCGGTCGCGCCCCTATTTATTCTCAAATTCACTCGCGCCGGCAATCGTGGCGGCTTCCATTGAGACTTTGAAGATTCTGCGGTCCACTCACGATTTGCCACGGCGTCTGAGGAACAATACCGCGTTCTTTCGGAGGCGCATGACTGAGCTGGGTCTCGACATTCTTCCAGGCGAGCACCCGATCGTTCCGGTAATGATCGGCGACGCAGCCAAGGCCGGGCGAATGGCTGAATTCCTGCTTGAACGGGGAGTCTACGTGATCGGCTTCTCTTATCCGGTAGTGCCGATGGGCAAGGCTCGCATTCGCGCACAAGTGTGTGCGGCGCACACCGAAGAACATCTCAATCGGGCTGCGGAGCTATTTCAGGAAGCCTCGCGCAACGTGCAGTAAGCTCGATCGGCCCGGTTCTATTGACAAATTGGAAGTCCGGGTGCATATTTTAGCTGTAAGAAAAGGAAGTTGAGCGTGCTGGTCAAACAGGACCGGAGCTGGTCGAAAGGAGGCGCGTTGGATAGTCCACCGAAGCTTTCTAGGGCGGCGACAATTGAGTTCCTCTACTGCAATCAGGATCGCGAACGATCGGAATTACACCCTTGAAATGGGGCGCGTAATGCGCGCAGTGATGGCGTCAACGAAAGATCCTGGGTAGGGTTGTTCGACAACGCCGCCCTCCAATCATTTCTCACCAACCCAATTCTCGGTTTTCTTTGCATCTCCCAACCAAGCGCTGCGGCCGTCTCTCCACTTGAGTGTCTTAGCCCACTTTGTGTGTACTGTCGCACAGTGTCACCTTGCAGGCGCGGCACCATGGCGACACAGACCCCCACCGGTCTCGTTCGAGGACGTGATGCATAGCCTGCGGGCAATTTATCATCGAGGGTCCCCATCTGAGGTTCGCCAGCCAGCAGCTTCATAAGAAGCTACGAGCAGGATGATCGCAGCCAAAGAAGTTGCGGAAGGGATGATAGCTGAGGTGCCTGACAGGCACCTCCTCAGAGTGGCCCGCCCCGTGCTCTTTCATTCCCATATGGCTCCCAGGAATTTACGTCGCGTGCTGCTGGGAATAGCGATGCTAGCTGGCGCTGATTTGCTTCGATCACAAGTTAACGAGGGAGCGCAGTCGGATGAATATCGGTGGACGATGCGTGCGCTGGAGCAATATCGATCTCTGGCCGCGAATGACGAGACGTCGATTCTACCCTCCCCCAAGAAACCGGTGGAACCGGGAGAGCACTATGCTGGCATCCCACGTTTAACTCGTTTGCTGTCACGGGTTGGAGATCTTCCCGTCGGCGCTTTTCCAACGAATTCGGATTTGTACGAAGGTGAAATAGTGAGCGCTGTTAGACGATTTCAATCCCGTCACGGCCTCGAACCCGATGGCCGAATCGGCAAGGCAACGTTCGCACAGTTGAACACACCGCTGAGCTTCCGCGTTCGGCAACTCGAGCTTGCTTTAGAGCGCTGGCAGCGGCTTTCCTACGATTTCTCCCGGCCGGCTGTCATGCTAAATCTTCCGGAGTTTCGACTGCGGGCTTTTAATGCGGGGCATATCCCCGAGCTTGAGATGAAAATCGTAATTGGGCGGGCCCGCAGGCTCAGGACGCCCCTTCTGGCCTCCGAAATCGATGCTGTCATCTTCCGGCCGCCTTGGAATGTGCCGCTAAGCATTCAGCGCAACGAACTCATATCCGACATCATGCGAGACCCTTCGTACATTTCGAAAAACGATTTCGAGTTAGTCACCTTGCCGGATGTCGTGGTCACAGAAGGCACAACCTCTAAACTACTGGCGCAGCTTCGCGCGGGCAGACTTCGATTGCGCCAGAGACCTGGGCCCAAGAACGCGCTGGGGCTCGTGAAGTTTGTATTCCCCAACGAATACAACATATACATGCATGACACGCCGGCCAAATCGCTATTCGCCCGGGCACGCCGCGATTTCAGCCACGGCTGCATTCGCCTGGAAAGAGCCGAGGATTTTGCCGAATGGGTGCTGCGAAAAGATTCCGGCTGGTCTAAGGAGCGCATAGGGGCCGCAATGCAAGAGGGTGAATCGATCACCGTGCAGCTCAAGCAGTCTATTCCGGTAACAACGATTTATGTAACGGCAGTCGTATTCGGAAACGGTGAAGTTCACTTTTTTGAAGACATCTACGGCGAGGATGCCGCTCTCGAAAAGGAACTCGCCGAAGGGCGCACTACCACCGACGAATCCGGCCAACGTCCACGTGAATGAAATCCGAAGCCGGATAATATCCTACCCCTCCCCACCCTAAAGCCAGGGCCGCGTTCCGAAACTTCAAGGTCGGCGTACCGGGAAGGCGGATGTCGATAGCTTCGGCTTGCATATGCAGACTATTCTTCGCCACCCCTGATGTGTGGGTGCGAAGGTACTCATTGCTTCCTGGCGCGCGATAGCCGCAAATGATATAGATTTCGGCGTCGGGACGACCGACGGCTTGAGTGGCGTCGGAGAGAACGTCGAAAAGCCGTGGATCGAAGTGGTGCACCTCTCCGGTGCGATGGTCGCGGAGAAAATGGTCGAGCTTCGACAATGCCTCCGGAATATAGCTCCGGCCGCGGCGGTAAACGACATCCAGGTGTTCGCCGGTATGCGTATGGTAGAGCCGCAGGTGACCTACGGATACTGCTGGAGACCTGCCGGAAACGGCAGCGCACCAGAGAATCGTAATCAGGATCAAAAAACAGACGCGCATAACGTGTACCTCTGGACGCCGATTTCGCGCCGCCAGGGGCGCACGTTTCCTTTAGACTAGCAGGGTCTGCGAGCCATCTCACGCTCCGTTTTGGGGGATTTCGCTCAAAGTCCGGCCCGATATGTGCTAAGAATGGACTCGGGAGGTCCAATTCTAGATGGCTTTTTCGAGAGTATCTCCCTGCGGGTCGTGCGGTACGAAGAACAGGGTTCCGGCGGAACACTTGGCGGATGCCGGACGTTGCGGGGTCTGTAAGGCGCCCATACCGCCGGTCAGTGAACCGATTGAAGCAGATGAACGCTCATTCGACGAAATTATCGCCGGAGCCAGAGTACCGATTCTGGTTGACTTCTGGGCCTCGTGGTGCGGGCCATGCCGTATCGCGGCGCCCGAAGTTCAAACCCTGGCCCGCGAGATGAGAGGCCAAGCTCTGGTCCTCAAGGTTGATACTGAAGCTCAACCTCATCTGGCAGCACGTTTCGGCATTCAGTCCATTCCGAACTTCATCGTTTTTCAGGGTGGCCAACCTATGTATCAGCAAGCGGGTGTAGCACCGCGTTCTGAGATGCGCAGGTGGCTGGAGTCATCGACGGTCCCAAGACGATAGTGTTTTGCTATGAGGCTCCCGCCGCGTCTTGCATCAGTGCCTTGATGACGGTTTCCACTTCCTAAGCGACTGATGCCAGCTCGGCTGAACCAAAAATCTGCATCAGAGCAGTGGGCAAAAGTGTAGCCAAGGTGTAGGAGCCATCGGCAGGGTGACGGGCTGAATCGAGACACCCAACCATCCTCGGACGACCTGCCGGACTTCAGGATTTGATCCATGACGTCCCGCGCCATGGTGGCGGTATGGCAAAACCTATGCCCTGACTGCCGCTTGCGCGGGACACGATTGCGGTATTGATACCATTCGGCCGGCCGGCAGCCCAGCTTGCCGAGAAAGACAGTGCCTACCTGATGCAGGTCGCTCTACCTGGCTTTGAAGGCAAGGACATCGAGGTGACTGCCACACCTACCGAAGTCATTGTTCACGCGGCTACGAAAAAGGAGAAGAGCACGCAAGATGTCAATGTACTGTGGACCGAGTTCGGTTCCAACGACGTCTATCGGCGGTTCGAAGTGGCGAATCCGATCGATGTCGACAGAGTCACAGCAATGCTTGAGAACGGAATCCTGAGGATCAACGCCCCCGAAACCGCGAAGCCCATGGAAGTCAACGCGGCAATTAATCCTGTGTTGGGCGCTGGTTTTTTCGGGGTCAATGAACAGGAGCCTTTTCGCAATGCATGTTCCGTCGAGCTGTCGTGCAGAGCGGAAACACGCCGAAGGGAAGCGATCGCTGCAACATCGCCCGAGCAGGTACTCCATTCCCAAGCGAAGCTAGGCGACGGACTTCTTACCCGCCCCGACCCGGCCTTCTGGGGCAAGGTGGCGCTCAGCTATCTACCTTGGGCACCGACTGTCGACAGTGAGACAATTCAGGTAATCGCTCGCGCCCTTCTTTATGGCCTCCACAGCAGATTAGGAGGAGTAGTGTGGCGTCATCAAGACCACATCTTGTCGAAGGATCGATTTCGATCACCCGCTCAAGCACATCCAGGCCGCTCAACTTCGGCATGACGAAGTCCGTAAGGACAATCTGAGGATGGCGGCTGCATGCAGGGTCCAGTCCATCTTCCGGGTTGGACGCCGTCAGAATCTCGAGGCCAGGTTAAGCTTACGCGCTCGAGACAAGCTGCCCAGATTGTAATCGTCTGGGGGCCGCCGTGAATGGAATCCAAATTGCCGAGCATGTTGCCAGCCATGACACGTGGATCTATAGTCCTAGTTGGTTCCCTTCCAGTTGAGAATTTGGCACTCGATCTTCTCTTTGCGGAATTCGACTGGGCCATTGAAAACGCTCCTAGCCTTGACGGTTTAGCTAAGCTGAACCGCAAACGCAATCTGGTAGCGGTTCTTTTCAATCCGCAGGACTTGGCACTTACCTGGGAGAAAGCCCTCCAGTCCGTTTTACATTGCAGCGCTGAGAGCGCTTCCTGTCCTGTGCCATGGATTCGCCGACAGGATCGACTGGCCGCAAGTGGCTGAATCCGTAGCTTTTCATTCGCTTCTGTTGCCTTTCAGGGAGTCTGAGTTCCGGCACACTCTGGGATTCATTTCAGGCGCAAAGAGAAGTTCGTCACGTATCCAGATGCATCATCGTTTGCAGCTGCGGAAACCTGTTATGAACGCTCCGCAGGCTCGCGCCGCAGGAATCGGCGCCTAGGGTCCTCCGGCGAATGCTACGACGTACGTACAGCGCAATTGGCTGGAAGCCGGATTGCACACGGGTTCAGTGAAGGAGAAATCCCGAGATGAAGGCTGGCAAGACCCTCATCGAACACGCCCCCGTATCCGTTTCCGCGACAGAGGTAGTGCTACAGGGAGACCTGAGCATGCCGTGGAAGCCGAAGGGCGTGGTCCTCTTTGCTCACGGTAGCGGCAGTAGCCGACACAGTCCGCGCAACCGGTATGTCGCGGAGGCTCTTAACGAACACTCGCTCGGTACCTTGCTGGTCGATCTGCTGACAGCCGAGGAGGAACAGCATGACGAAGTTACAGGGCGGTTACGATTTGATATCG
>Ga0105248_10004055_pt1 | contig 16193 bp, 17 predicted proteins | sample KBSS34metaG_FD_81524 | JGI IMG/M metagenome (GOLD analysis project Ga0105248, IMG submission 81524) | Switchgrass rhizosphere microbial communities from Kellogg Biological Station, Michigan, USA - KBS S3-4 metaG | ecosystem: Host-associated > Plants > Roots > Rhizosphere > Soil | place... | reverse complement strand
GCGGGGATCGGCGCGCAACTGCTTGGCCACGTCAATTCCGCTCATGGCCGGCATCGAAACGTCGAGCAAGACGAGACTGAAGTCCTGGGACGAAGCCGCCGACAGCGCCTGCGCCCCGCCTTCAGCCGTGCTGACGCGGTATCCCTCGTCCTCGAGAACGAATTTCAGGACCTCGAGCAGGTCCCCATCGTCTTCGACGATCAGGATGTGGCGTTCGGATGATGCGGCCATGGCGGATACCGGCTGATGTGTCAGCAATCATCACGCGCGGCGCCAGAGCCGCAGCTAGGAGCAGAGCGGAGGTAGCTGTAGGCGCATGCGCTGGAGCCGATCGGTGGCATCCGGATGAATCGCCCCAGCTCGGTCCGCGAAGCGGATCTAGGGCTCTTCGAGCAACTTGAGCGAGCTGAGCTTCTTTGCGCCGTCGGCGGTCTGGAAGGTCAGATCGCGACCGTTCGAGGCCGAGAAGCCGCTGATGTCCTTGCTGCCCGTGTCGTAGAGCCTGATCTTGCGGCCGTCATCGACGGCAAGGCGGTGCTTGGCGGAAAAGTAGGCGTAGCGCAGCCCGTCAGAGGAACCCGAGACGCTGGGCTGGCCGAGCTCCGGGGGCCACCAGGTATTTGCCTCTTCCGATCCCTTGCGGATCGGCTCGAGGGGCTTCATGGGCTTCATCGGTTTCATACGTCCGATTTTGCGCGTTGCGGATAACGGTGGAGGGAAGGCACGCTCGCCTCAGTGTGCCTATAGCGGCCCAGCCCGACACCAACGCCGCCGGCTCTGGATGGCCAGATCTCGGTACGTCGCTCCGGCCACACCGTGGTTTTCCAAGTGGAGCAACATCGCACTCCCGCATCCTGATCGCGGAGTGCAACTCGTGAATCTGCCCCACGCCCTCATCCCGCAGTACCTTCGTGTCCGCCGCGAGTGGCAAGGGGCGGACGCTGGCTCTGGACACCAACAGAGATTGGCAGCCGAGCTCATGCGACTCGAACGCACCTTTATTGACGGGCAAGCGGTGCCCTTTGCGGATACGCAGCCAAGCGAGTACGTCCAGAGCGACCCAAAGGGCATCGCCGTCTAGCCCCAGGCTACGCAGCGGTGCTGGCGACTGCTGCGTGGTCCTTCGATTGCGTACCGGCCTGCCGTCCGACTGAGCGCGCTGCGGCTTGTATTACCGCCGTTTGCCGGCCGACGCGCGACGCGCACTCACAGAGAACAAGCCAAGGTGTAGGCCGAGCACATACCTCGGAGCCGGACTGTCAATCCGCAAGCGCGTCGAGGCAGCAGGCCTCATCAGCTGCGCAATGCTGAGATCACGAATCCAGCCGAGAATGGCCGATGACCATTGCTACCGAGTTTTTTAGATGGTGGATCGTCGATGAACTCACGGGCGAGCGCAACCTGAGCAGCTACCTGCTGACGCGCGCCGACGCGGCGAGAGCGTTCCCTGGCGCCGAGCCTGACGTTCGGACGCGAGAGGTCCGCGATCTGCCAAGCGAAGGACAATTGCCCGCGAGCAGCCGGGCCGGAAGGGAATGGTCGTAACGGCCTGAGCGAGAGGAGGTCCGGCGACTTCCTCGCGTGACCTGCGTGGCGTCTGGGACGCAGGACGAATGCATCACGTTCTCGGTAACCTGCCCGCCGGCTCGGTGAGGAGTGATCTTAGCCGTCGCCAACGATGGACTGAAGATCGGTGACGACGCACCGCGCGCCTTCTTCGATCCGCTGTCGGGACGACGCCATCCCCAAGCACACCGTGATCAGGACGGCGGCCTGGGCCTGGGCCTCTACATCTGCCGCCAAATCGCGTTGGCGCATCGCGGGACTATCCAGGCCCGCTCGGACGAGAGCCAGACCGTCTTCGAAGTGCGCCTACCCGAAGCGAGTGGCGACAGGCCATTGATTCCACTTGCCCGCTGAACGATCGGAACCTCTCGCGATGCGAGAGGCTCTTCGCTCAAAACAATCCGCGCTGTGTCAGCGTCTTGAGAAAGTCGCGCACCCTGTCCGGCACGTTGCCGACTGCCTGCACCGACTCGCGCAATTGCGCTTCCGTGCAGCCGAGCGAATCGCACCAGTAGCGCACCTGGTTGCCGTCGGCAATCTGGACCGTCGACGCGTCGTGTCCGGTTGCGGTCGTGTAGTCGCTCATCGTCGCACCTCCTCTTACGGGACGATCGTACTCGCGAACCGAGCACCTGTAGCGGTCTGCCCTGCTGCGCTCTGCCTAGCTTGGCAGTGGAGCTTTCCTCAGCGGTGCCGTTTGGGATCTTCCTCGGACCAGTCTCTGCCGCCTTCTGACTGACGCGCTCCCTGCGAAGCAGGACCCCGACCCGCCAAGCTCGAAGTCGGGAGGAACGGCAGTTCGAAGATGGCATCAATCCTTTAACGAGCTTCCGCAACGGATACACGCTCGACAGCCAGTTCGATCAGTTCGCCGGACGAAGGCTGACGTCCAAGCCGACTCGTCGTCCACCTGACGTTGCGGCAGCGCTGATTCCAGCCATCAGCAGACGCCTGGGTGTGACCTCTTTAAAGCAGCTGGCGGTCGGTCGATGGTGATCCGTCGGCCGACGACTCAATTGGCGGGCACGGTGACATGCGGATGCGTCCGCTGTACCCTTCACGTTCGTTGGCGACCCGTCCGATACCGTTCAAGCACTTTTGTTGCCATGCGAGCTAGAGGTGCTGGACTGGGAGAAACACATGCGTTTCATGATCCTGACTCCCGCCATGCTGGCGCTGGCGTTGGCCGCGCCCGGCGCGTCGGCGCAGTCCGCGCCACCGGCAACGGCCGCGGTCGATCCGGCGACGGTCCAGGCGCTGAAGAACATGGGCGCGCACCTGCAGTCTCTGCAGCGGTTTCACGTCACCAACGAGCTGACCGGCGAACGCGTTCTGGCCGACGGGCAGAAGCTGCAGCACATGGCCAGCGCGGCCATCGACGTGCAGCGGCCGAACCGGCTGCGCGTGAAGATGTCGAGCGCTCGCTCGCAACGCGAGCTGTTCTACGACGGCAAACAGGTGACGCTGTTCACCCCGGCGCAGCTGTACTACGCCTCGGTCCCGTTCGAGGGCTCGGTGGGCGACCTCGCAGGCGCGCTGCAGACCAAGTACGGCGTCGATCTGCCGCTGGCCGACCTGTTCGTCCTGGGCACGCCGGCGGCACCGCTGGACAAGCTCGATTCGGCCATGAATGCCGGCCAGGACTTCGTCGGCGACGACCTGTGCGACCACTACGCCCTGCGCCAGGGCAATTTCGACTGGCAGATCTGGATCACCGTGGGCGGCAAGCCGCTGCCGCGCAAGCTGGTGATCACGAATCGCGGCGACGAGGCGCGGCCGCAATCGGTGAGCCTGATCGACTGGGACATGAAGTCGGTCCTTGCGAGCTCCGCGTACACCTTCAAGCCGCCCAAGGGCGCGAAGGCCATCGACATGGTGGCGCGCAAGGCGCAGTAAAGGAGCATCGTCATGACGAAGTCCTCGAGCAAGCTTTTCTTGGCCGCGCTGACTCTGGCTGCCCTGGCCGCCTTCACCATGGCCTCGTCGGTCGAGGCTGCCCGTGGTGGCGGAGGTGGAGGTGGAGGTGGCGGTGGGGGTGCCAATCGCGCGAGTGCGGGTGCCGGCGGCGGTGGCGGGGCCAATCGCGCGGCCGGTGCCCAGGCCAATAACGCCAATGCCGACAAGCGCACGAACGAGGTGCGCAACACCAGCGTCAACAACGTCAACGTCAACAACAACAACGTCAACGTCAACAAGAACGTCAACGTCAACGTCCAGGGCAATGGCGGCTGCTGCAACAACGGCTGGGACAACGATTACCACCCGGTCGCGACGGCCGCCGCCGTCACCGCCACCGTGGCCGTGACCTCGGCCGTCATCGGCTCGATGGTGAACACCGTGCCGCCCAGTTGCGTGCCGGTGAACTACGGTGGCATGGTCTACCAGCAGTGCGGCACGACCTGGTACCAGGCGCAAGGGCCGCAGTACATCGTCGTCAATCCGCCGTATTGATCCAGTCGGGTGACCGGCGCGGCGGCGGGGTGCCGATGCCGATCGCGTGTTCGCGGGTCGTCTGACTTTGCGGCGCGTAGTGCACTTGGCAGGACTGCCCGTTAGCTGCCGGTCGTAGGCATATGTGCGATGTACGCACCTTCCCATTCCATCCCGCTATGAGCCATAGTTGGCGTGGCGAACAGGTCAAGATTCTTTCAGCATGGGCCTGTGCGGCCAAGCATCAGATTGTTGTCTCTCTCGCACGCTCGATCGCAACCTCAGGGCGTTGGCGATCACAGACGCCGAGCTGAAGCTCATCGCAAGCGCAGCGATCATCGGCGACAGCAGCCAGCCGGTGACCGGATAGAGCACGCCGGCTGCCACCGGAACCCCGATCGCGTTGTAGACGAGCGCAAACGCGAGGTTCTGCTTCATGTTGGCGACGGTCTCGTCCGAGATTCGCCTGGCTTGAGCGATCCCCCGCAAGTCACCCTTGACAAGGGTGACCTGCGCGCTGTTCATTGCGACGTCGGTCCCCGTACCCATCGCGATGCCGACGTCGGCCTTCGCCAGTGCGGGAGCGTCGTTGATACCGTCGCCGGCCATGGCGACGATCCGGCCTTCCCGTTGAAGCTTGGCGACGAGCTCCAGCTTGTCCGCCGGCTTGACTTCGCCGTGCACTTCGTCGATGCCGAGCTTCCGGCCGACGGTCCGCGCGGTCGTTAGCCCGTCTCCGGTGGCCATGACCGTGCGGATACCGAGAGCCTTGAGCGACGCAAGTGCCTCCGCAGTCGTCTCCTTGATCGGATCGGAGACCGCGACCAATCCCGCCAATTGAGCTGCCACGGCCAGGAACATCACGCTCGCTCCTTCCTGGCGCAGCGTCTCCGCGTGCGGCGCCATGGAGTCGTAGGAGACGCCGGCCTCCTTCATCAGCGCCATGTTGCCGAGCGCCACCGACTTGCCGGCGATGGTGCCGCGAACGCCCATCCCGGTGTTCGACTCAAAGGTTTCGGGCTTGTCGAGCTTGAGACCGCGCTCGACAGCGGCGCGGACGATTGCCGCCGCAAGCGGATGCTCGCTGCCCTGGTCGATGCTCGCCGCCGACCGCAGCACTTCGTCTTCGGCAACGCCAGGAGCCGGCACGACGCGATCGAGGGCCGGCTTGCCCTCCGTCAACGTGCCGGTCTTGTCGACGATCAAGGTGTCGACCTTGCGGAAGTTCTCGATCGCTGCGGCATCGCGAAACAGCACGCCTTGGGTCGCTGCGTTGCCCGTGGCCACCATCACCGACATCGGCGTGGCCAGGCCGAGCGCGCAAGGGCACGCGATGATGAGCACGGCGACGGCATTGATCAGGCCGTAGACCCAGCTCGGCTGCGGCCCGAAGAACCCCCAGGCGAAGAACGTCACGATCGCGATACCGATCACGGTGACGACGAAGTAGGCCGCCACCTGATCCGCCATGCGCTGCATCGGCGCCCGGCTGCGCTGCGCCTGGCTGACCATCTGAACGATCTGCGCCAGGACCGTCTTCGAGCCGATCGACTCGGCGCGCATCACGAGGGCGCCGCTGGTGTTCATGGTCGCCCCGATGAGCTTGTCGCCGGCGCGCTTGGCCACGGGAATCGGCTCGCCGGTAAGCATCGATTCGTCCACCGAGCTGCTTCCTTCGACGACGGAGCCATCGACCGGCACCTTCTCGCCCGGGCGCACACGCAGCGAGTCACCGACGTGGACTTGGGTCAGGGGAACATCCTCTTCGGTCCCGTCCGCGTTGATGCGGCGCGCGGTCTTCGGTGCCAGGCCCAGGAGCGACTTGATCGCTGCCGAGGTCTGCGAGCGCGCCTTGAGCTCCAGCAACTGACCGAGTAATGTGAGCGAAATGATCACCGCTGCCGCTTCGTAGTAAACCCCGACCCGCCCCATGGAAACGAAGGAAGCGGGGAAGACGCCAGGCGCGACTGTGGCGACGACGCTGTAGACGAAGGCCGCAGAGGTCCCGAGCCCGATCAGCGTCCACATGTTCGGGCTGCGATTGATCACCGACTGAACGCCACGAACGAAGAACGGCCATCCCGCCCAGAGGACGATCGGCACCGACAGCACGAGCTCGACCCAGCTCTGGGTCGCCATGTCGAACAGCTGCAGGCGATGACCGAACATGGCCAGCGTCGTCACGATGACTGTCAGGGGCAGCGTCCACCAGAAGCGCCGGCGGAAGTCGACCAGCTCCGGGCTCTCGTCCTCCTCCAGGCTCGGCATCTCAGGCTCGAGCGCCATGCCGCACTTCGGGCAGACGCCAGGATGGTCCCGGCGCACGTCGGGGTGCATCGGACACGTGTAGATCGTGCCCTCAGGGACAGGCTCGTCTGCCGCCGGACTTGCCGTTGCGCCGCGAGCCGGCTTCGTGTGCTGATGGTCTGCGTGGCCGTGTGCCCCGTGCTCATGGCCGCTGTGCGAAGTCTTCTCGTGCTGTTCCAAGGTCTTCTCCAAGGAGTCACGGCCGTGGCCCCATTGGAGCTTAAGACTCTGTTCCCGACTCAGAAGTCAAGGACATTTTGGCTTTATGAGCTCATCACCAGTTTCGGATGCACTCACGAGCGGGCGTCTCGCCTGGCCAATGAAAAGGCGATGAAGGCTCTGCTCGAAAGCTCGCGCCGGACATATGTCGGCAGCGACCGCTCCGTCACGGCGTCGTCATCGGCTCGCGTCCGCCGCAGAAAACGCTAGTGATCGCCGTTGGCACGCTGTGCCTGACGGACCGGGCGGGGGCTGGCAGGACGGGGAGGGCAGTCGCTGGAGCTCGAAAGATCAGACCGTGACTCTGGGTTGCTCATTTCGTGCTCCGACCTTTGGTGATCCGGTGGGAAACAACGCCTATAGGCGTAGGCGGGCAGGAGAGCTGTTCGTTCTATGAACGACCGAGCAGCGCGGCGGTGTCGGTGTCGTCCATGAACTTCAAACGCGGCCCGACGGAACGATGCGGGTCGGGTTGATGTGCGCATGGCTCATGTAGTAATGCCGCTTGATGTGGTCCATGTTCACCGTTGCCGCGATGCCGGGGATCAGATACAGCGTACGTAGGAAGCGCGAGAGGTTCGGGAGGTCTTCGATACGGTTGCGGTTGCACTTGAAGTGACTGACGTAGACGGCATCGAAGCGCACGAGAGTGGTGAAGAGCCGCCAGTCTGCCTCGGTGGGCCGCTCGCCCGCCAACCATTGCCGCTCTCCAAGGTCACCTTCCATGCAATCGAGCGCTGAGAACAGCCGATCGAAGGCGCGCTCATACGCCTCCTGTCCCGTCGCGAAGCCGCAGCGGTACACGCCGTTGTTGATGTTGTCGTAGACGAACTCGTTGACCTCGTCGATCTTCGGGCGGAGGGCAACAGGATAGAGATCGACATCGTTGCGAGCGAACTCAGCGAAACCCTCGTTGAACATGCGCAGAATCTCGCTCGATTCATTGCTGACGATGGTGCGCGTCTTCTTGTCCCAGAGCACGGGGACGAGCACGCGGCCCGTGTACTGCGGTTCCGACGCTGAATAGACCTGATGCAGGTACTGGTAGCCGTGCAGATGGTCCGGCAGCGCCTCACTGAAGCTCCACCCCTGCGTCATGACGGGCTCGACAACCGACACGGAGATGACGTCTTGCAACCCCTTCACCGCGCGCCCGATCAAGGTGCGATGCGCCCAGGGGCAGGCGAGCGAGACGTACAGGTGATAGCGGTCCGGTTCGGCGCGGTATCGACTCGCGCCGTCGGCCGTGATCCAGTTTCGGAACTGCGAGGTGGTGCGAACGAACTCGCCCGCGGTCTTGCCGGTGTCGTACCAGCCCTCGTGCCACTGCCCGTCTTTCAAGTGACCGCTCATGCCTATCTGTTCGCTGCGTAGACCCCAGCGGGCCGTCAGGCTTCTTATACGCTTCCTTCGGCGTCACACGGTTGCTGGCGCCGCGCTTTGGCTTGACCGACCCTCGCGGAAGGTCGACGAAGTTCCGGCTGGTCGCGAACCTCAAGACGGCGAAGACGCTGGGTCTGACGATTCCTCAGTCACTGCTGTCGCGCAAGCACGACGTGATCAGATGACGTCTGGTGGCGCGCGAGAGCGTGCGTGCTTGGGCGAAAGCGACTGCCCAGAACGTGGTGGGCTGAATGGGGGCTTTCCAGCGTTCGCTTCTGCGCCAGGAATGTCAGGAATGGGGTCGATCAGAGTCGATCCGATCTCCGATCCGCTGGACCCAAAGCAGTCGTCCAACGTAGGGAGCTGGAATTGGTCCATCCAGCTGTGGCACAGTGGCTCGGACCTTCGCAACGGGGAACGGGAAGGGAACACCGGAGATTTACCACGACGACCGCGAAGCGCGGCGCGGACTGGAAGCCGACGTTCGAGTCCCTCCGGGTTCGCGGAAGAGATGTCCTTTGCGCAGCGCCCGATCTCGGCGAGGGCTGCCCGAAAGGGCAATTGCTGTGATCCATGCTCGCGGCTATCAATCGTCAGCGGCAGCTCGCCGTGCGTCGAAGAGGACCGGACATGCCGATCGCCCCGGACTCTCACGAGCGAGCATCGACCGCTGACGCGACAGCCGCGGGATCGACGGGTTCGGTTCCCCTCGTCAGCGCAGAGCCGTCTGCCCGCAGCCCATGGCGCTTCGACGTCGTCGCCGGCCTCACCGCGGCCGCGGTGGTGCTGCCCAAGGCGATGGCGTATGCCGCAGTCGCCGGGTTGCCGGTGGCGGTCGGCCTCTACACCGCGTTCATTCCGATGATCGTCTACGCGTTGCTCGGCACGTCGCGCGTGCTCAGCGTCAGCTCGACGACGACGCTGGCGATCCTCGCCGGCACCGAGCTGGCGCTGGTGGTTCCCGACGGCGACCCGGGCAAGCTCGTGACGGCCACCGCGACGCTGACCGCGCTGGTCGGCGTCATGCTCGTCGTCGCCCGGCTGATGCGTCTCGGCTTCGTCGCCGACTTCATCTCGGCGCCGGTCCTGACGGGGTTCAAGGCGGGCATCGGCCTGGTGATCGTTCTCGACCAGATTCCCAAGCTGCTCGGCACCCACATCACCAAGCACGGCTTCTTCCCCGACCTGCTCAGCGTCGTCCAGCACGTTCCCGAAACCTCCGTGCTGACGCTCGCCGTGGCGATCGCGACGCTGGCGATCCTGGTCGTGATGGAGCGGCTCTGGCCGCATTCGCCGGCGCCGCTGGTGGCGGTCGGAGGCGGGATCGCGGCGGCGTGGTTTCTCGGCCTCGAAGCGCTCGGCGTCTCGCTCGTCGGTCGAATTCCGCAAGGACTCCCGTCGATCACGTTGCCCGATCTCTCGCTCGCCGTGCAACTGCTGCCGGCGGCCGCGGGAATGGCATTGATGAGCTTCACCGAAACGATCGCGGCGGGTCGGGCGTTCGCGCGCCCCGGCGATCCGCCGGTCGATGCCAATCGCGAGCTGGTCGCCATCGGCGCCGGCAATCTCGCGGGAGCGCTGTCGGGTGCGATGCCGTCAGGCGGCGGAACGTCGCAGACGGCGGTCGTTCGCGCCGCCGGCGGGCAGACGCAAAAGGCTGCGCTCGTCACGGCGGGTGCCGCGCTCGCGACCATGCTCTTCTTGGCGCCCTTGCTCGGACTGCTGCCGAACGCGACGTTGGCGATGCTCGTGATCGTCTATTCGGTCGGCTTGATCCAGCCCGGCGAGTTCGTCGCCATCCGCAAGGTGCGGACGATGGAGTTTCGCTGGGCCATCGTCGCCGCGCTCGGCGTGCTGCTGTTCGGAACGCTGCAGGGGATCGTGGTGGCGATCATCGCTTCGCTGATCAGCCTGTCGACCCAGGCGACGCGGCCGATGGTGCACGTCATCGGGCGCAAGCGCGGCGCCGACGTCCTCAGGCCGCTCTCGGCCGAGCATCCCGACGACGAGACGTTCGAGGGGCTCCTCATCGTGCGACCAGAGGGGCGCCTCTTCTTCGCCAACGTGCAGAACGTCGCCGATCAGGTCATGGCGCTGACGCTGGAACACCGGCCGCGTGTCCTGGCGCTGGACCTGAGCCGGGTGCCCGACATCGAGTATTCGGCGCTGCAGATGATCATGGAGAGCGAGAAGCGGGCGACCGAGCGCGGCGCGGTTCTCTGGCTCGCGGGTCTCAATCCGACCGTGCTCGAGGTCGTTCGCCGCGCCGGCTTCGACAAGCAACTCGGTGACCGGCTGATCTTCAACGCGCGCATGGTGATCGAGCGCTATCAGGCGCTCCAGGCCGCCGACGCCGAGACGACTTCCTAGCGTTTGCCGTCGTCAGGCTCGCGCCGCGCGTAGAACTCCGCGACGCTGTCGAGCTCCTGAGCCGTCAACGTGCGCACCATGTTGCGCATCTGGCCGAAGCTGTCGTTGCGCCTGGCGCCGGATGCGAAGTCTCGCAACTCGCCGATCAGGTAGCCCTTCGGCATTCCGTCGAGCCAGGGTGCGCCGAGCTTGTGCTCGCTGGCGCCGTGGCATGCCGCGCAGGGAACGATGTTGCGAAGCGGATCGCCGCTCCGGACCAGTGCAGGCGCTCCGCGACCCTCCGCCGGCATCCGGGCCGCCTTCGGCCTGGGCAGCGAGTCGTAGTACGACGCGATGTCGAGGATGTCGCGATCCGACAGCTTCTGCGCAAGCGCCTGCATGATGGCGCTCGAGCGGTCGCCGCGCTTGTAGTCATGAAGCTGCTTGGCGACGACCTCGGGATACTGCCCGGCCAGGTTCGGCGCGCCGCTCTCGCTCATCCCTTGGGCGCCATGGCACATGCTGCACTGCTGGATCGCGAGGGTCCCGCCGCGACCCGTTGCGTCGGCCGATCCCGACCGTGCCATGGTAGGCGTCAGCACGACGCTGGTGGTGCGCTCGGCAGCGCCGGACGAGCTCGTCGGCGAACGCCATTCGCGGGGCGCCCCTGCGGCTCTGCAGATGCCGTCCCATATTCCCTTCGCCGTGAAATCGCCCTGCACCGACGGAAGCCAGACGAAGCCGACGAGGAGCGTGACGACGAGGAACACGAGCAGGCCCGAGACGCTCCAGCGGAACCAGCGGTTGCTCCAGGCGTACATGGACGCGGGCTGCATCATTGGCCGCCGACGAAGATCGCAGGCACGGACGTGTCCTTCAGCGATGCGAGCTGGGCGATCGGGAAGCCGTAGTTGACGACCGTGAGCGCGATCATCATCGCGACCCACAGGCCGAAGCCGTTCAGCGCCACCGGCGTCGTCGCCGGCATGTGGACCGCCGTGCTGAAGCTGAAAGGTGACGCCTTGGCGTCGGATGCGCGCGCTCGCGCGAGGATCAGGATGAACAGCAACGCGGAGACGACGAGCATGAGCCCGCCGACCGTGCCTGCGACGAGCGTCCAGCCCTGGCCGGCCATCGCCGGGTTCGACAGGTCGAAGTACGCCATGCGACGCGGCATGCCGAGCAGGCCGACCCAGTGCCAGGGCAGGGTCATGATCATCATTCCGAGGAACCACAGCCAGAGCTGGGCCCTGACGAGCGCCGGCGAAAGCGGCCTGCAGCCGGTGAGCTGAGGCCACAGGTCGTAGGCGATCATGAAGTACATGATGACGATGGCGCCGGCGAAGATCAGGTGAAAGTGCCCCGTCACCCACTGCGTGTTGTGGACCGTCTCGTTGAGCTGGAAGCTCATGTTGATGAGGCCGCCCGCGCCGCCGAAGCCGAGCATGATGAAGGAGAAGGTGACCGCGAGCATCATCGGATTGCTCCACGGCAGCGCCTTGACCCATCCGAACATTCCCCTGCCGCCGCGCAGGCGGGCCGCGATCTCGACCGACGCGACGATCGTGAATACCGTCAGGAACGTGGGAACCGACACCATCGCCGTGAAGACGGCATGGACGAACTTGAATCCGGCCCCGAGCTGCGGGTCCGCGAACAGGTGGTGGATGCCGATCGGCATCGAGAACACCAGGAACAGGACGAAGGCGACCCGGCCCATCGTGTCGCTGTAGAGCCGGCCGCCGATCGCGCGCGGAACGATCGTGTAGAACGCGATGTAGCTCGGCATGAGCCAGAAATACACGATCGCGTGCAGCGTCCACGAGAAGAACACGCGGGCGAGCCCGGCGTCGATGGTGTCCTTGAAGCCGAGCGCCACGGGCAGGATCAGGAAGAGAATCTCGACCGCCGCGCCGACCGACGTCCAGGCCCAGAGGTACGCGCCGGCAACGTTGCCGAACATCGCCAGCGGCACCGGCTTGCCCGCGTTCGTCCTCTTCCACGCCCTGAGGTTGACGATCATCAGGGCGACCCAGATCCACGATCCGACGACCACCAGCACGATCCCGAGGTAGTAGAACGGACTGCCGATCATCGGCGGATAGAAGGTGTAGAGGACCGAGGCCCGGCCGAGCGCGATCGGCGTGGCCGCCATCACGGTGCCGACGATCGCCAGCCAGAAGCCGGCCCACGCCCAGCGCAATCCGATCAGCGGCTGCTTGAGCGCCAGCTCGGTGATGGCGTAGCCGAAGCCCATGGCGACGAGCGTCGGGAACACGTAGCCCATCACCGTCCCGTGCCCCGTCACCGAGCGGTAGTAGTGCTCCGCGTCGCCGACCCAGGCACTGAGCGGGCTGCGAACGAACATCTGCCATTCGCCGAGGACGATGGCGGCCGTGAACGCCACGAAGGCGACCCAGAAGTGGGCGAGGACGAGCCTTCTAGCGAGGAACACAGCTCACCCTCGCTCCGTCCTTGGCCTTGGCCCGGAACTCGTCGGCCGCGATCACCTGCACCCGGCCCCACATCGCCTGGTGGCCGGTGCCGCAATACTCGTGGCAAGGCATGAGGCGCTCTCCCGACTTGTCGAAGGTGGCCGTGAAGGTCGCGATGAATCCGGGAATCAGCATGACGTTGGCATTGGTCCTGTCGACGACGAAGCCGTGGACGGCATCGGTGCTCGTCGCCCGGAAGGTCACGGGAACGCCGGCCGGAACGACCAGGCATTGCGGCTCGAACGCATAGCGCTGCGCGATCAGGCGGACGACGACCTTGCCGTCCGCATCGACCATCGTGCCGAGGTTGCTCTCGACGAACTCGCCCGCGATGTGGAGATTGCGCGGATCGATGGTCTCGACGCGCGAAGGCGGCATCGAGGCCCAGTGGATGCTCGTGAACACCATCGTCGCGACCAGCAACGAGATGATCGCGATGACGACGATCGCCCAGCGTCGTTCCGCCGCGACGGCAACGGCTTCCGATCCGTGCAGCGTGCCGGCGCCGGTCGGCGTCACTGGATCATCCCCCGCGGCAGGTAGAACATGAAGTAGAACGCGACGAAGATGGCGACGACGATGAAGGTCGCGACGCCGGCGACGGCGAACGCGCCGAGGGGCCCGCCGGCGACGATCTCCTCGAGCCGTGCGTCTTCGACCGCAGGATCGGCAGCGGCGGCTGCCGTCGCATCGTGACCGTGATCGGGCATGCTGAAGGCTCCCTATTCCGGAACGATCGGGCGCAGCTCGCCGACCTGCGCCGCTGTCACGGGGGTGCCGCTGTTCTCCCACGCGACACGGATGTAGGTGACGACGGCCGCGACTTCCTCGTCGTTGAGGATGTGCGAGAAAGGCGGCATGCCGTGCGGCTTCGGGTTGCGCCTGGTGCCGGGCGCGTAGCCGCCGTTCAGAACCATGCGGATCGAATTCACCGGCGAGGACATCGTGATCGACTGGTTGGCGGCGAGCGGCGGGTATTCGGGCGGTCGGCCCTTGCCCTCATCGCCGTGGCACATGACGCACTGCGTCGCGTAGGTCTTGCGGCCGAGCTCCATGACTTCGGGCGCGACGAGCCGGGCGCTCTGCGTCGGCGGTGCTTCCGAATCGCGCTGCGGAAGCTCCTTCAGATAGACGGCCATCGCCTCGACATCCGCATCCGAGAGGTACTGAAGGCTGTTGTAGACGACCTCTGCCATCGGCCCGTAGACGGTCGCCCGGTGCGAAACGCCGGCCTGCAGGAGGTCCGTGATTTCCTTGATCGTCCAGTTGCCCAGTCCCGCCTCGCGGTTCGACGTCAGCGAGGGCGCGTACCAGTTCTGGTTCGGGATCATTCCGCCCTCGAACTCCTGCGAGGTCTTCGAGCCGCCGAGCCTGTTGATCGCGGTGTGGCACATCGCGCAATGGCCGAGGCCTTCGACCAGGTAGGCACCCCGGTTCCATTGCGCCGACTTGCTCTTGTCGGGGACGTACTCGCCGGTCTTCAGGTAGAGCGCGCGCCAGCCGATGAGCAGCTCGCGCTGGTTGAACGGGAAGCGCAGCTCGTGCGGCTGATTCTTCTGGCTCACGGGCGGGAGCGACATCATGTAGGCGTAGATCGCATCGGAGTCCTCGCGCGTCACCTTGGTGTACGCGGCGAACGGCATGACCGGGTACATCAGGCTGCCGTCCTTGGAAATCCCCGAATGCATCATTCGATAGAAGTCGTCCGAGGTCCACCGGCCGATGCCGGTCTCGTCGTCAGGGGTGACGTTCGGGACGTAGATGCTGCCGAAGGGAATGGCCATGACCCGGCCGCCTGCGAATTGCTTGCCGCCCGGCTCGGTATGGCAGGCGATGCAGTCTCCCGCGCGCGCAAGGTACTCGCCGCGCGTGATCGTTTGCGTGGTCGGATCGGTCTCGACCGCGCCGGGCGCGACCTGCAACTTGCCCGGCTTGAGGTTCAGGAACGCGGCGACTGCGATCAGCGCCGCAAGCACCGCGAAGATCAGGAAGATTCTTATTCCTCTTCGCATGGCGCGCCTACATCTGGCTGCCGCAAGCCATCGGCATCTTCTGGAGATTCGACGAGCCCGGCGACGCGTTCGCCGGCGCGTCCTGCGAGGCGAGCCAGCTGGCGACGGCATGCACGTCCGCCTCCGACAGGCGCTCAGCGATTCGCTTCATGCAATCGGGTTGCGCCGCCTGCCGGTTTCCCGTCCGCCAGCGCGTGAGCTGCGCGGTAATGTACGACGACGAAAGACCGACCAGGCCCGGTATTCCCGGCTCCATGCCGGTCAGATTCGAGCCGTGGCACGTGACGCAGGCCGGGACCTGTTTGCTCGGGTCGCCCGAGAGGGCGATCGTCGTGCCGCGCGCGACGACCGCTGCATCGGCGGCGGGCGGCTGCTTCGGCTTGAAGGCCGGGCGCTGCTTGGAAAAATGCTCGGCCATCTCGCGCAGATAGGCATCGGGCAGATAGGCCATCAGGTAGTTCATGGGCGGGTAGACCCGCTTCGCGTCGCGGAAGGCGATCAGCTGGTTGTAGAGATAGCCCGCGGGCTTGCCGGCGATGCGCGGGAAGTACTCCTTGCCGGTGCCCTGTCCGCTCTGGCCGTGACAGGTCGCGCAGCCCTGGACGCGAGCCTCCATGGAATCCAGCGTCTTGAATGCCGGGATCGCCGCGTCCTGCGCACTTGCCGCGCCTGCACCCGCCAACGCGCAGATCACGATGAACAGGGCACGGGCGGTCATGCGCCGACTCTCTCGTCACCCCTGGCCGGCGGCCCGGAAGGCGAATCCAGGGCCATCCGACAGACGCGAACGGTCGGGTCGCCGGGCTCGGACTCGATGCGGAAGCCGAGGCGCCTCGCCAGGCGAAGCATCGAGTGGTTCTGGGCCAGCACGAACCCGTCCATCTCCTTCATGTCGCGCCGCTTCGCTTCGTCGATGAGCGTTGTCATCAGACGGGTCGCGAGCCCGGTTCCGCCGAAGTCGGCGGCCACGGTGATCGCGAACTCGCAGCTCGCCCGCTCGGCGCTGAAGACGGCGATCGCGCTGCCGACGATGTCGATCCCATCGGCCGCAGGCACCGTCGCGACGATGCCGATGCCGGCGTCGGGAAACGAGGCGAGCACCGTCCGCAGCCGCTCCGGATCCGGATTGCGGACGACGCGCATGAAGCGCATGTAGCGGGCGGCATCGCTCAGTCGCTCGAATGTCTGCAGAAGCTCGGCCTCGTCGGCGGAGCGGACCGCGCGCACGTGCACCGAACGCCCGTCGCGCAAGGTGACGTCGGTGCCGACGATGGCGGTCGGTGACATGGGCTCCGGCACGACGCGCCTCAGTAGCGTTGCTCGATGACCTTGAGGAGATGTTCCGGATCGACGTAGTCGCCCGCCTTCTGCCGAGGTGGCAGCTTCAGCTTCTCTCGCGGCAATTCCTTGTAAGGCACGCGCTTCAGGATGT
>Ga0105248_10004052_pt1 | contig 16195 bp, 22 predicted proteins | sample KBSS34metaG_FD_81524 | JGI IMG/M metagenome (GOLD analysis project Ga0105248, IMG submission 81524) | Switchgrass rhizosphere microbial communities from Kellogg Biological Station, Michigan, USA - KBS S3-4 metaG | ecosystem: Host-associated > Plants > Roots > Rhizosphere > Soil | place... | reverse complement strand
TGTGGTGGCGCAAGTTCGGCGTCGACGGGCGCAACGTCAACGAGCTCACGCACCAGCAACTCACCGATCTCGGGCGGGCGCCGTCGTTCTACGACTGCCTCGTCGAGGTTGAAGCGGCGTGATGCGCACGGCACTAGCGAACGGCTTGCGCCTGGGCGCGCTGGCCGTGCTGACGGCAGTGGCCGGCTGCAGCGGCAGCGGCTACGTGGCGCGCAGCGTCGAGGGGCACCTCAGCCTGCTGAACTCCGCGCGCCCGGTCAGCGAATGGATCGCCGACAGCGCCACGCCGACGGACCTGCGCGAGCGGCTGCTGCTGAGCCAGCGCATCCGCGACTTCGCCGTGAGCGAGCTCAAGCTGCCCGACAACGCGAGCTATCGCCGCTACGCCGATCTGCATCGAAGCGCCGCGGTGTGGAACGTGGTGGCCACGCCGGAGCTGTCGCTCTCGCTCAAGACGTGGTGCTTTCCGGTCACCGGCTGCATTGGCTATCGCGGCTACTTCGAGCTCGCACAGGCGCGGGAAGAGGCGACGGAGCTGCGTGCGCAGGGCCTGGAAGTCAGCGTGTACCCCGTGCCCGCCTATTCGACGCTCGGCAAGCTGCCGGGCAACTTCTTCGCCGATCCGCTGCTCAACACCTTCATCCGCTGGCCCGAGGGCGAGCTCGCGCGGCTCATCTTTCACGAGCTCGCGCACCAGGTGGCCTACGCGCGCGACGACACCGCGTTCAACGAATCGTTCGCCACCGCCGTCGAGCGTCTGGGCGGCAAGCGCTGGCTCGACGAGCACGCGAGTGCGCAGGCGCGCGAGGAGTACGCGCAGTTCGATGCACGCCGCGTGCAGTTCAGGGCCCTGACGCTGTCCGCGCGCGGCCGGCTCGACGCCATCTACCGCAGCAGCGCCAGCGAGGCCGACAAGCGCGCCGGAAAGGAACGTGCATTCCAGGAGCTGCGCGCCGACTACGAGCAGCTCAAGTCGCAGCAGTGGGGCGGCTATGCGGGCTACGACCCGTGGGTCGCCAACGCCAACAACGCAAGCCTCGCGGTGCAGGCCGCCTACGACGACTGGGTGCCTGCGTTCACCCGGCTCTTCGAGAAGGAAGGGCGCGACTGGACGCGCTTCTATGCGCGCGTGAAGGAGCTCGCGCAGATGCCGCCCGAAGAGCGGCACGCCGCGCTGCGCGACCAGATCTCCGATGCGCGGGCGCGGTGACGAGCGGCCGGCGCGGGCTTACTTGAGCGACTCGATGAGGTCGATGTAGTCGCGCATCGCCACGTCGGTGGACTTGCCCTTGTTCGCATCCCAGGCGTCCCACTTCGCACGCGCGACGAAGTCGGTGATGCCGGGGCGCTCGCCCTGCGCATCGCCGGACGTGGCCTGCTTGTAGAGCCCGTAGATCTTCAGCAGCGTCATGTTGTCGGGCTTCTCCGGCAGCTGCTTCGATTCGGCGACGGCTTGCTCGAAAGACGTCTTGAGGTCGGACATCGGGGGCTCCTCGTTCGGGGGTTTGCGAAAGGGGCCGATTGTCAGCCAGCCGGCGCCCAGGACTCACTCGCGCAGCTCGGCGCGCGCGAACTCCACGTCCAGGCGCTCGCGCGCGTCCAGCGGCACGCAGTTCGCGGCCTGCGCATAGAGCGCGTCGGCCTGCGCCAGCGCGTCCTCCCCGCGCAGCATCACGAGGGCGTTCGCATACTCGATACGTGCGATGGCGCTGGCCGGGTTGAGCTGCAGGGCCTGCTCGAAGAGGGCAAGTCCCGCGTCGGCATCGGCGCCCAACGAGCGACCCGCCTGCGCCCCGAGCTTGTCCACCACCTCGGCATGGAAGGTGCCGAGCGCGACATGCGCATCGGCATGGCGCGGGGCGAGCCGGATCGTCTCCTCCAGCGCGGCCTTCACCGTGCCGCCCAGCCCCTCGGCGATTGCAGCCTCCACGCGCGTGCCCTGCGCGTAGCGCCCGAGCGCATAGGCCTGCAGGAAGTGGGCGTTCGGATTGAGCGGCTCCTGCTCCTGCTGAGCCTGTGCACGACGCGCCACTTCAAGCAGGAGACCGAGCTTGGCGCGCTCGTCGCGTTCCAGGTAGTTGGCGTAGATCGCCTGGGCCTTGTTGGCCACCGTGATGCCCCCGCCGCCCGCATCGAGCCCGGCCCGCACCGCCCGCTCGAAATCCCCGGCATGAAAGAGCGCCCACGCCTGGAGCACCGCCTCCTCGGCGGGCAGCGGCTGTGCGTCGCCCGCATGCAGGCGCGGCCACAGCGCGCGCAGGGTGGGCGCGTCGTAGCAATAGGCGGCGTTGTCGCAGGGGGAGCAGGCCCAGGTCATTTCGACTTGTAGTTGGACACGAGCTGATGCAGGTGCTGCTGCTGCGCGGGCTCGAGGTAGGGCAGCAGCAGGCCCAGGACGTGGTGGGCGCCGCGCAGCAGCGCCGCCGAGGCGGCCTCGGGCTCCAGGGCCCGACGCGGGTCGCGGACGTATTCATAGCTCAGCCAATAGGTCAGCACCACCACCATCGAGGTGGCCACGGTCTCGGCGTCGCGGGGCTCGATGTTCATGCTGCGGTGGCGGGCGAGGCCGTCCAGCACCGTGCGCACCGCGTGCTGCTTGTTGCGCAGCACGTTCTGGAAATGCGTCTCCAGCCGCCGGTTCTTGCTCAGCAGGTCGTTCAGGTCGCGGTAGAGGAAGCGGTAGTTCCAGATGAGCTCGAAGAGCATGTGGAAGAAGAGCCACGCGTCCTCGACGTTGCGCACGCTGTCCGCGGCCTGCAGCAGCTCGGTCAGCGCGGCCTCGTAGCGGTCGAAGAGGCTGTTGATCAGCTCGTCCTTGGCCGGGTAGTGGTAGTAGAGGTTCCCGGGGCTGATGTTCAGCTCGGCCGAGATCAGCGTGGTGCTGACGTTGGGTTCGCCGAACCGGTTGAACAGGTCGAGCGTGACCTCCAGGATGCGCTGTGCGGTGCGGCGCGGCTCCTTGCGGGTGCCTCGGGCGCCCGGGCGCTTTGCCTCGGGATCCCCTTCCACCGGGGTGTCGCTCCCCTTGCGGGGCGGCCGTTCGGGGGCGCTGCTCATGGGGTGGCGTGCGGGCCGTGCGGGCTTTCGTGCGCGCGAATCTAGCACTGCGCGCCGGGCGGCGCAGCCTCGGCTACCCGTGCGCGGTGCTTCGCGCAAGCAGCGGCTGCCTACAATCGCGCCCGCCATGTCGTCGATACCCGCGGTTTCCTTCCAGAACGTTTCCAAGATCTACAGCAGCGCGCGCGGAGAAGTGCGGGCGCTCCAGGGTGTCGGATTCGACATCCCCCAGGGCGAGTTCTTCGGCCTGCTCGGGCCCAACGGGGCGGGGAAGACGACGCTGATCAGCATCCTCGCGGGCCTGAGCCGCGCCAGCGGCGGGCAGGTGAGGGTGCACGGGCACGACGTGGTGTCCGATTACGCGCTGGCACGCCGCTGCCTGGGCATCGTGCCGCAGGAGCTGGTGTTCGATCCGTTCTTCAGCGTGCGCGAGACCTTGCGCATCCAGAGCGGCTACTTCGGCATCCACCGAAACGACGCCTGGATCGACGAGCTGCTGCACAACCTGGGCCTGGCCGACAAGGCCAACGCGAACATGCGCCAGCTCTCGGGCGGCATGAAGCGGCGCGTGCTGGTGGCGCAGGCGCTGGTGCACCGGCCGCCGGTGATCGTGCTGGACGAGCCCACCGCGGGCGTGGACGTGGAGCTGCGCCAGACCCTGTGGCAGTTCATCGCCCGGCTGAACAAGGAAGGGCACACCGTGCTGCTCACCACCCACTATCTCGAAGAGGCCGAGGCGCTTTGCTCGCGCATCGGGATGCTCAAGCAAGGGCGCATCGTGGCGCTGGATCGCACCGCGAACCTGCTGGCCGGCACGGCGCACAGCATGTTGCGATTCAAGACCGACGACCCGCTGCCCGCGTCTGTTTCGGCGCGCGCGCGCGTCACCGGCCGCATCGCCCAGGTGAGCGCGCATGACGCGCAGGACGTCGAGCGCACCCTGTCGGCGCTGCACGCGGCCAATGTGCGCGTGGAGGACCTGGAGATCGGCCGCGCCGACCTGGAGGACGTGTTCCTCGCCATCATGCAAGGCGGCACGCCGCCGGCGGCTCCTGTCGAGGCCGGCCCGGTCACCGCGCTGCAGTCGGCGACACGGGGAGCCCGCTCATGACCCGCGCCATCTCGACGCCCGCGTCGGGCGGGCTGGGGCTGGATGGCGCCCGCACGTTGTTCCGCAAGGAGATCCTGCGCTTCTGGAAGGTGGCCTTCCAGACCGTCGCGGCACCGGTGCTCACCGCGGTGCTGTACCTGCTGATCTTCGGCCACGTGCTGGAGGAGCACGTGCAGGTGTACGGCCAGGTGCGCTACACGAGCTTCCTGATTCCCGGGCTCGTGATGATGAGCGTGCTGCAGAACGCCTTCGCCAACAGCTCCTCCTCGCTCATCCAGAGCAAGATCACCGGCAACCTCGTCTTCCTGCTCGTCACGCCCCTGTCGCATCGCGCGTGGTTCGTGGCCTACGTCGGCGCCTCGATGGTGCGCGGGCTGGTGGTGGGCCTGGGCGTGCTGCTCGTGACGATGTGGTTCGCGCCGCTGTCGCTGGCCCAGCCGCTGTGGTCGCTTGTGTTTGCGCTGCTCGGGGCCGGAATGCTCGGCTCTCTCGGGCTGATCGCGGGGCTGTGGGCCGAGAAATTCGACCAGATGGCGGCCTTCCAGAACTTCCTCATCGTGCCGATGACGTTCCTGGCGGGCGTGTTCTATTCGACGCACTCGCTGCCCGGCTTCTGGCAGCAGGCGAGTCGGCTGAATCCGTTCTTCTACATGATCGACGGCTTTCGCCGCGGCTTCTTCGGCGTGAGCGACGTGTCGCCCTGGACCAGCCTCGCCGTGGTGGGCGTGAGCTTCCTCCTCGTGGCGGCCCTGGCGTTGCGCCTGCTGCGCACCGGCTACAAGCTGCGCCACTGAGCGCCCAAAGCCCCGCCGCGCGCGGGGCCCGGTGCGCGCTGCGTAGAATTTGCCGCTTATGGCCGATCCAACCCCAGAGGACGTCGAGCGCTACATCGCACAAGGGCTGCAGTGCGAGCACCTGCAGGTCGAGGGCGACGGGCGCCACTTCTACGCCACCATCGTGTGCTCCGCCTTCGAGGGCGAGACGCGCGTGGCGCGCCACCAGCGGGTCTATCGGGCCCTGGGCGATAGAATGCGCGCCCAGATTCACGCCTTGTCGATGAAGACGCTGACCCCGGCCGAGTGGGCGCAACAGGCGTCCTCCTCCGCTCACCACCACCACTGACACACAAGCCGCAGCGATGCGCGGCTTGACGGGTCGCGCCGTCGCGGACGGTGGGCTGGGCAAGCGCGTGGAAGCTGGGGCGAATACAACCCAGCCATGGACAAACTCCTCATCCGCGGTGGTCGCCCGCTTCACGGCGAAGTGATCGTCTCCGGCGCGAAGAACGCCGCCCTGCCCGATCTGTGCGCCGCGCTGCTGGTCGCCGAGCCCGTGCGCCTCGCGAACGTGCCGCGCCTGCAGGACGTCGCCACCATCCTGAAGCTGCTGCGCAACATGGGCGTGGGAGTCGATCGCTCCGAGGCGGGCGACGAGGTCACCATCGACGCTACCCATGTGCCCAACCCAGAGGCGCCGTACGACCTCGTGAAGACGATGCGCGCGTCCATCCTGGTGCTCGGGCCGCTGCTGGCGCGCTTCGGGCAGGCACGCGTCTCGCTGCCCGGCGGCTGCGCCATCGGCTCGCGACCGGTCGACCAGCACATCAAGGGCCTTCAGGCCATGGGCGCGCAGATCACCGTCGAGCACGGCTACATCGAGGCACGCGTCGCGCGGCTGCAGGGCGCACGCATCACGACCGACATGGTCACCGTGACCGGCACCGAGAACCTGCTCATGGCCGCCACGCTGGCCGAAGGCGAGACCGTGCTCGAGAACGCGGCCCAGGAGCCCGAGGTGGTCGACCTGGCCGAGCTGCTCATCTCGATGGGGGCTCGCATCGAGGGCCACGGCACGCGCCGCATCCGGGTGCAGGGCGTGAAGGCGCTGCATGCGCCGCGCGCGCCGCACCGCATCATTCCCGACCGCATCGAGGCGGGCACCTTCCTGTGCGCCGTGGCCGCCACCGGCGGCGACGCGCTGCTGCGCCACGCCAGCGCCGACCACCTCGACGCGCTCGTCGACAAGCTGCGTGAAGCCGGCGCCGGTGTCGATCCGCAGGGCGACGGCATCCGCGTACGCGCGGGTGGTCGCCTGAAGGCGGTGAGCTTTCGCACCAGCGAGTACCCCGCGTTCCCCACCGACATGCAGGCCCAGTTCATGGCGCTGAACTGCATCGCCGACGGCGTCGCCATGGTCTCGGAGACCATCTTCGAGAACCGGTTCATGCACGTGAACGAGCTCGTGCGCCTGGGCGCGCGCATCGAGGTCGACGGGCACAACGCGATGGTCACCGGCGTGCCGCAGCTGTCCGGCGCGACGGTGATGGCGACCGACCTGCGCGCCTCCGCCAGCCTCGTCATTGCCGGGCTCGTGGCCGGCGGCGAGACGATCGTCGATCGCATCTACCACCTCGACCGCGGCTACGACCAGATGGAAGCGAAACTGCGCGGTCTCGGAGCGGATATCTCAAGGATCAAGTAAATGATCACGCTGGCACTGTCCAAGGGACGCATCTTCGACGAGACCCTGCCGATGCTGCGCTCGGCGGGCATCGAGGTCAGCGAGGACCCGGAGACCTCGCGCAAGCTGATCCTCGGCACCAACCGTCCCGACCTTCGGGTGGTGCTCGTGCGTGCCACCGACGTGCCCACCTATGTGCAGCATGGCGGCGCCGACCTCGGCGTCGCGGGCCTGGACGTGCTGCTCGAGCACGCCGCCGACGCGGTCGGCTCTGCGGGGCTGTACCAGCCGCTGGACCTGCGCATCGCGCGCTGCCGCATGAGCGTGGCCGTGCGCGACGACTTCGACTACGCCTCGGCGGTGCGCCAGGGCTCGCGCATCCGCGTGGCCACCAAGTACCTCAATGTCGCGCGCGAGCACTTCGCCGAGAAGGGCGTGCACGTCGATCTCATCAAGCTGTACGGCTCGATGGAGCTCGCGCCGCTCAGCGGGCTGGCCGAGGCCATCGTCGACCTCGTCTCCACCGGCAACACGCTCAAGGCCAACCGGCTCGTGGAGGTCGAGAAGATCCTCGACATCTCCTCGCGCCTCGTCGTGAACCAGGCGGCGCTCAAGCTCAAGCGCGAGCCGATCCGAGCGCTGATCGACGCCTTCGAGCGATCGCTCGCGGGGGGGGCGCCATGAAGCCGGTTGCCGTGCGCCTTCTCGACACCACGCAGGCCGACTTCGACGGCGCCTTCGAGCGCGTGCTGCACTGGTCGCAGCAGACCGACGCCGAGATCGAGACGCGCGTGGCGGCCATCCTCGAAGACGTGCGTGCGCGCGGCGACGCCGCGGTGCTCGACTGCACCGCGCGCTTCGACGGCCTGCAGGCTCGCTCGCTCGCCGAGCTCGAGCTCGGTCCGGCCGACTTCGCCGCCGCCTTCGATGCGATCGCACCCGCGCAGCGCGCGGCGCTCGAGCAGGCTGCCTTGCGCATCCGCAGCTATCACGAGCGCCAGCTCGAAGCCTGCGGGCGCAGCTGGAGCTATCGCGACGAGCACGGCTCGCTGCTCGGCCAGAAGGTCACGCCGCTGGACCGCGCCGGCATCTACGTGCCCGGCGGCAAGGCGGCCTATCCGTCGAGCCTGCTGATGAACGCGATTCCCGCCAGGGTGGCGGGCGTGGGCGACGTGCTCATGGTGGTGCCCACGCCGCGCGGCGAGCGCAACCCGCTCGTGCTCGCGGCCGCGCACGTGGCCGGTGTCACCCGCGCCTTCACCATCGGCGGCGCCCAGGCGGTGGCCGCACTCGCCTACGGCACGCAGACGGTCCCCAAGGTCGACAAGATCACCGGTCCCGGCAACGCCTATGTGGCCAGCGCCAAGCGACGCGTCTTCGGAACGGTGGGCATCGACATGATCGCGGGCCCGAGCGAGATCCTCGTGCTGGCCGACGGCAGCACGCCGGCCGACTGGGCCGCCATGGACCTCTTCTCCCAGGCCGAGCACGACGAGCTCGCGCAGAGCATCCTGCTGTGCCCCGACGCGCACTACATCGAGGAGGTGCGTGCGGCCATCGACCGCCTGCTGCCGGGCCTGCCGCGCGCCGACATCATTCGTGCCTCGCTCGAAGGGCGCGGCGCGCTCATCAAGACACGCTCGATGGAAGAAGCCTGCGAGATCAGCAACCGCATCGCGCCCGAGCATCTGGAGATCTCCAGCACCGATCCGCACCGATGGGAGCCGCTGCTGCGCCATGCCGGGGCCATCTTCCTCGGCGCCTTCACCAGCGAAAGCCTGGGCGACTACTGCGCCGGCCCGAACCACGTGCTGCCCACCTCCGGCACCGCGCGTTTCTCCTCGCCCCTGGGCGTGTACGACTTCCAGAAGCGCAGCAGCCTCATCGAGGTGAGCGAGGCCGGCGCGCGCGAGCTGGGCGTCGTGGCCGCGGAGCTCGCCTACGGCGAAGGGCTTCAGGCGCACGCCCGCGCCGCCGAGATGCGACTGAACGGAGGACGCCCATGACCGCCTCGCTCGAAGAGCGCATCACGCGCTTCGTGCGCCACGACGTGCAGGGCATGCATGCCTATGCGGTGCAGGACAGCGCCGGGCTCATCAAGCTCGACGCGATGGAGAACCCGCACCGCCTGCCCGAGACGCTGCGCGCCGAGCTCGGCCGGCGCCTGGGTGAGGTTGCGATCAACCGCTACCCCGGTGCACGCATCGACGTGCTGCGCCGCGCACTGGAACGCCACGCGGCCATGCCCGAGGGCTGCTCGCTCATGCTCGGCAACGGTTCGGACGAACTCATCTCGCTGCTCGCGATGGCCTGCGACGTGCCCGGAGCCACTGTGCTCGCGCCGGTGCCCGGCTTCGTGATGTACGAGATGTCGGCGCGGCTGCAGGGCCTGCGCTTCGTCGGCGTGCCGCTCACGCCGGACTTCGAGCTCGACGCGAAGGCCATGCTCGATGCGGTGCACGAGCACCAGCCCTCGCTCGTGTATCTCGCCTATCCCAACAACCCGACGGCCAACCTGTGGAACGACGAGGCGATCGAGCGCATCGTCGAGGCGGCGCCGGGCCTCGTGGTCATCGACGAGGCCTACCAGCCGTTTTCCAGCCGCAGCTACATCGGGCGTCTTGCGAAGCACCCGCACGTCCTGCTCATGCGCACGCTCAGCAAGTTCGGCCTGGCTGGCGTGCGGCTGGGCTATCTCATCGGACGCAGCGCGCTCATCGGCGAGATCGACAAGGTTCGACCGCCCTACAACGTGAGCGTGCTCAACTGCGAGGCGGCGCTCTTTGCACTGGAGCACGAGGACGAATTCGCCCGTCAGGCGAGCGTGCTGCGCAACGAGCGTTCGCGCCTCATGCATTCGCTGGCGTCCATCCCCGGGGCCGCGCCGTTCCCGAGCGAGGCCAACATGATCCTCGTGCGCGTGCCCGACTCGAAGGCGGCGTTCGAGGGCCTGCGCGAGCGCGGCGTGCTGGTCAAGAACGTTGCCGGGCTGCACCCGCTGCTGGCGAACTGCCTGCGCCTGACCGTGGGCCTGCCCCACGAGAATGACCGGATGTTGACCGCACTGAAGGAAGCGTTGTCATGACTCTCGAAAGCGTCCCCGCGCGTATCGGCGAAGTGCGCCGCGACACGAAGGAAACCCAGATCCGCGCGCGCGTGAACCTGGACGGCAGCGGAAGCGCGAAGCTCGCAACGGGCATCGGGTTCTTCGACCACATGCTCGACCAGATCGCGCGTCACGGTCTCATCGACCTGGAGATCGAGGCGCACGGTGACCTGCACATCGACGGCCACCACACCGTGGAGGACGTGGGCATCACCCTTGGCCAGGCCGTGGCGAAGGCGGTGGGCGACAAGGCCGGCATTCGCCGCTACGGCCACGCCTACGTACCGCTGGACGAAGCGCTCTCGCGCGTGGTCATCGACTTCTCCGGCCGCCCCGGGCTGCACATGCATGTGCCCTTCAAGTCCGGAATGATCGGCGGCTTCGACACCCAGCTCACCTTCGAGTTCTTCCAGGGCTTCGCCAATCACGCGGGCGTCACGCTGCACATCGACAATCTGCGCGGCGAGAACGCGCACCATCAGTGCGAGACGGTGTTCAAGGCCTTCGCGCGCGCGCTGCGCGCCGCGCTAGAGCTCGATCCGCGCAGCGCCGGCGTGGTGCCTTCCACGAAGGGGTCGCTGTAGTTCCTGCCCGTACGGGAGAAGCACATGAGCACGGTGGTGGTGGTCGACTACGGCATGGGCAACCTGCGCTCCGTGTCGCAGGCGGTGATGCGGGCCGCGCGTGATGCGGGCGTGTCGGTGAAGGTGAGCTCGTTGCCCGAGGACGTGCGCGCGGCCGAGCGCGTGGTGCTGCCGGGCCAGGGCGCGATGCGCGACTGCATGCGCGAGCTGCGCGAGGCGCATGGCGGCGGCCTGCTGCAGGCGGTGCTGGAAGCCGCCGCGAGCAAGCCGCTCATGGGCGTGTGCGTGGGCATGCAGATGCTGCTCGAGCACAGCGAGGAGCAGGACACGCCGGGGCTGGGCCTGCTGCCCGGGCGCGTGCGCCGCTTCCAGCTGGAGGGCCTCATTCAGGCCGACGGCAGCCGCTTCAAGGTGCCGCAGATGGGGTGGAATCGCGTGACCCAGCGTCACCGGCACCCGATGTGGTTCGGGGTGCCCGACGGAAGCTGGTTCTATTTCGTGCACAGCTACTTTGCGCAGCCCGCAAATCCGTTGCATATCGCAGGCGAAACCGAGTACGGCCTCGGCTTTACCTGTGCGGTGGCCCGAGATAATATTTTTGCGACCCAGTTCCATCCGGAGAAGAGTTCGACGCAAGGCCTTGCCCTGTATCGCAATTTCCTGAACTGGCAGCCCTGAAACCAAACCCTCTTTCACACGCGCTCGACGAGCCAACATGCTGCTGATCCCCGCGATCGACCTGAAAGACGGTCGCTGCGTGCGCCTCAAGCAAGGCGACATGAATGACGCCACCACGTTTGCGGAAGACCCCGTCGGGGTAGCCAGGCGCTGGCTCGATGCGGGCGCAAGGCGGCTGCATCTGGTCGACCTCAACGGCGCATTTGCCGGCAAGCCGGTGAACGAATCGGCCATCAAGGAGATCCTCGCCGAGGTGGGCGACGAGATCCCGGTGCAGCTCGGCGGCGGCATCCGCGACCTCGACACCATCGAGCGCTATCTCGACGAAGGCCTGAGCTACGTGATCATCGGCACGGCCGCGGTGAAGAACCCGGGCTTCCTGCGCGACGCGTGCACGGCCTTCGGCGGCCACATCATCGTCGGCCTGGACGCGCGCGACGGCAAGGTCGCCACCGACGGCTGGAGCAAGCTGACGGGCCATGAAGTGATCGACCTGGCGAAGAAGTTCGAGGACTACGGTGTCGAGGCGGTCATCTACACCGACATCGGCCGCGATGGCATGCTCACCGGCATCAACGTCGACGCGACCGTGAAGCTCGCCCAGGCCCTGTCGGTACCCGTGATCGCCTCCGGCGGGCTGAGCCACCTGCGCGACATCGAGCAGCTGTGCGCGGTCGAGGGAGAGGGCGTCGAAGGCGTCATCTGCGGCCGCGCCATCTACACCGGTGCGCTCGACTTCATCGAGGCGCAAAGGCGGGCCGACGAGCTCGCTGCCGCGAACACCTGAAACGCAGCGCGCGGCAAACGCGCGCTCCACACACCATGCTGGCCAAACGCATCATTCCCTGCCTGGACGTGACCGGCGGCCGCGTGGTCAAGGGCGTCAACTTCGTGGAGCTGCGCGACGCCGGCGACCCGGTGGAGATCGCGGCGCGCTACAACGACCAGGGCGCCGACGAGCTCACCTTCCTCGACATCACCGCCACGAGCGACGCGCGCGACCTCATCCTGCCGATCATCGAGGCGGTGGCGAGCCAGGTCTTCATTCCGCTCACGGTGGGCGGCGGCGTGCGCAGCGTGGAGGACGTGCGCCGCCTGCTCAATGCGGGCGCCGACAAGGTCAGCTTCAACTCTGCGGCGGTAGCCGACCCCGACGTCATCCGTCGCGCCAGCGACAAGTACGGCGCGCAGTGCATCGTCGTGGCCATCGATGCGAAGGCGCGCGCCGACGGATCGGGCTGGGACGTCTATACCCATGGCGGGCGCAAGAACACCGGGCTCGATGCCGTGCAATGGGCGCGGCGCATGGCCGCAAGCGGCGCCGGAGAGATTCTCCTGACCAGCATGGACCGAGACGGCACGAAAAGCGGATTCGACCTCGCGCTCACCCGCGCGGTGAGCGACGCAGTGCCGGTGCCCGTCATCGCCTCGGGCGGCGTGGGCATGCTCGAGCATCTGGTCGACGGCATCCAGAAGGGCGGTGCCGACGCGGTGCTGGCCGCGAGCATCTTTCACTACGGCGAATTCACCGTGGCCGAGGCGAAGACCGTGCTCGCGCGCCATGGCGTGCCGGTGCGGCAATAGGCGCGCCTCAATGAGCTCCACCCCGAGCTGGCTCGACGAGGTTCGCTGGGACGCGGACGGCCTGGTGCCCGTCATCGCGCAGGAGCGCGCGAGCGGCGACGTGCTGATGTTCGCCTGGATGAACCGCGAAGCGCTCGAGCAGACCGCGCGCACCGGCGAGGCCGTCTACTGGAGCCGCTCTCGCGCGCGGCTGTGGCACAAGGGCGAGGAGTCCGGCCACGTGCAGAAGGTGCACGAGATCCGCCTGGACTGCGACAACGACGTCGTGCTGCTCAAGGTCGATCAGCTCGGGCACGACCCCGGCATCGCCTGCCACACCGGGCGACACTCGTGCTTCTTCCAGCGGCTCGAAGGCGATGCCGCCGCGGCGCAATGGCGCAGCGTGGAGCCCGTGCTCAAGGACCCGAACCAGATCTATTCATGAACCCAACGCAGTCCAAGGCGGCGAGCTCGGCCGACACCCTCGAGCGGCTCGCCGCGGTCATCGAGTCGCGCTTTGGCGCAGACCCCGAGAAAAGCTACGTTGCCCGGCTGCACCACAAGGGGCTCGACGCCATCCTGAAGAAGATCGGCGAGGAGGCGACCGAGGTCGTCATCGCGGCCAAGGGGGGGAATCGCGAGCAGGTGGTCTACGAGATGGCCGACCTGTGGTTCCATGCGCTGATCGCGCTCAAGGAGCTCGGCCTCACGCCGCAGCAGGTGCTCGATGAGCTGGCTCGGCGCGAAGGGCTTTCCGGACTCGAGGAATTCGCACTGCGCAAGTCGCGCGAAAGGGAGAACGGGCAACCATGAACGACACCACCGTCCTCGACGAGCAGCGTGATCGATCGCTGCAGACCGTCGGCAACATCAGCTACCTCCTGCATGCCGTCGTCGCCGTCGGCGCGGTGCTTCCGGGCGTGCAGGCGAGCGTGGTGCTGCTCGTCATCGCCTTCGTGCTCGATCTCGTCAAGCGAGACGACGCGGCGGGCACCTGGCAGGCTTCGCACTTCAGCTGGCGCATCCGCACGGTGCTGTGGGCGGGTGGCCTGTATCTCGTCACCGCGCCGCTGTGGCTGCTGCTTTTCGTGCCCGGCTGGATCGCCTGGGGCGTGATCTCGATCTGGTTCCTCTATCGCGTCGTCCGTGGCTGGCTTTCCCTGAGCGACCACAAACCGATGCCCACCTGAGCACACCCCATGAGCCACGACCCCAACTGCCTCTTCTGCAAGATCGCCGCCGGCCAGATTCCATCGAAGAAGGTGTTCGAGAACGAGGAGTTCATCGCTTTCCACGACATCCGTCCCGGCGCCCCTGTCCATCTGTTGCTCGTGCCGAAGCTGCATGTGGCCTCGCTGGACGAAGTGCGCGCCGAGCACGAAGGCATGCTTGGGCGCATGGTGCTCATGGCTCCGAAGCTCGCACACGAGCAAGGCGCCAACAACGGCTTTCGCGTGTCCTTCAACACCGGGGCCGACGGCGGGCAGGAGATCTACCACCTCCACATGCACATCATGGGTGGCCCGAGGCCGTGGTCGCGGGGCTGAGAAGTAAAATTCACATTTCGCGCGCAGCGGATTCGTGCGCGCTCGCCACACAACATGGGTCGTTAGGAGAGTGACATGGGTTCCTTCAGCATCTGGCATTGGCTGATCGTTCTGCTGATCGTCGTGCTCGTGTTCGGCACGAAGAAGCTCAAGAACATCGGCACCGACCTCGGCGGCGCGGTGAAGGGTTTCAAGGACGGCATGCGCGATGGCGCCAGCAGCGCCGAGACGCCGGCCCCGCCGCAGCAGCAGGTCGCGAACAAGTCGAGCGACCCGAACACGGTCGACGTCGAAGCCAAGACCAAGTCCTGATCTCGGCATTGCCCCGGCCGCCCCATGATCGACTTCGGCTTCGACAAGCTCGCGCTGATCGGTGCCGTGGCGCTCATCGTCATCGGCCCGGAGAAGCTGCCCCGGGTGGCGCGCACCGTCGGCCACCTGATGGGCAAGGCCCAGCGCTACGTGGCCGAGGTCAAGGCGGAGGTCAACCGATCCATCGAGCTCGAGGAGCTCAAGAAGATGAAGACGCAGTTCGAGGACGCCGCGCGCGACGTCGAGCAAAGCGTCTCCAAGGAGCTCAACCAGACGGCCACCGAGCTCAACCAGGCCTTCGGCGCACAGAGCTTCTCAGCCATCTCCGAGTCGGCCGCCGAACTCCCGCCGGTCTACCGCCACCCGAAGAAGAACTGGCGCCTCAAGCGCAGCGCCGTGCCTCAGTGGTACAAGCAGCGCCACGGCGTGCGCGCCAGGGCGCAGTCGGGTGCGGCGCGCGTGGCGCGCTTTAGACCCAAGCGCGGGCTCTAGTCCACTGAAACCGATTCATCGGTTTCACTCAGCCAGGCCTGCACCGGCCCCCACATAGCCCGCTCCCGTGACCAATCCCGAATCCCGCGACGAGCTCGAAGGTACCGAGCAGCCCTTCGTCACCCACCTCATCGAGTTGCGCGACCGGCTCATCCGCGCAATGGTGGCGGTGCTGGTCGTCTTCGGCGTGCTGTGCTTCTACCCGGGCCCGAGCGGCCTGTACGACCTGCTTGCCGCGCCGCTCGTGGCACACCTGCCCAAGGGTGCGACGCTGATCGCCACGAACGTGATCTCGCCGGTGCTGGTGCCGCTGAAGATCACCTTGATGGCGGCTTTCCTGGTCGCGCTGCCGGTCGTCCTCTATCAGGCATGGGCCTTCGTCGCACCGGGCCTCTACAGCCATGAGAAGCGGCTCGTCCTGCCCCTGGTGATCTCCAGCACCATCCTCTTCTTCATCGGCATCGCCTTCTGCTACCTCGGCGTGATTCCGGCGATGTCGCGCTTCATCCAGTCCTGGGCGCCGAAGTCGATCACCGCCGCACCGGACATCGAGCAGTACTTCGGCTTCGTGCTCACGCTGTTCATCGTGTTCGGGCTTGCCTTCGAGGTGCCGATCGTCGTGATCGTGCTGGCGCGCCTGGGCATCGTCACCATCGAGCAGCTGCGTCAGTACCGCGGCTACTTCATCGTCGGCGCCTTCATCGTGTCGGCGGTTGTCACGCCCCCCGACGTGGTCTCGCAGCTCTCGCTCGCGATTCCGATGTGCCTGCTCTATGAGATCGGCATCCTGGCGGCAAAGCTCTTCATCAAGCACACCCGAGCGCCCGACGCCGCGGCGCAGGACGGCAGCTGAGGCGGGCGCGCAGCGGTGCGAGGGGGCGGCTCAGCGCCCGTGCCCGGTTTGCCCGCTGGGCCGCTGAGCCACCTTCACCTTCACCTCGATCGGATGGTTGCCGCGCTGCACCGCGAGGGCCGCGGTGCTGTCGGGCTTGAGCCCGGCGACGGCGTTCAGCAGCTGCATGGTGTTGGCCACGTGCGTGCCCGCCACGTCCGTCACCACGTCGCCTGGGCGCAACCCGCCCTCGCTGGCCGGCCCGCCTTGCAGCACGCCTGCGATCAGCACGCCTTCCTTCACCGGGAGATTGAAGGTCTGGGCCATCTCCGGCGTGAGGTCGCGCGGCTCGACGCCGATCCAGCCGCGGATGACACGGCCGTCGCGGATGAGGCTTTCCATCACCAGCCGGGCCGTGGAGACGGGAATCGCAAAGCCGATACCGAGCGAGCC
>Ga0105248_10004050_pt1 | contig 16198 bp, 15 predicted proteins | sample KBSS34metaG_FD_81524 | JGI IMG/M metagenome (GOLD analysis project Ga0105248, IMG submission 81524) | Switchgrass rhizosphere microbial communities from Kellogg Biological Station, Michigan, USA - KBS S3-4 metaG | ecosystem: Host-associated > Plants > Roots > Rhizosphere > Soil | place... | reverse complement strand
TACGGCTATAGGCGTGCTTGTGCGCTGGTGAATCGGCAGCGCCTGGCGGGAGTGCCCCGCGTCAACCCCAAGCGCGTCTACAGGGTCATGGCAAGCAACGGCCTGCTCCTGCCCCAGGCACCCAGACGCCCTCACTCCAGCAGGCCGCACCAAGGCAGCGTCGCTGTACAAAGCAGCGACACCCGCTGGTGCTCTGACGGCTTCGAGATCAAGTGCGACTCGGGCCAGACCGTCACTGCCTCGTTCACCAAGGACTGCTGTGACCGGGAGATCCTGGCCTTCTGCGCTTGGGAGGGCAAGGGACTTCCCGGCGAGCCGGTCAGAGAGATGCTGATCGAGGCGGTGGAGAAGCGCTTCGGCTCCGTCGAGGCCGTGCCCGCGGGACACACGCTGGAGTTCCTCTCCGACAACGGCGGCGCCTATATCGCGCACGACACAAGACGCATCGCCAGGTCGCTTGGCCTGACTCCGATCAATACGCCCGTCTGCAGTCCGCAGAGCAACGGCATGGCCGAGAGCTTCGTCAACACCTTCCGGCGCGACTACGAGAGCAGGATGGATCTGGCCAATGCGCCTACGGTGCTGGCGCAACTGGCCGCGGCCTTCGAGCACTTCAACGAGGTTCACCCGCACTCGAGTCTGAAGATGAGATCGCCGCGCGAGTTCAGGCGGCAACGCGCTGAGCAGATGCGCCACGCTCAATTCGAACCACCGGCGCTACATTGCGAATAGGCCGTGTCCGGGTATGCGGGGGCAAGATCACGAAAACGTTAACGCGCGCAGTTGCGCTGCGCTGCGTCCAAGGCTCCTCCACCATCGGCCATCGCATCGGAGCGGCGTTGCGATCAGCAGCGACGGCATAGGCGTGTCCGTCGTATAGCGAGACGGAGGGATGTCGACCCGCGCGGACGGGCACCGCTCGAGGCAGAGATGGGCTGTGCCGGAAAGTTGCTGTTCGTGACAGGCTGCTGTTGGCCCGAGATCGGCCCGTTGGCCCGCCCCCCGAAAGAGGCGCTCCCGACCTAGTCGACATAACTGCCTCTTGAGGAATTCTCGCGGTTGCGAAGAGTCCGAACGATTAGGGTACCGGCCGCAGGCGCAGATAGCGGAGTGAAGCATGTCAGGCAAGTGCTCTGACATGCCGATGACTACGAAGGTCGAAGGTCGACTTCCTGGCAGCTGCACCAGGGCTACCGGAATGCCTTTGCACGCCAAGTAGTCCTGCGCAGCTTCAATGAGCCGTGTCTCCAGCTGTTCCTCGTGCGCCTTGTTGTTCGTGCTTTCGCCCACGACCGTTGGCCAAATTTCCTAAAACGCGTGGCACCCAACATGCCCGTTGGCTAAACAGGGACCCCCCACGGTTGGGGGATCGCTCGGCGCTCGTAGCAGGCGACCGCCCGCGGAGGGCTTCGCCTCGGCGGCGATCGCGCAAGCGGTGCCGGAGCCGAAGGAATGGCTCATGTTGCTGAGCGGCGGCGGCCTGCTCGGCTGGATCGCGCGACGGCGGCAGCGGCAGCCGAGAGTTTGAGGCGCTCGCGCCTTCGTGCCGAGCCTCGGCTCGCGCGCCGCGCCGGCGTGCTTCGGCAGTGTCAAACGACCCGCGAAAATCCGTGCCGTTCCTTCGCGAGCTGGAGGTGGCGGTCGAACACCATGGCGATGGCACGGACCAGGTACCAGCCTGCTGCCGTGACCTGGACCGCGCCGTCCTCTATCGCCACGAGATTCGCCTCCTCGAGCGCGCGCAATGCCTCGAATTCCTTCGCGAAGTACTCGCTCATGTGCAGCCCGTGCGCACGCTCGATGGCCTCGAACTCGAGACGTCCCTGGCACATGAGCTGCATGATGACGTCGCGGCGCACCTCGTCGTCGCGGCACAGACGATAGCCTCGGACGACTGGCAGCTGATGCTTGTCGACCAGCTCGTTGTACTCCGGGAGCGTCTTGGCGTTCTGGTAGTACGCGCCACCGACACGGCCGATCGCTGAGACCCCGAGCGCCACGAGGTCACAGTCGGGCTGCGTGCTGTAGCCCTGGAAGTTCCGCTGCAACCGGCCTTCGCGCTTGGCGATCGCCAGCGAATCCGCCGGCAAGGCGAAATGGTCCATGCCGATGTAGCAGTACTCGCGCGACAGAAAGCCGGCGATGGCATCGCCGAGCATTGACACACGTTGAGGCGCGCTCGGCAGATCGGCGTCAGCGATGCGGCGCTGCGGCTTGAATCGCTCTGGCAGGTGCGCATACGAATAAAGCGCGATCCGATCCGGTCGCAACTCGCCGATCTGTCGAACCGTGCGGGCAAAGCTTTTCGGGCTTTGCTTGGGCAGACCGTAGATGAGATCGGCGTTGATGGAAACATAGCCAAGCTCTCGCGCGCTCGTCATCAACTCCTTGACCATCGCGAAGGACTGCACGCGGTGCACGGCCTTTTGGACGTCGGGGTCGAAGTCCTGTATGCCGAAGCTCAGGCGGTTGAATCCGAGCCGGCGAAAGTGCGCCAGCCGCGCTGGCGTCACGGTGCGCGGGTCCACCTCGATCGACACCTCGGAATCCGGCGTCAGGTGAAACGCGGTTCCCAGCGCGGTCATCACCCGGGTGAGCTCGGCGTCCGACAGGAAGGTCGGCGAGCCACCTCCGAAATGCAGCTGTGATACCGGCCGCCCCTTACCGAGCGACTCGAGCACCAGCGCCAATTCGGCCTCCAGGGCAGCAAGGTAGTCGGCGGCGCGCTCGTGGTGCTTCGTGATGATCTTGTTGCAGGCGCAGTAGTAGCAAAGCGACTCGCAGAACGGTATGTGCAGGTAGAGGGAAAGCGGCGCGCGCAGATCGCCTCTGCTCGCGGCCTGCATGAGGCGCGCGGCATCGGCGGGGCCGAACTCTTCGGTGAATCGGTCGGCGGTCGGATATGACGTGTACCGCGGGCCCGGCGTATCGAACTGGCGCAGCAGTTCTTCGCTGAGAACTGCTCGCGTACCGGCGGCGCCGTCATGGGTAGTGCGCATGTCGAATCGTGTAGGAAGCGGTGGGTGAACTGCTTGACGTTCGTCAAGTCTCAAGACGAGGGTGAGAAGGCGGCAACAAACCCCATCGGGCTCTTGGTCATCGCGACCGAAACAATCCAGCCGACTGTGCCTAGCGCCAGCACCCAGGCGAGCACCCGAACCCGAAGGGGGCGACCTGGCCGAAGAGCGATCACGCCCAGTCCGACATAGGCCACCAGGCCCAGCACCTTGGCCATCAGCCACGGAGCATTGGCGGGGTGAGCCGGAGCATCCAGGCGAGCGTCAACGCGGAAAGCAGCAATACCGTGTCGACGACGTGCGGCAAGGTCTTGGCTGCCCTGCCGTTGACCCAGGTGGCCGGGGTGAAGCTTGCCGCCCCGCGAACGACGAACCCGCTCACCGAAAGCACCACGGCGCTCCGGTGGACAAGCTTCACGGTCGCGTAGTCGAGGCTCATCCGGGCTTCCCATCCAGCCGGGCGCGAGTCAAGGCGGGCCAATAGTGCAGTGCGTAGAGGCCGAAACCGCCCGACCAGAGGACGGCCGACAGGCCGATGGCGAGGAGTGACTCGGAGGGGGCGAGCAAGGGAACCACGACGCGAACGAAGGCGGCCGCGAGTACGAGCACGTAGCAGCTGACATCAAAACGGTCCGCGCGCAGCGGCCGCGCCGTATGGCCACGCGCCGTCCGGGTCATCATGCCGATGATCAGGCCGCCGATCGCGCCAACGGTGAGCGCGTGCGTCGCGGCCGAAGAAGAGGCGATGCCCAGCTCTGCGCAGGCGCGCAGCGCCAGGTGAATCGGCACCCAGAGGTAGGCAAGGTGCAGGATCCAGACGAGCGGAACCTTGCGCGCGCTCCAGGGATGCCAGAGCAGCCAACGGATCCCATGTGCGACGGCGGCGGACACGGCCACGGCAACCAGCGGCAAGCCGTTCAGACCACTGGCATCCGCAATGAGCAACGCCAGCACCAGCCCGAGCGCAGCCTTCTCGACGAACGGCTTCCTGTCGGCGGCAGCTCCGGGCACGCCGTTGTTCGTGAACATGGGGACGACGCGACCGGCCATGACGGAGGCGATGAACAGCACCACGTCCAGGCCGAACTGCACGCCTGCGCCGGGCGGTAGCGGGCCCACCACGCCCAGCTGCGCCAGGTGAAAGAAGCCGGCGGCCGCGGACAGCAGCACGAGCAGCCCGACAAAGAAATAATTCCGCCGATTGCGGGCCTTGATGAAAGGAATCGCAAGGGCGACGGCTGCTGCCAACGGAAAGGCCACGTTGGCTGCGGCTGCCGCCCAGCCGAAAGACGTCATCATCAGGACGCGCCCTACCAGCCACAAGCCTGCGAGGGCAGCGAGCGTAGCGCCGCTGGGCGTCGCTTGGTTGGACCAGTTCCTGCCGGCGGTGAACAGAAAGCCGACGATGACGGCCAAGGCGAAGCCGAACAGCATCTCGTGGGCATGCCAGAGGGGCCCGGCAAGATAGGGATGGTGCAGCACGCCCGCGAATTGCAGCGCCCACAAGGGAATCGACAACGCGGCGAACGCGCTCGCGAGCAGGTAGAACGGCCGAAAGCCGAGTTGCCACAGCGCAAAACGCCTGGACCGTTGCGCCGCCGGCTCGTCAATGAGGTGCAGGGATTGCATTGCGGCTGTTGCGTGATGCGGAGTACTTGATGCGCCATGCCACCGCCGAGCCCACCATGGTGGCCGCGAAGATGGCAATGGCCGCGGCGTTGCCGGCCGCGCCACCGCGCAGCATGGAAAAGTCGAACGGACCCCAGAACATGCGGACGGCGAGGGAAGCGTGCAGGAGGGCGAGGGGGACGTAGAAGAACTCGCCGAAGAGCAGCTTGACGCGCAGGAGGGCCGGAAGAATGACGGGCGCGTGCCCAAGCATCATGCTAAAAAGAAAGCCGAGGCCGAGCGCATGGAGCGCGACGTCGCGAACGGCGTAGCCCATGGCAGTCGCCATCCACGCGAAGCCGGAGACGCCGAGCCACGCGTAGCCCGACAGCAGGCAGACCGCCATGTAGCGGCTGAGCCCGTCGGATGCGACCGTACGGCGGGCGATGTCGAAGCAGACCAGCCATGCCGCCAGAGCGGCCAGCGACATACCATACAGCCAGCCGCCCCATCGAGGCGACACGGCAAATGCCGCCGCGCCTGCCAGCAGCAGGCCGACACAAACCAGAAGAGCGGTCGCCGCGCCACGCCGTCGGCGCATGAGCCGAGTCATCTCGAGCCGCTCGGCGGCGACGGTGAGTACCAGGAACGAAAACCACCAGGGGATCACGACGGCGGCTTGTGCGCCGAGCGCAAGCAGCAAGTTGCCGACCAGCCACGAAGTCGCGCCGCTCAGCAGCAGCAACGTGTGGGCAGCCTTGTGGCGCGATAGCACCGTCATGTTTACGAAGATGAAGACGAGCGATGCCAGCACCGCGAGCCAACTCGCCGTGCGTGCCATTCCCGTCAACGCCAGAACTCCTGCAAGCGCAGATGCCGCCGGCGCGGCGAACGCGAGGCGCTGCCGGACCGCGACGGCGCGCTCGGTGGCGATGGCGGTGCCCATGAAGCAACAGATCATCAGAAACGCATGGCCGAGCACGGCGCGGCCCGGCCACGCGCTGTCGACCGGCACCGGCACTGCCACCCCCGCCCGCAGCAAGCCGCCCGTGATCCCCGCCAGGAGCATGGTGGCGACGACCGATCCCAGCGCGATGCGTGCAACGGCCACGCGTGCTGAAGAGTGGGGCTGTTCGCGACGCATGGCGGTCGTTCGGGGCTACCAGCCCATGAAAGCCTTGGCCCGTGCGCTCATCCGCTCGGCCGTCCACGCTGGCTGCCAGACCAGCTCCACATGGATCTTCAGGTCCTCAGGAACGACGCGATTGAGCTCCGACTCGACGTCTTCGACGATGACATCCGCGACCGGGCACGCCGCCAACGTCATGGTCTTGGTCACGCTGACCGTTTGGTCGCTGACGCCGACGCCGTAGACCAGCCCCACATCGACAATCGTCATGGCCACCTCGGGATCGACAACACGACGAAGCGCCTGCTCGATGGGCTCGCGCAGCTCATCGGGTCCGACGTACGGGTACGGCGCCTCCGGCCGGCCGCGTGATTCCCCTGTGCTCATGGCTGTCACGCTGGCGCGATCATCAGGACGCTGCGCAGCGCTCGCTGGTTACCGGCAATGTCCGCAAGCGTGTACCGGTCGAGCACGGCGTAGAAACCCCTGACGGCCTCGCCGAGAACGTCTTTCAAGCGGCAGCAACCGCCGATGACGCAGCGGCCGCCGCCTTCGGAGAAGCATTCGGCCGGCACCGCGACACCTTCCGTGTCGCGCACGACGCGGCCGACGTTCACCTGCCCGGGCGGCAACACGAGCCGGACGCCACCGCCCTGCCCGCGAACAGTCTCGACCCAGCCGCGCTTGCCCAGAAAATGGACCACCTTGACGAGGTGGTGTTCCGAGACGTCGAACGATGCGGCGATCTCCGCGATGGTCGCTCTGCGCGTGGTATCCGTCGCGAGAAAGATGAGCACGCGCAGGCTGTAGTCGGTGAATCCGGTGAGTTTCATGATCGCCAGGCAAAAAGGGAGGGCACGCGGCCCTCCCCTGTCGACTTAGACACCCGCCAGCGATGGCCTTGCGCCCGCGGGCGCCGCTGCGCGCCTGCTTGCCGGCCTCAGCAGCTTCCATGCATACACCGCCAGCAGCACGCTGCCGATGGCGAACACGATGTCGCCCGGCACACGCATCCAGACGAGCGACTCCATCACCTTGGAATGAATGATTTCCGGCGAACGCGCGTACCAGAGTCCCTTGGTGATGCTCGCCCAAGCCTGATAGATCCCGGCCGGCAGGAGCGACAGGAACACCATCATCGCCAAGCCCGCGTTGAGACCCCAGAAGGCGGGCTTCAGGAGGCGATCGGCGTGCAGCGCGCGATCGTAGAGACCGCGCAGACAGAACAGCATCAGGCCGATGCCGAGCATGCCGTAGACCCCGAAGAGTGCTGCATGGCCGTGGGCGGCCGTCATGTTCAGGCCTTGCACGTAGTACAGCGACGCCGGCGGGTTGATCGCGAAGCCGAGCAGCCCGGCACCCACCGTGTTCCAGAAGCCGACCGCCACGAAGGAAAGGATGACCCACTTGTAGGCGCCGAGCCAGGGCACCGCCTTCGACCGGCGATACGTCTGCAGCGCCTCCAGCCCGATCAATGTAAGTGGAACGACTTCCAGGGCCGAGAACACCGAGCCGACGGCGATCACTGAAGTCGGCGTGCCGGTCCAGTAGAGATGGTGCAGCGTTCCCAAGATGCCGCCAAAGAGGAACACGATCGTCTCGGCGATGATGGCCCGGTTGGCCGAGGACGCACGAATCAGGCCCAGATTCGTGAAGATGAGGGCGACGACCGCGGTGGCGAACACTTCGAAGAAGCCTTCGACCCACAGGTGCACGAGCCACCAGCGCCAGTACTCGATCATCGAGTAGTGGGTGTGCTGGCCCCACGCGAGCGACGTTGCGTAGAAGCCGCCGATGCAGGTCGCCGACAGGAACACCATAGCGATGAGGCCGCGCGTCTCAGAAGCCCTCTTCAGCGCGGGCCAGAGCGCGCGACCCAGAAGGAAGACCCAGAACAGCAGCCCGACGAAGAGCAGGATCTGCCAGATTCGCCCCATGCTCGTGAACTCGAGGCCTTGGTTGCCGAGCCAGAAGCTGAAGTCGACACCGCGGTGTTGCAACGTGCCGAGCCAACCCGTGACCGTGGAACCCAGCACGACGACGATGAGCGCCCAGAAGAGCAGATCCACGCCAAGCTTCTGCAGCTTCGGCTCGCGACCGGACAGGAGCGGTGCGACGTAGAGGCCCGTGGCGAGCCAGGCAGTCGCAATCCAGAAGATGCCGATCTGCGTGTGCACCGTGCGGCTGACGACGTACGGCAGCACCTGGCCCAGCGGGATGCCGAAGAAGGCCTGGCCTTCGACCGCGTAGTGCGCGGTGATCGCACCCATCCCGATTTGCAGGAGCATCAGACCGATGACCGTGAAGAAGTATTTGCGCGTGGCCAGCATCGAGGGGGTTGCCTTGGCGCCGAGCAGCGGGTCCGCCGCAGGCACCTTCGCTTCTTCTTCGTGTGCCTTGCCGCCTTGCAGCCAGAGCATGGCAGCGATGCCAGCCAGCAGCAGGATGATGCTGACCATCGACCACATCGCAGCCGACGTCGACATCGTGTTGCCGACCAGCGGCTCGTGCGGCCAGTTGCTCGTGTAGGAAAGCTCGGTCTCGCCCGGACGATTGGTCGAGGCGGCCCACGAGGTCCAAAAGAAGAAGGCGGTCAGGGCCTCGCGGTCGGCCTTATCGGGCAGTGCCCCTTCGCTCATGGCGTACTGCTCGCGCAACTTGGCGAGCGACGGCTCCGTGCCGAACAGCCCCTCGAAATGAGCCGCGACATCTCTAATCGCACGCGAGCGCTCGGCGGAGACCTTGATGGTGCCGGTGGACTGGTCGTAAGTGTTGCGCCGCATCTCGTCGCGCACGCGAGCATCCACGGCGGCCCGGTCGGCTTGCGTGAGGGTCGGCGTCGCCTTGCGCTGCTCGGCGCTGCGGATGTCCTGCAGCGCGGTCGCTTCCCGGTGCAGCCAGTCGGCCGACCAGTCGGGAGCGACATAGCTGCCGTGCCCCCAGACGGTTCCCAGCTGCTGCCCACCGGCAGACAGCCAGGCCTGCTGACCGCGCTGGACTTGCTCACCCGTGAAGAGAACGTCGCCGTCGACGCTGACCACCGCTGTCGGGATCGGTGGCGCCGTCAGATAGATTTGCCACCCGAGGTACCCGAGGGCGCCAAAGGACAGGACAAAGATGAGGCCGAGCCAACGCCACAGCCTGTTCGTTGATTTCATGGGAGGAGCTCCAGGGACATGGATCGAGGCATCGAACCGTCAGCGCGGATCAAAGGTGTATTCGCTATGCACCTATTGTTGAATCGAGCCGCCTCGGCGGCTTGATCCAAATCAAACGTGTCTAGAGAGCGATGCGAAGCGGGCGGTTGCGCGTCAACGGTCGCGCTGGCATCGCCTGCTTGGGCGTCGATGCCGAACTCCTGCCAGTCTTCGCCGAACAGCTCGGCCGGGTGCTGGGTGCGCTCTGACCCATTTCCACACAGCAGGGAATCAGCCGCGCAGTAGCGGTGGCAGCCCCAGCAAACGCGCTCGGGATGCAAGGGCTTGATGGGGAATCGTTTTGCCACGCGACGCATTCGCACCAGAGACCCGAGCGATCGGCCGGGTCTTCATGGCCTGCGATCAGCTTAAGAAGATTTGCGCCGCTATCGATTGATAACGAACAAGCATCGGTCGCGGCGCCTGGAACACAGAACGGGGGCGATGGGTCGCAGAGCTGCGTCCGTCTTTACGCCATTGCCCCTAAGTACAATCGACCATCTGAGCCTTGTCGGCGAAATTCGCGACACGCATGCAGACATGTCGATCGTCCCTGCGTCCTGCAACGAAGTGGCCAACGCGGTTCGCATAGAAAGAGACCAAGACATGGACAACAGCGTTGTACCGTCTACCAAGGCACAGGAGCTGCGAGCATTCCTCCTGCTGTCCGTCATCCTGGCGCCAGTGCTCGCCTTCCTGGTCGTGGCCGGCTATGGATTCCTCGTCTGGATGTTCCAGCTCGTCGCCGGCCCGCCCGGGGCGAAGTTCTGACACGCCGTGCCGTCCCCAGAGCTCCACATCGCCAGCCTAGTCGTTCACGCGGCGCCGCGCCGACTCGAGAGCGTGACTGAAGCCATCGCGGCACTCCCCGATGCGCTCGTTCACGCTTCGTCGGCGAACGGCAAGCTGGTGGTGACGCTCGAAGCAGGTACTGCCGAGGCGATGACGCAGGCAGTGGCATGCATTCAGCGCATCGACGGTGTCCTATCGGCGGCGCTTGTCTACCAGTGCGCCGATAGCCTCGATGCGATGAACGAGGAGATTTCAGATGCGTAGACGCGAATTCATCCGGCAGTCCGCCGCGGCCGCGGCAGGTGCCGCGGCGGGCATCACCATGCCCGCCCAGAGCCAGACAGCCGGCGGCGATTCGAGTGTCAAGTGGAGCAAGGCGCCCTGCCGGTTCTGCGGTACCGGCTGCGGCGTGACGGTCGCGGTCAAGGACAACCGGGTCATCGCCACGCAAGGCGACCCGCTGGCCGAGGTCAACAAGGGCCTGAACTGCATCAAGGGCTACTACCTCTCCAAGATCATGTACGGCGAGGATCGGCTCACGACCCCGCTGCTTCGCATGAAGGACGGCAAGTACGCCAAGGATGGGGAATTCGAGAGGGTGTCCTGGGACACCGCGTTCGACGTCATGGCGGACCAGTTCAAGCGCGTCCTGAAGGAAAAGGGCCCCACCGCGGTCGGCATGTTCGGCTCAGGCCAGTGGACCGTCTGGGAGGGCTACGCGGGACTGAAGCTGATGAAGGCCGGGTTCCGTTCGAACAACCTCGACCCGAACGCGCGCCACTGCATGGCCTCTGCGGCGGTGGGCTTCATGCGAACGTTCGGCGCCGACGAGCCGATGGGCTGCTACGACGACATCGAAGCCGCCGACGCCTTTGTGCTGTGGGGCTCGAACATGGCCGAGATGCACCCGATCCTCTGGACGCGGGTGACCGACCGGCGCCTCAGCGCGCCGAACGTCAAGGTAGCCGTGCTCTCGACATTCGAGCACCGGTCGTACGAGCTCGCGGACATCGAGCTCACCTTCACGCCGCAGACGGACCTGGCGATTCTCAACTTCATCGCCCACCACATCATCAGCACAGGGCGCGTGAACAAGGACTTCGTCGAGAAGCACACGACCTTCCTGCTGGGCAACCCTGACATCGGCTACGGGCTGAGGCCGGAGCATCCGTTGCAGAAGGCGGCGAAGAATGCCGGTGCCGCCGGCGGATCCAAGCCGATGACCTTCGATGAGTTCGCCAAGTTCGTCTCGACCTACGACCTCGAGTACACCGCCAAGCTCAGCGGCGTTCCCAAGAACCGCCTGCAGGCTTTGGCGGAGTTGTACGCCGACCCGAAGGTCAAGGTCATGTCGTTCTGGACCATGGGCTTCAACCAGCACACGCGCGGTGTCTGGTGCAACAACATGGTCTACAACATCCACCTACTGACCGGCAAGATCTCGACGCCCGGCAACAGCCCGTTTTCGCTGACGGGGCAGCCCTCGGCCTGCGGCACGGCGCGCGAGGTCGGCACGTTCGCCCATCGGCTGCCCGCCGACATGGTGGTCACCAATCCCAAGCACCGCCAGCACGCCGAAGAGATCTGGAAGCTGCCGCCGGGGACCATCCCCGACGTGCCGGGCTACCACGCCGTCCTGCAAAACCGCATGCTCAAGGACGGCAAGCTCAACGCCTACTGGGTGATGGTCAACAACAATATGCAGGCGGGTGCGAACCTGATGCAGGAGGGCTACCCCGGCTATCGCAATCCGGCGAACTTCGTGGTCGTGTCCGACGTGTACCCGACGGTGACAGCGGTCGCCGCCGACCTGATCCTGCCTGCGGCGATGTGGGTGGAGAAGGAAGGCGCGTACGGCAACGCGGAGCGGCGCACGCACTTCTGGCACCAGCTCGTTTCGGCCCCGGGAGAGGCGCGCTCGGACCTGTGGCAGCTGATGGAGTTCTCCAAGCGCTTCAGGGTCGAGGAGGTCTGGCCCGCGGAGCTGATCGCCAAGAAGCCCGAGTACCGTGGCAAGACGCTGTTCGAGATTCTGTTTCGCAATGGCGTCGTCGACAAATTCCCGGTAGCTGACGTCGAGGCCGGTTACGCCAACACCGAAGCGAAGGCGTTCGGCTTCTATCCCCAGAAGGGCCTGTTCGAGGAGTACGCGCAGTTCGGTCGCGGTCACGGCCATGACCTGGCGCCCTTCGACACGTATCACCAAGTGCGCGGGCTACGCTGGCCGGTGGTCAACGGCAAAGAGACACTCTGGCGGTACAAGGAGGGCTTGGATCCGTATGTGAAGGCCGGCACGGGTTATCAGTTCTACGGCTTCCCCGATGGCAAGGCGCGCATCTACGCCCTGCCGTACGAGCCTCCCGCCGAAAGCCCTGACAAGGACTACCCGTTCTGGCTGTCGACCGGGCGCGTTTTGGAGCACTGGCACTCCGGGTCGATGACGCGCCGAGTGCCAGAACTGCACAAGGCAGTGCCGCATGCCGTCTGCTACATGCATCCGGATGACGCCGTAGCGCTTGGCGTGCGACGCGGCTCCGAGATCGAGATCAGCTCCCGTCGCGGCAGCATGCGCACGCGTGTCGAGACGCGGGACCGGAACAAGCCGCCGCGCGGGTTGGTTTTCGTGCCCTGGTTCGACGCTAGTCAACTCATCAACAAGCTGACCCTCGATGCGACGGACCCGATCTCGTTCCAGACTGACTTCAAGAAGTGCGCCGTGAAGATCGTGAAGGTCTAGGCCCGGAGAATCGCCATGAAGCTGCGCCTTGTCCTTGGTCTCGCCATGCTGGGATCATTCGCTTTCGCGTGGGCGGCACCGCTGGTCGATGCCGCACGGGGCCCGACAGCGATCACCGCAACCACCGAGCCGCCCCGGCTGGGCAACGCCGTCAACGACGACAACCGGCTCAAGCGCAACTACAGCTACCAGCCGCCCATCATTCCGCACCGCATCGACGGCTACCAGGTCGACAAGAACTTCAACAAGTGCCTTGATTGCCACGCTCGCGAGAAGACAGACTTCTCACAGGCCATTCCGGTCAGCAAGACACACTACATTGACCGCAACGGCAAGGTGCTGGACCACATTTCCACGCGGCGCTATTTCTGCAAGCAGTGCCACGTGGCGCAGGAAAACGTGGCGCCGCTCGTCGGCAACGGGTTTCGAGGCGATCCCGCGGATACCGCCCCGGCGCCGCCAAAGTAGACGAGGTCTGCATGCTCAAGCGCATCAAGGAGTACTGGGGCGTCATTCGCAGGCCGAGCGTGCACTTCAGCCTCGGGTTCCTGACCCTCGGCGGCTTCATCGGCGGCATCATCTTCTGGGGCGGCTTCAACACCGCGATGGAAGCAACGAACACCGAAGCTTTCTGCACGGGCTGCCACGAGATGCGTGACAACGTGCTTGCCGAGCTGAAATCAACCATCCACTACACGAACCGCTCCGGCGTTCGCGCCATGTGCTCCAACTGTCACGTGCCGCACGATTGGACCGACAAGATGGCGCGCAAGATGCAGGCGTCCAAAGAGGTCTGGGGGAAGATCTTTCGCACCATCGACACGCAGGAGAAGTTCCGCGACATGCGCCTGGAGCTCGCGCGCCACGAATGGGCGCGGTTCAAGGCGAACGATTCGCTGGAATGCCGCAACTGCCATCAGTACGCCTCGATGGACTTCACTCGCCAGAGCGTGCGAGCGCAGGCCATGCACTCGACGTACTTGGCCAGCAAGGAAAAGACCTGCATCGATTGCCATAAGGGGATCGCGCACCGCTTACCGCACATTCCTGCGGGAGAGGCGCCAACCGACACGCCCGGGCAAGTTGTACCGAAGCCTGTGACTGCACAAGAGGCGGCGCTGGCACCTGCCATTGCGGCGAGCGCAGGGGGTTCGTGAACTTGATCTGAAGCGGGCTGGTCGTCATGTCGGCTCACGTGAACATTGCTCGCGTCGGGCAGCCGTTGGCCGAGGGCCGCGCCGGTGATCGCGGCCCCTGCTCCACCGCATCAGTGGACATAACTGCATCTTGTCCGATTCCGAAATCGCGCTGTGCATCGCCGTGTCGGAGCGCGGTTGTCGGAATGGTCAAACTCGCTACGAGATTCGCGAGGCGAAGGCCCCTGATACCCCGACAGCTGCTTCGTAGCCGAGTGGTTCCTCCATCTGGCATGGCACTTTGCTCAGGTGAGCTGCATCGCGGCGGCGAGCTCCTCAGGCCGTCGACGTCACCTCGCTCCTAGCGCGGGCAGATCACGCAGAGCCCGCGCGGGACTGCGCGAGAAAGAAGCGCACCATTTCCGTGGATGCGTCTGGTCCCGAGCCGTCGGTGTAAGTGCCGCTGCTGTCGCCGCCCGACCAGGCGTGTCCGGCGCCATGCAGGGTCCAGAGTTCCAGTTGAGGACGCCCATCAGCCGCGGCGTGAAGTGAACGGCTGAATTTGCGACCTCCGGCCGCGACGCCCTGATCCGTGATCGTGGACAGCGTGTCGTTGTTTGCCGCGCCGCCAGTCCGGTACGCGTCGCTTGCCTGCTGGAGGATGGCGGCTCCGTTTGAGTGCTGCACCGTGTGGTCGCGGTCACCGTGGAACACGATCGTCGGCACGGGCTGCCTGCAGCTGCGTCGAGCTGCGGGCGCGCCCGACAGCCTCACAGAGCCACGTCCTCGCCCACCCTTCATTGCCGCCATTGCGGATGGAATGTCGTGTGCGCTCGCGAACGGCAGACCCGAGTGGGCGCCCACCGCAGCGAAGATGTCGGGGTACGTCTCCCCGAGAACGACAGCCATCGCCGCGCCGGCGGACAGGCCGGCGACAAAGACCCGGCGCTCGTCAACGCCGTGCGCATGAGCGACTTCCCTGACCATGCCGGCAATCAACGAGGGCTCGCCCTTGTCGCGCTGCTGATCTTGCGGCTGGAACCAGTTCCAGCACTTGGACGCGTTGCCGCTTGCAGCCTGCTCCGGGTACAGAACCAAGAAGCCGTTGTCTTCGGCCAAGCTGTTCATTTGGGTCCCGCGCGCGAAGTCGTCGGCCGACTGCGTGCAGCCATGGAGCATCACGATCAGAGGCCGAAGGGACTCCGATGTCTGCCTGGGCATGTAGAGCTTGTAGGCCCGAGTTCCGGCCTGATTGGAGAACTCGCCACGGATGAATCGTCCGGGCAGACTAAGAGTCCCGTCCAAAGCGGGCTGAGAACCGTCTCCGCGGTCGAGCGGACTCGCTGGATCGCCCGTGGGCTCGAGTACCTCCAGCTGCGGCATGTCGTGCAACACGACAGATGGCCTGTTGCCCGACTCCAATGCCCGTCGGATCGTCTCCCTAACGCCGTGCATGGGCCCCGTAGAGGTGTCGAGACCCGCCGACGCGAGTGCGCGCTGGATCGTCTGGTTAATGTGGTCTGCGTTGAAGCGCGTCGGAGGGAGGAAGGTGTCGATCATGGTGTCCTTGGAAATGGGTTGGGTTAATTGATGCGGTCGGACAGTGCCTGCCGAACGGCACTGCTGGCTTGAAAGGCGCCCAGAACCGACACCGATTCAATGGCCGCTTTAGCGAGCGCAGGACTGACGTCGTCGGCAATGCGCGCCAGCCCTACGACTTCGATTCGGAGGCGCTTTCCCGCAGCGACGGCGCGCTCGAGGTCGGCACGGCCGAAATGTTGAAGGCCGAGCGTCAAGGCGCGCCGGGCGACCGCCTGCTTGAGCACATCTGCGTGCTGGGCCAGTTGATTTCGGACGGCGGTACGAACGAGGTCAGACCGATTTGAGTAGAAGCCCTCCTGGACCAGGAGATCGACTTGGCCGAGGTCGACCACGCCCATGTTGACCGCCATCTTCTCGGTCTCACCGGCGCGTGGCTGTCTTGTCTCGACCGGAAGGGAAGTGGTTTTCGGCATCTAATTGGATTCCATCTGGAATCCAATTAGATCACAGTTCGGTGGCGGTGGCCAAACGACGAAGGACGAATGGCTTCGGTTGTCTGGAGCGTGAGCAGTGGTTGAACATCGAGGCCTGCATGCGTATCGGATGCGCACAACCACTGCTTGGCTCAATCCATCCGCCACCGGGGACTGAAGGCATGAGGAAGTCGCTACTTCGGCGAGATCTGCGAGTGAGCATCGACTCCGCCCTCGGGGTTGGCCAACACCGCTGTAGCGCGCCAAGGGCGTTCTATCGCTTGGGCGACTCCGCGGGTGGACCGGTGTGGAAATCGATCCACCGACCGGGCGCCCATGCATGTTTGACTGCCTTGGCCCCGTCGATGTCTCGAGCGACGAGGGCTCCTCCGTCCTCCACATGGAAAGTCAAAGATCCTGGAGCGATCCACTTGCTCCCATCCGCCAGGGTCACCGTCCAAGGGAATTTGTCGCTGGGGTCGGGCTGACTGGACATCGTGTGCCTCCGGTAGAGGTCGTGAGGCTAAGCTCACTCGCCCGAACCAGCAACACTGCTCGGGCTGCGGC
>Ga0105248_10004047_pt1 | contig 16201 bp, 16 predicted proteins | sample KBSS34metaG_FD_81524 | JGI IMG/M metagenome (GOLD analysis project Ga0105248, IMG submission 81524) | Switchgrass rhizosphere microbial communities from Kellogg Biological Station, Michigan, USA - KBS S3-4 metaG | ecosystem: Host-associated > Plants > Roots > Rhizosphere > Soil | place... | reverse complement strand
CGTGGAGATCCACTGGTTGAGCAGGCCGACCTGGTCGGAGCCGAGCAGTCCCCAGGCGAGGATCCACGGCAGGTCCGGCAGGAAGAACATGAACGTCAACATGGCGAACAGCACCGGCTTGGCCGGGATGTTCGTCCGCGTCAGCAGCCAGGCGAACGTGCTCGCCAGCATCAGGGTCAGCAGCGAGCGGGGAACCGCGATCGACAGCGAGGTCCACAGCGTCTTGTAGGTGCTCGCATCGGTGAACACCTCCCGCCAGCCCTCGGTCGTCAAGGGGCCGGGCGAAGCTGGCACGCCCTCCTTGAACGAGCCGATCACGATCATGGCGAGCGGGTAGACCACCATGAAGATGACCGACAGCAGCAGCAGGGTCGGCAACAGGTTGGCCGGACTGACCAGCCGCCCGAACACGGAGGCCTCCCGGCCCCGAGGCGCAGCCGGCTGGGGAGCCGGTGCCGTCTCGAGGTCGGGAGGGCTGACGATCGTCATGGGTTGCTTACCCTAGCTCGCTAATCCGTACTGGGCCAGAAGGGCGCCAGCCTTCGCACCGTTGGTGAAGTAGGCCGGGTCCGACCCAGCGTACGCGTTGTACGACAACGGAGAACCGGGGAAGAACTTGGCCCCCGCGGCGGCGAACGGAGCCAGCTCCGGCTTCGCTGCCTTGATCTCGGCCCGGATGAAGCTACCGCCCGGCGCGTCGCCGTAGAACTTCTGGGCGCTCTGCCCGTCGAGGAAGTTCAGGTACACCTTGGCGGCGTTCGGGTGCGGCGCGGCCTTCATGAAGCACACCGCGCCAATGCTCACCATCATGCCGTCGTTCGGTACGACCAGCCGCACCGGCGAGTTCGGGATGGCGGCGATCGCCGAGACGCCGCTGGAGATGGCGTGCACGAGGATGCCGTAGCTGCCGTTGGCGACGCCGTTGAGCTCGTCGGCTGCGCTGGTGGAGACGGCCTTCGTGTTGGCCAGCACGGCCTTCACGTAGTCCTCGCCGTATCCAGGCGCGGCCCACGCGGTCGCGGCCCAGACGGTGCCGAAGCCGACCGGGCCCGGCTTGTCGAGCAGAATCTTCCCCTTGTACTGCGGGTCGGCCAGGTCCTTGTAGCCCTTGGGTCCGCTGTCACCGGGGAACTGCTTGGCGTTCAGCACGAGGAAGTAGCCGCTCACCTGGTTCATGAGGATGCCCTGGTGGCCGGCCTTGAGGAAGTCGAACGGGTCAGACAGCCAGGTCGAGGCCGGCTCCGACTGGATCGGCAGGGTGCCGAAGGACTGCGTGAAGCCCTTGCTCTCCAGCGACGCACACTCGGACGCGCCGCTTGACCGGATGTCGATGGAGACCTTGTTTGCCGCCAGTTCGGTCTGGTACCTAGCACTGAACTCGGAGGTCAGCGGCACCGACTGCACCTGGATGCCGTACTCCTTGGTGAACTGCTTGTTAATCTTGTCGTTGGTGTCCGAAGAGGACGGGAAGCTGGACACGACGACCGTGCCCTCCTTCTTCGCCGCTTCGATCGTCGCGGCCCACTCAGGGCTGACGGAGGCGGTCGGGCCGGTCGACGTGCCGCCGGAGCTGGACGACCCACATGCGGTCAACGTGCCGGTGACCAGGACGGCGGTTGTTAGTACAGCTACTCTGGCTGATTTCCAATTCATCAGGGCGATCCTCTTGACATGCCGTCGACGGTGGGGATACCGGGCCGACAGCGTTGGCCAGCAATCGAGTGCTCGGAAACTGTTCAGCGGTGCAACGAGCCGGAGGGGTTGGGCACCGATCCGACCAGACAGGCAATCACCGGTACGCCGGCAGGAGCACATCGTTGGCGCTACTGGCGGGCGACGATGCGATGTCGCATCTCCCCTACGCCTTCGATGTAGGTCACGAGCTCGTCGCCGGTGGCGAGGAACCGCGGAGGCATCCGGCCCATGCCCACACCCGCCGGCGTACCGGTGAAAATGACATCCCCGGGAAGCAGCGGCAGCACGCTCGACAGCCGTTGCAGTAGCGCGGGAACGTTGAACATCAGAAAAGACGTGCGGCTGTCCTGAACCTTCTCGCCGTTGACACTGCAGCCCAGCGCCAGGTCGTCCCTGGCCGGCAGCTCGTCGGGTGTCACCAGCCACGGGCCCATCGGAGCGAACGACGGGAACGACTTGCCAAGGCTGAACTGTGGTGCCGGCCCGATGCTCTGTGTGATGCGCTCAGAGATGTCCTGGCCGGCGGTGACACCGGCGATGTGGTCCCAGGCTTGGCTTTCGTCGATATCCCTGGCCCCCTTTCCCATCACGACGACGAGCTCGACCTCCCAGTCGACGTTGCCGGCGGGGATGGCGATCTCGCCGAAGGGTCCGGTGATCGCGGACATGAACTTCGTGAACACCGGCGGCTGGTCGGGCAATCCGAAGCCCGACTCCGCCACGTGGTCCCGGTAGTTCAGGCCGATGGCGAAGAGTTGGCGGGGTCGCGGCGCCGGGGCACCGAGGTCCGCCGGGTTGTACGCGGTCGCGTTGCTGGACGGCACCTGGGCCGCCCATTGCCGGAACTCGTCCCAGCGGTCGTAGATGGCCTGCGGGTCCGATGCGAACCGCCCCTCGCTCGCCTGCTCAACATCAATGGCACCCGATGAGCCGACGATGACGAGCCGTCCGGCGAGATTCCCGATCCGCATGCCCACTCCTGCGACGAGTCCCATGTTGTGTGGCGCTCATGCTGCTACCAAAGATTCGATAAGTCAACGTACTTTCGAAAGTTTGCATCATCTACACTTCCCGGCATGACCACGAAGCAGCGCAGGACCACGCGCACCGACGACGTCCATGCCTGGCTGCGCGCGGATATCCTCGCCGGACGGCGACGGCCCGGAGACCGGTTGAAGTTCCCGGAGCTGTGTGTCCAGTTCGACGCGAGTGTGGGCGTCATCCGGGAGGCACTTACCCGGCTGGAGGAGCAGGGGCTCGTCCATTCCGAGGCGCACCAAGGCTTTGAGGTCATCCGGCTGTCCCTCGACGACCTCAACTCGCTCACCGACGCGCGGGTCGAGATGGAGGGCTTGGTGCTGCGGCGGGCGGTTCAGGAGGGCGACATCGCCTGGGAGGGCGCCGTGGTGTCGGCGCACCACGTGCTCGAGCGGACGGCCCTGCTCGAGGAGGCCGGCCCGTCGCGGATGAGCGACTCCTGGGCGGCCGCGCACGCGGCGTTCCACGAGATATTGCTGAACGGTTGTGGCAACGGCCGGCTGCGGGCGCTGGCGCAGTCCCTGCGGGACGAAGCCGAGCTCTACCGGCGGTGGTCGGTTCCCCTTGGCGACAGCCCGCCCCGGGATCTGGCCGCGGAGCACCAGGCGCTGATGGAAGCCTGCCTGGCCCGCGACGCCGACCTGGCCGTGGCCCGCCTGACCGCGCACATCAACCGCACCACGGATCAGCTCACCAGCGGCGTCGGGCTGACCCACAGCCACGACGAGCGGGCCCTCGCCGACGTGGTCGACGCCGAGCAGAACTCCCGCGGCAGCGGCGCCCGGCCGGCACGCAAGGCGACCCGGTCGGCACCCCCGGCTCCACGGCGGCCGCGCCGCCCCAAGGCCGACGCCTGACTCAGTACCGCCCACAGTGGACGGCCAGCACCGGCACGGGCGTCGCGGCTGGCCGCCGGTACCCGCGTGGTCGGTGCCTAGACAGAAGCGGGCTCCGCCAGTGCCACCGGTGACCGGTAGTGCCGCAGGATGGCCTCGCGCAGGGCGTCCGCGTCGCCGGCGTCGAACGCGGCCAGGATCTCCAGGTGTTCCTTGTTGGAGCGGCGCACGTCGTGGTTGTGCTGCGACTCGAGCGTGTACGACAGCCGGATCTTCAGGCCCACGCTGCGATAGATGTCGAGCATCCGCTGGTTGCCGGCCAGGGCCACCAGGTAGGTGTGGAAGGCGCGGTCCCGCTCCAGGTAGGTGGAGTAGGTCCGGATGTTCTTGCCGTCTACCTGTTCCTGCCAGAGCTTTAGCAGCCGCTTCAGCTCGGTCACGTGGGCCGGGTTCTTGTTGGCCAGGGCCGCGTCCACGGTGTGCGCGCCGATCATGCGCATCACGTCGTAGAGGTCGGCGACCTCCTGGCGGCTGGGCATCGAGACCGTGGTGCCGCGGCGCGCCTCGATCACCACCAGGCCCTCGAAGGCCAGGCGGTTGAGCGCTTCCTTCACCGGCGTGCGGCTGACCCGGAGGGTGGCCGCGATCTCGGCCGCGTCCAGTCGCTCGCCCGCCGACAGGGAGCCGGCCACCATCCGGCTGACCAAGATGTCGTACACACGTTCGTGCAGTGGGCGAACGTCGATCACCTCGGCGGCTGGCTGTGCTGTCGTCGTCATGAGACCCCGGACCGATTGATGAGACTGACATTGTCATCCCGACACCGCTGGTGGCTCGGCGGCCCGACGGGTTCACCCCGCCTGCCCCTGTTCACCCTGCAACCGGTGGTACCGGAAGGTCTTGCGAGCGTCGTCGAGTCTACTTCCCGCGGCCACCGCGGACTCGATAGCCCGCTCCGCGTCGTCGATGTCGATGGCGGCCTGAAGGACGGCCGCCTCGTGAATCTGGGGCACGACGACCACGCCGTCGCCGTCCCCGATGAGGATGTCCCCGGGTCGCACCTGTACGGTCCCGAGCGAGACCGGCACCTCGATCCGGTCCACCTCGACCCGGTCCTTGCCGGTCCGCATGAAGCGGCCGCGACTGAAGATCGGGTACGACAGGTCCCGCGCGCGAGCGACGTCCCGGCAGACCCCGTTGATCACGGTGCCGCCGAGGCCCCGCCGGCTCGCCACGCCGGTGAGGATGTCGCCCCAGACCGTACAGTCCAGCCGCCCTTCGTTGTCCAGTACGACGACCGAGCCGACCGGTACATCGTCGATGTAGTCGCCCACCGTGCCCTTCTCGACGGCGCCGGCCGGTCGGTAGCGAAGGGTGTACGCGCGCCCGGCGAGGCTGACGTCCGGGTGGACCGGCCCGATGCCGAGGCACTGTCCAGCGATACCGAGCCGGTCCAGCGCGTCGGAGATGGCCGCGGTCGGCAGCCGGCGGAACGCCCCAACCGCCGGGTCGGGGTTCGGTTCAGGACTCATGAGCGGCCTCCGGTGGCAGGACGGCGGTGATCTCGCACTGGATGAGCATCGCCTCGGGCAGCGGCATGGTGAGCGTGTGGCGGGCAGGTCGGTTCTCCGGATCGGGGAACGCGGACAGCCATTCGTGGTTGAGGGTCTCGCGCCCGGACCGGTCCACCATGTACACACGCATGCTCACGACGTCATCGAGCCCGCCGCCGGCCGCGGCCATGACCCGACGGACGTTGGCGAACATCTCGGTGCACTGCTCGGCTAGCGACTCCGGGATCCGGCCTGTGGCCACCGATCGGCCCGCGATGCCGCCCGACACGAGGACATCGCTCACCACCGCCGCGACCGGGATCGGTGTGGTGCCGTGGGACAGGCCGGGCACCTCGATCGTCCTACGCCGGGCCATCGGCCGCTCCCCGTGCAACCACGCCGGCCGTCTGGCGCCCGGAACCATTGCCCCCGAAGCCGGCCGCCTCGGCCGTCCACACCCGCACCGCGTCCTGATTTAGGTCCAGCCGGACGCTTTCGCCCGCCGCCAGCGACTGATCCGGCGGCGAGGAGGCGCGCAGCGTGACGTCGCCGACATTGATCAGGTGCTCGGCGTGCTGGCCCAGGTAGACCGTCGAGGCGACCACGCCGCCCAACACCCCGTGTTCCGGCGACAGCCGCACGGCATCGATCCGGAATGTCAGCGCCACCTCGGCGCCCACCTCAAACCCGTCCAGACCAGGAAGCCGCAGCGTCACGGGGCCATGGGAGTCGGGAACGATCACGTTACGGGTGCCGTCGTTGTCGCGCGCCACCCGGCCGTACAAACGGTTCACCTGGCCGAGAACGCCCATGACGAACTGGGTTTGCGGGTGCTCGTAGACCCTACGCGGGGTGTCCTGCTGCTCGATGTGGCCGGAGTTCATCACGACCACCTGATCGGACAGCGCCATCGCCTCGGCCTGGTCGTGGGTGACGAAGACCGTGGTGAGGCCGAGCCGCGCCTGCAGCCCTTTCAACTCGAAGCGCATCTCCTCCCGCAGTGCGGCGTCGAGGTTCGACAGCGGTTCGTCGAGCAGGAGTACGTCCGGATTGCAGACCACGGCCCGGGCCAGCGCGACCCGCTGCTGCTGGCCACCCGAGAGCAGCGGTGCGGGGCGGTCGTGGAACCCGCCCAGGCCGACCGTGTCCAGCGCGGCCAGTACCCGTTCGCGGATCTCGGGCTTGGGCACCTTGCGGGCCTGCAGCGGGAAGGCCACGTTCTGAAACACTGTCTTGTGCGGCCAGATCGCGTAGTTCTGGAACACCATGCCCATACCACGCTTCTCCGGCGGAGTCGCGATGCGTTTCTCGCCCGACGCGAGCAGCCGCCCGCCCACCTCGATGGTTCCCGCGTCCGGGGACTCCAGGCCGGCCAACATCCGCAGCGTAGTCGTCTTTCCGCAACCGCTCGGACCCAGCAGGGTCAGGAACTGGCCGGCGGGCAGGTAGAAGCTGACCGTAGAAACGACCTTGTTGCCCGAGAAGCTCTTGGTGAGCCCCTTGACGCTGATGTCCTTCATCGTCTGTCCTTCGTCGCCTGTGTTTCATGGCCGCACGCAACTGTCTTGCCGGCTGGGTAGGTCCCTGCGCTGAAGAGAGCGTGTGTCATGACAAGCCGAGCAGTTCGAGCGTCGTGGCGCCGCCGTCCAGCCGCCGCATGATCTCGGCCTCTTTCTCGTCGCGCTGCCGCCCGGCCTGGACGGCCTGCGACACCTGGGACTGCGCTACTACCACGACCCCGTCGGCATCGCCGAGCACGAGGTCGCCGCGGTGCACCACCACGTCGCCCAGCACGATCGGTTCGCCGACGGCGCCCGCACCGGCGGGGTCCTTCACTGTGCCTCGGATACAGACGGTCCGGGAGAACACGGGCAGGCCCAGGTCGACCAGGCGGTCGAGGTCCCGCACGCCTCCGTCAATCACGAGGCCACCGAGTTTGCGCGCCATTGCGGCCCGCGTCAAGATCTCGCCCCAGTACCCGAACTCGTGGCCACCCCCCACATCGACGACGAGAACTTCGGCTGGTTCGGCGGCGTAGATGGCCCGGTGGATCCAGAAGTTGTCCCCGGGCGGGCAACGCACCGGCAGCGCCGGGCCCCAGATCCGGAATGCCGGGCTGATCGGCTTGATGGCGGCGGGCAAGGCTCCGGTACGGCCGGCCGCCTCGTGCAGCGTCGCGGACGACAGCTGGTTGTGTTCCTGTGAAACCGTCATCGTCCATGCTCCGCTGGTTCTGCCTTGCACCGGGTCACGAAGTCTTCCACGGTCAGCACCCACCCGATCGTGCGGCGCATGTTCTCCAGCGCGAAAAGGTGTAGGTCGACTCCGTTGAGACTGGTCGTGCAGTCGGCCACCACGATGACCCGCAAGCCGAGGTTGAACGCGTCCAGTGCCGTCGACAGCACGCAGGTGTTGGTCCCGACGCCGGTCATGACGAGGGTGTCGACCCCCAGCACCCGGATCAGGTTGGCCAGGTCGGTCGCGCAGAAGGAGCTGAACTGCTTCTTGTTGGCCAGTACCAGGTCGTCCGGGTCGAGTGCGAGGCCCGGCATCAGCTCGCACTGCGGTGAACCCTCGAGGTTGTGCCGGGGCGGGTTCATCACCAGACCGGGCGCCACTGTCTGCCCCGTCGCCGCGACGGTGCGCTGGAAAGAGTTCGGGGAGGCCGCCTCGACGGCGCGCCGCACGGTGACCGAATGCATCACGCGCATCCCCGCCGCCCGGGCGGCGCGCAGTAGCACGGCCGTGTTCTGCACGAGATCGGCCGCCTCGTCCGGCGGCACCCGCATGGTGGCGATGTCCGGGTCGAGGTGGCCGCGGTGCATGTCGATGGTCAGTACGGCGGTGTGGGCCGGGTCGATGCGCAGGGCGTCGTTCATGGTACGGACGAAATCGTTGCGGTCTAACAGCTCGATAGTCGTCATGCGGTGACCTCCACATCGGTCAGCAGGCCCAGTGCCCGAGCCCCGTTGCGCTCGAGGATCTGGTGGCGTACATCGTCGTCCAGCTGCGCCGCGGCGACTGTGTCGCGCGGGCGCAGGTCGCCCAGGTCGTACGGGTAGTCGGTGCCCGGGGCGATCAGGTCGGCGCCCCAGATCTGAACCAGGAACGCGAGCGTGGCCGGGTCGTGCACGACCGTGTCCACGTAGACCCGGGACAGGTACTCCGACAGTGGCCGGGGCAGCAGGCCGTGCATGTCCGACCGGACCGCGTCTCCCTTGCGGATGCGGCCCAGCAGGTACGGGATGACCCCGCCGCCGTGTACGACGATGACCCGCAGCCGTGGGTACCGCTCCAACACTCCACTGTAGACAATGCTGTAGAGCGCGATCGAACTCTCGAACGGGTTGCCGATGACCACCCGCATCCCGTGCTTGCGGGTCCGCTCGCCAGCAGCGGGGTTGTACGGGTGGAGCAGGACCGTCGCGTTCAGCGCCTCGGCCGCCTCCCAGAACGGCCAGAACTCCGGCTCGCCGAGATTGGTGCCGTTGACGTCGGTGCACACGGACACGCCGCGCATGCCGAGCCGCTGTACGCACTCCTGAAGCTGGGCAACCGCCGCCGGCACCGACTGCAGCGACACCGTGCCGAGCGCCACGAACCGGTCCGGGGCCGCCTGCACTGTGGCGGCTAGGCCCGCATTGAGGACCGCGCACCGCTGCGCGGACTCGCCGAGCTCCAAGTCGTAGCCGAACATGCCAGGGTCCACCGATAGCGCCTGCATGTCGATGCCGGCGCCGTCCATGTCGGCCAGCCGCCGGGGCAGATCACTGAGCTGCTCGATGGTCTGCTCGGCCGGACCGAGCGGCGCTCCGGCGCGCATCAGGGTGGGACCGAAGTCCGGCAACGTGACCACACTGAATCCGAACGACGGCTGCCTGAAGCACTCCGCCGGAACGTAATGCGCGTGTACGTCGACCAGCATGCCCGGCTACTCCTCCTTGTTCACTTCGAAGTCGCGTGGCACGTCCGGTCCCCACGCGTACAGGGCCAACGACGGGTCCCAGTCGCGCGGCTGCCAGGCGTACCCCTCCGGGATATGGTCGATGTCGAAGAAATACTCGGCGTAGCTGCCCCACGGATCCTTCATGTAGAAGAAGAAATTCGAGCCGATGCAGTGCCGGCCCAGACCCCAGCCCGGTTGCCAGCCCCGGTCCTGCATCCGGACCGCACCCATCGCGATCTCGTCGACGTCGCCGACCTCGAACGACCCGTGGTGGAACCCGGGATGGCTGGAGCGCAGGAACGCCAGGTTGTGGTGGTCCGAGGTACACCGCAGGAAGGTCACGATGCCGCTCACGTCGTCGGAGACGAGCATGCCGAGCACGTCGGTGTAGAACGCCCGCTGCTTCTCCAGCTGCGGACTGAACATCATGACGTGGCCGAGGCGCCGCGGACGAGCCCGGTCCGGGAACGGCGGGTTGACCGCCCGGTCGCCGATGCGCTGCGGGTTGCCCGGGCCGTTGAACAGCGTCACCGGCTCGATCGGGATCTTCGGCGCCGCCTCGTCGCGCACGTTCACCAGGTTCCCGTCCGGATCCCGGAACCAGATGCCACCGGCGGTGTCGTCAGTCGGGGGGTCCAGCTCGGTGACCCCGGCCGCCTGCAGCATGGCCCGGACCCGCTCGTACTCCTCGCCGGAGGCCCCGAACGCGAGGTGGTGCAGTCGCTTGCGCCGCCCCTCGTAAAGCAGCACCTGGTCACGGTCCACGGTGGCCGGTCGCAGCCGAACCGTGTTGCTCTGCCCGGTCATGTCGGTGAAACCGAAGTCGGTGTAGAAATTCTGCCCGACCGACAGATCGGGTACGGTCAGCGCATAGTGCAGGAATGAGTGAACGGCCATGGCCCTATCGCCCCTCTCCAGCCGCCGCCAGTTGAGCCGCCTTCGCCTTGGCCTGCGGCCGGTCCGCCTCGGCCAGGGCCTTGCGGGCCGCCTCGCTGAAGGTGCCGACGCCCAGCAGCTGGTGGACCTCCCACTCCGTCAGCTCCGCCGAGGTACACCCCGAGGAGGTGAACGGGTCGTCATCCATCAGCGCCTGCGCCGCCTCCCGCGACGGCGCCCGCACGACATAGATCGCCATCCGCCGGTCCGCCGATGGGCCGGACATGATGACCGAGCCGGCCTCATGGGCTTTGCGCACCCACGCCAGGTGCTCGTCGAGGCTCACAGTGCGCTCTGCCGCTGGCACGAGATTGCGGTTCAACGAGAGAAACCACATGTACATCACCCCAGTCACTCACTCGGTCGGTCAGGTCAGGTCACGAGCTCGGTTTGCCGGGCCGGGCGGAACGCGTCGATGGACAGGCTCGTCTGGCCGGTCCGGACCAGATCGGCCATAACCATGCCGGCGATCGGGCCGAGCGTGAATCCGGCGCTCAGGTGCATGACGAAGAAGTTCGGTACATCGGGCAGCTCACCCATCACCGGCATCCGGTCCGCCGTGATGGGGATGTGACCTCCCCACGACCTCACGACGCGCGCGTTGTTAAGAAACGGGAACACTTTGGCGGCCACCCACAGGTTCCCGAGCACACTGTCGTACCGGACGTCCTTGCGGCCCGTCGCCGCGTCGAACCGGCCGGGCCAGCCGCCACCGATAATGAACGTGCCGTATTGGGTCTGCTTCAGGGTGAGACGGCGCCCCACGTGCTGGACGAGCTGACGCAGCGACATCGGCCACGGCTCGGTCACGTGCACCTGCAACGGGTGCGCGATCACCTTGATGGGGTGGCCGACCAGTCCGGACAGGCGGCCCAGATCGGTACCGGCGGCGTTGACGATCCGCTTGGCCCGGATGCCGCCGTCGGGGAAGCTCACCTGAAACCGGCCATCCGTAAGGACTTCGATGTTGCGTACCTCGGTCTGCAGCCGGATGTCGGCGCCGGCGGCGAGCGCACCGCGGGCGAATGCGGGAGCCACCAGCAGCGGGTTCGCGTACCCCTCGTCGCCGCAGAAGTCCGCGCCGAGCAGATCGGGCGACAGGTGCGGGTAGTTGGCCCGGAGGTCGGCCTGCGTCAGGATCTCGCTCTCGAGTCCCATGGACCGCTCAACCCGGCACTTCTCCTGCAACGCGGCGAACTCGTCGGGCGTCTCCGCGATCATCAGGCCGCCGCCGAGTCGGACGCCGAGGTCGCAACCGAGGTCCCCCTCGATGGTGGACCAGAGCCGGGCGGCCTCGGCGTGAATCTCCACAGTGGACCGGATCCGGTCCAGCCGTTCCTTGCTGTAGTCGGGTTGGCGCATGATCTGGAAGTGCAGGCTCCCCGCGTTCGTCCCGGACGCCTCACGGTTGATCTCGTCCCGCTCGACCAGCGTGGTCGCCACCCCGGCGCGGGCGAGGTGGTACGCGGTGGCGCAGCCCAGCATGCCGCCACCGATCACCAGGACGTCGGTGGTGTCTGCGCCTGCCGTCGCCACGGGACTCCCTCCTGCTGCCGGTGGTTCAGCCGACTTCGGCCTTGCGTGCTTCCTCGGGACGCTCCTCGGCCACCAGAGCGACCGGAATCGGCTTCACCGGCGGCCGGGCGGAGAAGCTCGGCATGTCGTCGATCCGACGACCCGCCTTGCCGGCGACGAGGCTCGCCACCTGCCGCGCGCAGTTGCGGCCCTGACACTGGCCCATGCCCACGCGCGTCACGTTCTTCACCGAGTTCGGATCGGCGCTGCCGGCGACAATGTTTTCCAGGACCTCCGCCGCGGTCACCTCTTCGCACCGACACACCACAGTGGACGGTTCGTACAGGTCGTAGATGCCCGGGCCGACCGCGTATGTGGCGTTGAGCGCAGCCCGGAACCGTTGCAAACGGCGCAGTTTGGCCCGCACGGGTCGGGCTCGGGTAGCAGCCTGCTCCCGACTCAGCGCACCGCTGTCCCGGGCCGCCGTGATTGCGGCCAGCCGGCCTTCCTGGACCGCGACGGCCGAACCCGCGACCCCGGCCCCGTCACCGGCCACGAGTATGCCGGGCACGCTGCTGCGCAGATCGGCGTCGCGAACCGGGACGTAGCCGCCCAGGTTCTCATCGTAAGTGTGTGCGCATCCGCACAACCGGCTCAGCTCGACCGACGGGAAGAAGCCGTACCCGACGCAGATCGTGTCCACATCAAAGCTGCGTTCGGTGCCGCCGATTGGACGCCATTCGGTGCCCACCCGGGCGACCACCGCTCGGGCCACCTCGCCGTTGGCGCCCGGCTCCGCCCGAACGATCACGTGTGAGTACACGTAGGGCACCTTGGCCGAGCGCAGGTACCGCAGGTACCCGACACCTTCGGTCAGCTGGCGGACATTGCCTGATGCCGCGGCGCCGATCCGGGCGGCGGAGGAGAACCGCGGGAACGGCGCCGCCTCCACCACACCGACCACGTTGGCGCCAAGCTGGTGCAACTGGGCCGAGAACGCGAGCACCAGCGGGCCGCTGCCGACCATCAGGATGCGCTCGCCCGGGATCACCTTCTGCGTCTTCACCAACGCCTGCGCGCCACCGGCGCTGATCACACCGGGCAGCGTCCACCCGGGAAACACCACCGGCCGGTCGTAGGCGCCTGGGGCGAGCAGGATCTGGCCAGCCTCGATCGTGCCCGCATCGCGCCCCTCGCGGTAGACGGCCACCGTGCGATCCCAGATCCCCCAGGCGACCGACTCGAGCATGATCTCCGTACCGCTGGCCTCTGCGGCGTCGATCAGCTTCCGCCCGTCGCTATAGTGGCGGCCGAGGCGATCCGGCCGCTTGACCCGGAAGCCCGCAGGGAACTGCTTGTAAATCTGTCCGCCGAGCGACGCGCGCTCGTCGATGAGGACCGTCTCCAGGCCGACGGCGCCGGCCTCGGCCGCGGCTGCCAGGCCGGCCGGGCCGCCACCGACAATGACCAGATCTGCGCTGCGCTCGAAACTCATCGCGGCCCGTCCGCGGTGGTGTCGACGTTCTCGCGGGGTCCCCAGGCGGCCTGCGACTGGATCCGCATGCCCGGCTTGAGGTAGGTCATGCAGGCGCGGGTGTTGGGCCGGTCGTCCACGACGACGAGGCAGTCGTAGCAGACCCCCATCCCGCAGTAGAGCCCGCGTGGTGAACCGGTCCGGGCGGTTGTCCGGAACGCCCTGATGCCGGCGGCCATCAACGCCGCCGCCACCGACTCGCCGGCGAAAGCCTGCGTCATCCGGCCGTCAATGTGGACCTCGATCGGCTCGCCGCGCTCGACATCACCGTGCGTGGACAGTCGCCGTCCGCCGGCGTTGCTCACCGGAGGCGCTCCACGTCCTTGTATTTCACATGTCAGATGCTACATACGCCGTACCAGGGGGACAAGACCCGCGAACGGACGCCAGCGGCGACCCGGCTGAGCGGTAACGACGGCCCTACACCGCGTGATGCCGACGATTTCCGTCCGTCGCCCGGGACCGGAAGCGGCCGGTCGGGCTTGACCCGGATCGGCAGCGCCCGTAGCCAACAGTTCCACCATGCTGTCGTCATCCTGAACGCGACATCGCGGGACGAGGCTGACGTGCGTCGCGGACGCCGGGCGCCGACTTCAAATATCCATTGTGGACTTACTTGAAGGCAGGACCGCGCTGGACCGACAGCACCTGTGGCACAACCTTGGCGAGGCAGTCGAAAGGTAGTCGTCGCAAAACGCGCCGACCTCGCCGAGCCCGCCCCGTCCGGTCCGGTCCGGTACCGACACCAACCAGGACCAGGTGCTCGAGTCGGATGCCAACGCCAGGGCGATCCATCGCCCTGAAACCGGCCTGGCCATCCGCACCCGCGAACGGTACGCCGCCGTGCATGACCTACTGCGTCGCGGCGTTTCGCGGGCCGGAGTCTCCGGCCGTCTGCACATGGACCCCAGACCGTGCGCCGCTTCTACGAACGGGACCACTGACTTGTGGGGCTGGCGCGGTCGGATAACGTCATTTGACGTCGGTAGCCGATCCGGAGTGGCCACGAATCCGGGACATGGCGGCCAGCGCAGCGTCCTCCTTTTGCGGGAGGGTGTGCAGGTATCTTTCGGTCGTCGTGATGCTGCCATGCCCGAGTCGCTCTTTGACGACTTGCAGGTCGGCTCCGCCAGCGAGCAGCCAGGACGCGTGCGCGTGCCGGAGCGCGTGCGGGGTTGTGTGGAAGCCCAGGCCCGCGGCGGCGAGAGCCTTCATCCACACGTTGCGGCGGAACCAGTCCCGGCCGACGTGCCCGTCCGTGTCGACCTGGCGGGGCGTTCGCGGACGGTCCTTGCCCTGCGCGCGTCGAGCGGCTCGGTACACGGCCATGACGTCCTTGCAGGGGCGACAACGGCATAGCGCGGACACGTACGCGGTCGCGGTGCCGTGGCGATAGCGCCGTCCCTTCGCGTTCCGCTCGGTCCACCCCAGCGTCTCCGGATCGGGGAGTACGGCCGGCACGCGGCGGCGGGATTCAGTGGGCTGCGGCAGCTCGAACATGAGGTCGTTCGGGCCGAGGCCACGGCTGCCGATGTCGTCCTTGAACTTCTCGAGGAGGTGGTCAGCCATGCGGAGTTGCCGCCACTCCTTGTCCTTCGGGTACGGCTTGACCAGGAAGCGCCCGCCATCCGGGTGAAACCGAGGGTTCAGCTCGACGACGACCCGAGAGACCGTCAGCACGCCGCCGGCGAAGTCGATGTCCTTGACCCGTAACTCAGTGAGCTCGCCCCAGCGCAACCCGGTCTCGATGTCAGTCTCCACAAGTAGGCGCATTAAGGGGTGGGGGAGGGCGGCGTAGATCGCGTCGAACTGTTCCACGGTGATGGTGCGTCGGGGCTTCTTCGCGACCGGGGGCGTCTTCACGCCCTTTCCCGGGTGGAGGAAGGTGACTTGGTCGTTTAGAGCGGTGGTGAATATCGCGTCCAGGATGACCTTGCAGAACTTGATCGTCGGTGCGTGGACCCCTCGTCGGTCCAGAGTGGTGACCCATTCGCGGACGTGCGATGGGAGGATCTCGGCCATTCGCATCGAGCCCAGCTCGGGCAGAATGTACCGGTCCAGCTCGTACCGGTAGTTCTGCCGGGTCGTGGCTTCCATGCGGTGATTGGGGAACCACTCGTCCTCGACGTACTGTCGCAGCCGTTGCCGGCCCCGCCGCGGGTCACCGATGCGCCCCTCGGCGAGCTTGACCTCGGCCCGCTGCCACGCGGCATCAGCGTCCCGTTTCGTCGGGTACGTGCCGGCGGATCGACGCCGCCCGCGCAGGTCGTCGTAGTAGGCGGTGTACCGGGGCTTGCCATCCTGCCCGGGTCGCCTCCGCGTGTGGCCCACGCGCCGCCCTCCTTGATCGTTTGACTCCCGTTTGACCCTGGACCCTGCGTAACCGCCCAACACCGGGCGACATAGAACAGTACCAAACTTGGCTCTGCACAAGGATTCTAGCGCCCAGAGCATCGACGGGAGAGGATGAAATATGACGCGGATCCCAGTTCGGGACGAAGAGGTCGTGGGTTCAAATCCCGCCACCCCGACAGAGAAAGTGCAGCTCAACGGCCTACTTGCCGATCACGGCGAGCGGGCCGTTGATCGTTTGTAGGCGATTCGTTGGCGGAACTCGGTGTCACGAAGTGACCCGGATCGGGACCTACAAGAGACGCGGCGGCACGATCCGAGGTGAAGCTGGGCGAGAGCGTGTGCAAACCGGCTGGGCTCGACCCCCGAGACAACGACGCCGTCGATAGCATGTTGATCTCACTGGCTCCGCTCAAGAGGAGTGCGAGCGGACCACCCCGAGTTGGCGCGCAGCGCTGTCCGACGACGGCCCCGCCTGCGGGGCCCGATGACGCACCTCTGTGGCGAGGTTCGCCCCACTGAACGTCCGATAGACAGGTGAATCCTTTTGCCCACCTGAGGACCACCTGCGGCGCCGATCAGCGCAGACTCGCTCGGTCTCGGCAAACCGACTGGCCAGGCCGCGGCCGACGCGGCGACGGTGGTGGTCGGTCGCCGTCCGGATGCCCCGGATCGAGTGCGACACGTCGGTTCCCCACGGGCTCGTCCTAACCCGGGACGATCACCGACACGTAGCCGGGCTGACAGCGTCCACGCCGATCACGTTCGCGGCCGAGGCGTTCGTCGAACCCGCGTT
>Ga0105248_10004043_pt1 | contig 16206 bp, 15 predicted proteins | sample KBSS34metaG_FD_81524 | JGI IMG/M metagenome (GOLD analysis project Ga0105248, IMG submission 81524) | Switchgrass rhizosphere microbial communities from Kellogg Biological Station, Michigan, USA - KBS S3-4 metaG | ecosystem: Host-associated > Plants > Roots > Rhizosphere > Soil | place... | reverse complement strand
GAGCGTCGTCCGAATGCAAGCAACGGCGGCTTCGGTCACTTCGTGTCGATAGAGGCTCGATTTGGGTGCGTCGCGGATCGGGAAGGAAATCGACGCCCAGACATCTCCCGCGTCCATCTCGCCATTGGCTTCGATCGCCGTCACGCCCCACTCGCTTTCGCCGCGCAGGATTGCCCAGTCGAGCGCCGAGGGGCCGCGATCGCCGCGTATGCCGGGATGAATCACGATCGTGCGGTAACGGCGCCAGATGGACTCCGGGATGGCGCGCTTGAGATAGGGCGCGATGATCACGTCGGGTCGAAACAGCGCGACCGCCTCCTCCGTGACCCGGTCGTTGATGTCGAATTCGACGGAGACCGCATGACCCGTTTCGGTCAACTCCACGTACAGTCGTTGCGTCAGACTGTTGAAGGCATGCGTGAGCAACAGGACCCGCATCGGCATCGCTCAACAGATGCGAGGCAGCTGCTCGCCGGTCAGCCAATCCACGTTACGACGGCCGCCGAATGACGTTTCCATCTGGACGAAGCCGTGCGCGTCCTCGACCACGTCGCCGATGATTGCCGCGTCGCGTCCGAGCGGATGTGCGCGCATCGCTGCGAGCACGCGCGAAGCCGTGGCGGAAGGGACAATCGCCACCAGCTTGCCCTCGTTCGCGACGTAGAGCGGATCGAGACCGAGAAACTCGCACGCCGCCTTGACCTGCGCCTTGACCGGCACGTCGCGCTCTCGAATCACCATCCCGCATCCGGACTGGCGCGCGATCTCGTTCAGCGTCGTCGCGAGCCCGCCGCGCGTCGGATCGCGCATGCAATGAATCCCGGGGACTTCGGCGATCATTGCCGCGACGAGCTCGTGCAGTGCGACGGTGTCGGATTCGATCGTCGTCTCGAACGTGAGGTTCTCGCGCAGCGACATGATCGCGACACCGTGGTCCCCGAGGGTGCCGCTGACGACGATCACGTCGCCGGGACGGGCGCGATCGCCGGCAATGTCGACACCGTCAGGGACGATGCCGAAACCAGTCGTGGTGATGAACACGCCGTCGCCCTTGCCCTGCTCCACCACCTTGGTATCGCCCGTCACGACGGGCACGCCGGCCAGGCGCGATGCCGTCGCCATGGACGAGACGATCCGCTTCAGGTCCGCCAGCGGAAAGCCTTCCTCGAGGACGAACGTCGCCGCGAGATAGAGCGGCCTCGCACCCGACATTGCGACATCGTTGACCGTGCCGTGCACCGCGAGACAGCCGATGTCGCCGCCGGGAAAGAATAGCGGCGATACGACGTGGCTGTCGGTTGCGATCACCATGCGGCCCGCGGGCATCACAATGCGCGCACTGTCGTTTTGCGCCCGAAGCCACTCGTTGTCGAACGCACGCAGGAACAGCTCGTCGACGAGCTGTGCGGTGGCGCGACCACCGCTTCCATGCGTCATGTCCACCCGACCGTGCTTGAAATCGACCGGACGCACGTAGTCGGCGCGGACCGCGCTCATGCCGAGCCCTTCACGATCGGCACGTTCTTGAATCGGCCATACGTGTAATGCGCGGCGCACGCTCCCTCGGAAGACACCATGCACGAGCCGATGGGATTCTCGGGGGTGCAGACGGTGCCGAAGACCTTGCAGTCCGTCGGCTGTTTCACACCCCGCAGGATCGCCCCGCATTCGCATGCCTTGTTATCGGCGACGGACCGATACCCGATGCCGAAGCGTGTCTCGGCGTCGTACGCGCGATATTTCTCCTTGATCTGGAGCGCGCTGTACGGCACTTCACCGAGTCCGCGCCATTCGAACGATCGCCGCAGCTCGAAGACCTCCGCGACGAGCGCCTTCGCCTTGATGTTGCCTTCGCGCGTGACCGCGCGCGTGAATTCGTTCTCGACCTCGGCGCGGCCGTCGTTCAGCTGCCGCACCAGCATCAGGATGGCCTGCATGACGTCGAGCGGCTCGAATCCGGCGATGACGACCGGCCGCTCGTATTCCTCGGCGAAATATTCGTACGGCTGGCTGCCGATCACCGTCGATACGTGCGCTGGACCGATGAAGCCGTCCAAGGGAACGGTGCCGAGCTCGCGCACCTCCGGCGACTCCAGGATATTGGCGATAGCCGCCGGCGTCAGCACGTGGTTGCAGAACACGCTGAAGTTCGCAACGCCGAGCTCCGCGGCCTGCCGGATGACGACCGCGGTCGGTGGCGTCGTCGTCTCGAAGCCGATCGCGAAGAAAACGACCTCGCGTTCAGGGTTTTCGCGTGCGATCCGGAGCGCGTCGGCGCTCGAATACACCATCCGGATGTCTGCGCCGCGAGCCTTGGCTTTCTGCAGGGAGAGACCCTTGGACGCGGGGACACGCATCGTGTCCGCGTACGTTGCGAGGATCGTCCACGGCCGTTCGGCAAGCTCGATCGCATTGTCGATGCGGCCGATCGGCAGGACGCATACCGGGCACCCCGGTCCGTGGATCATGCGGACATTCACCGGCAGCAGATCCTTGATCCCATAGCGAGAGATCGCGTGCGTGTGGCCGCCGCAGAACTCCATCAGGTGATACCTTCGGTCGCTGCGCACCTCGCCGGCAATCGCTGCCGCGAGCTGGCGCGCCACGACGCCGTCACGGAATTCGTCGATGTATTTCACGGCGCGTTCTGACGAGTCGAAGCAGCTGCGAGCCCCGCTTCGGTGAAGAGCGCCAGCGTACGTTCGGCTTCGCCCGGATCGAGCCGGGCCAACGCGTAACCGACGTGGACGATGACGTAGTCCCCGATTCCCACGCCGTCGACCAGCGCGAGCGAGACGCGCTTGCGCACGCCGTCGACGTCGACCAGCGCCGTATCGGGCTCGGGCAAGGCGACGATCTTCGCCGGTATCGCGAGGCACATCTCAGTTGCCCTCCGCCCCGGACTGCAGCGCGACCCAGGCCTGGCCGAGACAGAGTCCGCCGTCGTTGGTCGGTACCGCCATCGCTTCCAGCATGACGAGTCCGTGCGCAGCAAGCTCGTTGCGCAAGTCGCGGGCCAGGACCGCATTCAGGAAGCAACCGCCGCCACACGCGATCTCGGTGATGTTGTGAGCGTGCGCGCTCCGCACGACCCATGCAGTCATCGCACGGACGATCGTCGCGTGGAACAACGCGGCGCCGAAACCGACATCGCGCTCGTCGGCGAGTCGCGAAAGCAACGGAGCAAGGTCGAGCTGATTCTCTTCGGAGAGCGAGTAGAGCGTCTCGTCCGCGCGGACCCGTCCATGCCGATCGGCCAGTCCTTCGAGCAGCATGGCGGCCTGCCCTTCGAACGACATCCGTCGCCTGACGCCGAGCAATCCCGCCGCGGCATCGAAATACCGGCCCATGCTCGAGGTGGCTGGACAATTGACGCCGCGCGCAAGCATCGCGACGATCGTCTGCGCTGCCGGCTCATCGGCGTAGCGCTGCATGATTTCGTCTTTGCGTCCGCAGCGCCAAAGCGCGGCAGCCGCCATGCGCCACGGCTCGCGCGAGGCGACGTCGCCGCCCGGCAAGCGCAACGGTGCAAGGTGGCCAAGGCGTTCGCAGCGCGCGCCGTCGACGCGCAGCAACTCTCCACCCCACGCTTCCCTGTCCGTTCCGAGGCCGATTCCGTCGAGCGCCAGCCCGATCACGGGTGCAGTCACCCCATGCTCGGCCATGACGGCGGCGACGTGCGCATGGTGATGCTGAACGCCGCATTGCGGAATGCCACGAGACTGCGCGAGATGAGCCGCGTGGCGGGTGGAAAAGAAGTCGGGGTGCATGTCGTGCGCGATGATCTCCGGCACGACCTCGAGCGTCGAAGTGAGGTGCTCGACGGCTTCCATCAGCGCGTTGCACGTCGGCGCATTGTCGAGGTCGCCGATGTGCTGCGAAACGAATGCCTCGTCCCCGCGCGTGACGCAGATCGCATTCTTGAAGTAGCCGCCCAGCGCGACGATCGAAGAACGGGATCGCGGCAACTTGATCGAACGCGGCGTGTAGCCGCGCGCGCGCCGCATGAATTGGAAGCTGCCGGCTGCACGATCTGCGCTCGCACGCAGCACGCTGTCGTCGCAGCGCACGACAATCGCGCGGTCGTGGATGAGCAGCGCGTCGGCAATGCCGGACAGGCGCCGGATGGCTTCGTCGTTGTCGATCACCAAAGGCTCACCGCCCGGATTGGCGCTCGTCATCACGAGCACGAGCTCCTGTGCCGCCTCGAGCCACGCCACGCCGTCCGGTCGCCCCGCCGCCTCGTGGAACAGCATGTAGTGCAGCGGCGTATACGGCAACATCGCGCCGAGCCATGCGAGGCCGGGTGCGACGCCGGGAACGCATTCGTCGACACGCTCCTGTTTGCGCAGGAGCACGATCGGTCGCTCCGGGGAATCGAGGAGCGCGTGCTCGCCATCCGTCACCCTCGCGAGGGACGACAACGAAGCAACGTTGAGCGCCATGACCGCGAACGGCTTTTCATCGCGCGCCTTGCGCGCCCGCAGCCGAGCCACCGCGCGTCCGTTCCGCGCATCGCAGGCGAGGTGGAATCCGCCGAGGCCCTTGATTGCGATGATCTCCCCACGAAGCAAGCGCGCAAGGGTTTCAGCAATCGGATCCGCCGCAAGGATCTCGACGCCGGCGGCATCGACGAGTGCAAGTCGCGGGCCGCACCCGGGGCATGCATTGGGTTCTGCGTGAAAGCGGCGATGCGCCGGCGCGAGATACTCGGCTGCGCATTCGCGACACTGCTGGAACCGCGCCATGCTCGTCGTGGCGCGATCGTAGGGCAGCGAGCGCGTGATGGTGTAGCGCGGGCCGCAGTTCGTGCAGTTGATGAAGGCGTAGCGGTAACGCCGATCGCCGGGATCGAACAGCTCGGCGAGGCATTCACTGCAAACCGCGCTGTCCGGGCCGATGGCGGTGGCAGAACTGCCGCCCGCGCTTTCGACGATCGAAAAGCCTCGCTCGACGCGAGGCGCGCAATCGCGTATCGCGATGGAGTCGATGCGCGCGAGCGGAGGCGCGTCCTCGCCCAGGCGCCGTGTCATCGAATCGATGGAGGCGGATGCGCCTTCGACTTCGATGGTGACCCCCGCACCATCGTTGTTGACCCAGCCGGCAAGTGCGAGCTCATGCGCGAGCCGATAGACGAACGGGCGGAACCCCACGCCCTGCACGACGCCCCGCACTTCGATCCGCGCGCGCCGCGCCCCGCCGAGCGCAGCGACGACATTCGGCGCGGATGCAGCGGTCATCGGGCGCATGGCGGGCTACAGCGTCCGCGAAAGCTCGATTGCGGATTCGAATGCGACCACGTCGGGAGGGAGTGGATCGACGACATGCTCCCGGCGCAAGCGCGCGTCCGCAACGCCGCGCGCGAGCCAGGCGAGCCAGTCGTCGAAGCCTTCACCCGTGCGCGCAGACAGGGTCATCACTTCGATCCCGGGGCGAACGCGGCGCGCGTAGTCGATTGCCGCCGGGACGTCGAAGTCCACGTATGGCAGGAGGTCGATCTTGTTCAGGACGAGCAGGTCCGCCGCGCGGAACATGTCCGGATACTTGAGCGGCTTGTCATCGCCCTCGGTTACCGACAGGACGACGACCTTGTGCGCCTCGCCCAAGTCGAACGCGGCCGGACATACAAGATTTCCGACGTTTTCGATCAGGAGCAGGCTGTCGTCGTCGAGCGCGATCTGCGAAAGCGCGTTTGCCACCATTTGCGCGTCGAGGTGGCAGCCCTTTCCGGTGTTGATCTGCACCGCTCGCGCGCCCGTCTCGCGCACCCGATCAGCGTCGCGCGATGTCTGCTGGTCGCCTTCGATGACCGCGACCGGCGTGCGTCCCTTCCATGCGCTGATGGTCCGTACGAGCAGCGTCGTCTTCCCCGATCCCGGGCTCGAAACCAGATTGAGCGCAAACACGCCATGGTCGGCGAGCCGGCGTCGATTCTCCGCGGCGATTGCATCGTTCTTCGCAAGCAGGTCGCGTTCGACCTGAAGCGTGCGCAACGCTCGGCCTGCGTCGCCGCTTTCCGGCGCGGCCTGCGCCTCGCTCGTGGACTGGCGCTCGTGCCCATGGCTGTGCCAGGTCCCGCCAGCGTGTCGCCGCTCATGCGCATGGCTGTGCCAGGTGCCATCAGCGTGCTGATGAATATGCTCGTCACCATGCGCATGGACGTGCGTTTCTTCCGCGGCCGGTACATGCGCGTGCCGATATCTCCCGCCCGTCGATTGCGAATGCGAAGCCGCCTGTCCTCGCGATGGCGAACCGACGGTCTCAGCCATCGCCTTGCCGTCGATATGTGTTCGCGCATTGCCGCAGCCACAGGTCGTGCACATCGTGCTTCTCCTCGAGTTGCGTCTCAAGTCCGCGCCCCAAGGGGGTCACGCGACCTCGATTTCCCGTACACGCATCGCCACGCCTTGCGCGATGCCGAGTTGGTAGCTCCCGCACACCGGACACGCGTCCCCCAACGCGGCAAGCGGGACGATCTCGCCACACGGCATGCACCAAGCCGCCCCTGGTGTCCGTTGAATCTCGAGGCTCGCGCCGTCGGCGAGACTGTCGCGTGTCACAGCGTCGAAACAGAATCGGAGCGCCTCGGGCTCGACGTGCGCAAGCGCGCCAATCTCGAGTCGGACCAGGGTGACGCGCCTGGCATCGTTGCCTCGCGCCGTCTGAAGGACGATCTCGAGCATGCTTTCGGCAAGCGCCATCTCATGCATGACCGATCTCGATCGTGCACGCGACGCACGGGTCGAGCGCCTGCACCGCGAGTCGCGCGCTCCTATCGAGCACGGCGCCGTCGTCCGTGACGAGCCCCCGGAGGCCGCACACGAGCGCTCCTTCAGGGTGGAAATTCCACTCGGTCGGCGCAATGATCTGATAATGCGCAACACGCCCATCCGCGAGCCGCACGCGATGCAGAAGCAGCCCGCGCGCTGTCTGCACGGCGCCCAGCCCTTCCCCAGGCACGAGTGTCAGCGAATGCACCCAGGATGCCGGCCGCTCGTCGACGGAAGCGTCCGCGAGGTCTTGCAGCAGCGTCGCAAGTTCCGCAAGCCGCGCCACCATGCGCGTCGCGACGCTGTTACCGTCGCGAGCCGCCGCCGCGGCGACCAGCGCATGCGATCGCATGCGCGCGAGCGCGCCCGTCTCGACCGGACTTCCTTCCCAGGTCGGCGCACGCGAGAACTCCGGTTGCCGATCGAGCGCCGGCACGATTGCCCGCATCAGTGCTTCCCGGTCAGGAAGCGGCATCAACGCGACGTCGCTCCGCGCGAGCTGCGCCATCGTGTCGAACAGCACGCCGAGCAATCTCGCGGGCATCGTTGCGCCCGCGTCCGCCCACGCCCACAAATCGTCGGCGTCGCGAAGTGCATGCCACGCCGCCGGCAACATGCCGTAGATCGTTTGCGCGGCCGTTGTGTTGAGCGCATCGACCAGTTCGTGCATCGGCGGCCGACTTTCGTCGCGCGTCGACCGATCGCCCGCGTTCCGTCGTGCAGCAATCTTCCGCCGCACGTGCGCGACGCTCGCGGCGTCGCTGCCGTGACCCATTGTTTGCGGCCAGTCGAGCAGCAGGCGCCAGAAGTGCTCCTGCACGATCTCCAGCACCACGTCGGTCGCCGTGGACGCGTCGACGCTCGCACCAGCGCTTGCAAGGGCGTGCGCCGCCGCCGCTCGCTGCGCGCCGCTGCAGATGCTGAACAACAGGGGCACCGTCGCGACCGCCTCGGCCGGCGTCTTGCCGATGAGTACCCGCGCCGCTTCCAAGGGCCGCGTCGACGCGACTCGCGCCTGCTGCACACGATGGCCATCCCAGGCGAGGCGCACGACGATCTCGCCCGCGAGGCTCATCCGAGCCATCCTGAATCCGAGCGTGCAGAAGATCGCGTCGTGAGATCGGAGCAGCGAGGGTCGCCTCCAATTGCGCGAGGGGTCCCGGCCTATCGGACGTGACGTCGATCGATTGCGGCGGCGACAGATTGGCGGCCGGCAGCTCATGCGGCTCGGCGTTCGCCGAGTCGAACAGCGCTTCGCGTGCACAAAGCGCCGTCTGCCGCGCCGTCTCGTGGTCGGAGAACTCGAGCAGCGGCGAAAAGAGCGAGCAGATCAGATAGGCGCCGATCGCGTCCGCGTGCGCGCTGATGAAATCGAAGCTGCCGGCGGGAAACGTGTAGCGGCGCTTCTCTCCCACGGGCAACGACCGCCACGCGCCCGACTCGCGCGGCGCAAGCAACAGGTTCATCGACCACGGCGTGAGCATGACGCCGAGCCAGTAGTGCTTCCACGGCGCGAATCCGACGGCCTCGACACCGACCGCGGGATTGACGAACGCGAGCCCCTGCATCTTGTCGGCGTAGACCGCGCGGAATGCCGTTTCGAGACGTTCCGACGGGTCGGGCACGCATTGGACCGGGTCAGTCATCGGGCAGCACCAGGAACTGGTCCTGTAGACAGGCGCAAGTCGGGCACGTCCAGTGCAAAGGCAGTTCGGAGAAGGGCGTGCCCGGCGGGATCTGCCACACCGGATCACCCGCGGCCGGGTCGTAGACGTACCAGCAGATCTTGCATTCGAGCTTCGTGGCGGGACCGATCTTCGAGCGGTCGCCAAGGTATGAGCCCTCGAAGGTCTTCATGACCTTGCCCTCCAATCCAATGCGCTCAGGCGGTACACGACTCGCCCATCCATGCGACGAGCTCCGCGAGACGCTCGCGGCTGTCGATGAGGTCCTCGACCGCGGCGCGCGCGACTTCCGGGGCCTCGACGACCTCCAGCGTGTTGAGGATCAGCGTGTTCATCGTGTTGAAGTACTGCACGCGCCACACGTTTCGCGCGAGCGTCGAACTGATGCGACAGTTGCCGAAGCCGCGCGAGATGATCCCGATCGGGCCAACCGGAAGCGCGTGCTCGAGCACCTGGTGATCCTCCGGCGTGAGCGGAAACAGCGTCAGATTGATGACGTGCGCCGGCGTGCCGGATCGCCGGTGCACCATCCGGTCGGCGATCTCGTTCAGCAAGGCAGGTGAATTCATCGCCCCTTCGGGAATTGCGACCGGCCTCGGCGAGGGTGATGTCGCGCATCGCGCCTCTTCGTGCACGATCGCGGGCAACGAAGCCGCCTCGATCCAGTCCGCGATCAGCCGACCTGCGGCGTCGAGCTCGCACACGCGCCAGATGCCGGCGAACACGCTCTCCTGGATACGCGCCTTTCGCGCGCCGTCGACCTTGATGCTGACCTCGCCCTCGCCCAGCATCTGGTCCGTGATCTCGATTGCCGCGGGCGAAAGTCCGCTGACGTCGATGCGCGGACCGAGATCACTCACCGCGGGGTCCCACGGTTCGAGAACCGCGAGAAGTTCCTTGAGCTTGTCGCGCGACTCGGACAACGCGGCGACATCGACGCGCTCCGGCACCAACGGCATCTGGAACGTGTTCATGTCGCGCGACATGTCGAGGTATTGGAGCGCCTCTTCCTCGACCTGCGATCCGGGACCGACGACGCGCACGGGGATCGACAGCGTCTTCATCGGCATCCTCCTGGAAAGACTTTCACGAACCGCACCCGCGAGCATCGGCGCCGCCCGTAGTCTTGACGACCGGTATCCCGATAGTTGGAGGCCGCGTCGGCGCCTTCTCGAGCAGCTCACCGAGCTCTTTCATGTATTCGTCCCAGCTCCGCAGACCATCAACGGCACCGACATGCTTGCCGTCGTCGAGCACGACGAATGCGGGCCAGCGCCTGAAGCCATAGCGCGTATGCAACGCTCGCGCGGCCTCGGGGAGCAGCACGCCAACGCGGAACCGAGCGGGAAAGGCCTGCATGAGCTGCGGCACGATCACGGCGATGTCCAGCGTTTCGCGGACGCGTAGCGGGTCTTCCGTGAAAACGAGCATCGCGTGTCCGGCACCCGCGACGAACGTGTCGATGTTGTCGGCAGTGACCTCGGTGCAGCCGTGGCGAGTGAAGAGTTGCGCTACCAGGGGATGCACGGGCAACGTCGAGCTGACTCCGATGGCCGAAGCAGTCATGGCTTCACTTCCTCCGTGTGGGCTGGGAGCGTATGGTCACGATCGATGAGATCGGTGAAATAGGCGTCGAGATTCGTGGCGCCGGCGAGCACCGCTTCGAGCGCATCGAGTGCGTCGTTGGTTTTTACCGCTTCATCGGCGGTGATCACGCGCACGGCGGAACCTTGAAATGCGAGCACCCAGGTACCCTTCGGCTGTTCGCCGATGAGCATCACGTCGAGTTGCTGACGCACCCCACGACCTTCGCCCCACGGGCGCGGCTCGCCGTCGCTCACAATCTTCATCGGAGTGCCGATGCACATGAGGTTGCGCGCTCGCTACATCCGCGAGCGCGCAAGCACCCGCGCGTCGCCGATGCGACAAGCTTCCTCGCTCGACGGTCGTCCGTTCTCATAGACGTCGATCGCCAATGCGTTGGCATTGAGCGGAGCGACGCCAGTGCGGGAATCGCGTGGCCGTGGCGGGAACCCCCACGCCGCGAGCTCGCAGGCTGCGAGCTCGACGGCCTCGGGAATGCGCGCCTTGACGCTGTCGCGGAGGCTGCCGCCGAGATCGGAGAGTTCCTCCGGCTGCACGCCGATCAGCGTTATCGCTTCCGGTGCCGCGCCGCGCAACTGCGCGAGGGCGAGGACGTCGTTGAAGCCGGTCTGGTGCGGACTGATCTTCTGCGGTCGCCATGCCGGTACTTCGCGGTCACGCAGGATCCGCAGCGTGCCCGGCGCCAGTCCGAAATCGATCGCGTCGAATAGCAGGACGCGCCGCGCTGCGGCGATCGCACCATAGAGATAAAGCCCTTGCGTCCCGCCGTCGAGCACGCTCACGCCCTCCGGAGGCGCGTATTTCGCGTGCCACGCCTCCACGGCGCGCACGCCGAAGCCTTCGTCGGCCCATAGGACGTTGCCAATCCCCAGCACCAGCGCTTCGCAGCGATCTACCATGGACCCTGTGTTACGAGACGCGTAACACTGCGCACATTACGTGCGCTGGCCCGCGATGCGTTGCGTTAGGTCAACAGTTTGCGCCGCTGGCAGTGATCGGCGAACGCAGCGATCGAGACCGATTCAGCGGCGGTGTGCAGGGGAGCCGCTTCTGGTCGCAGCGTGCACATCCCACGCAAGCTGCAGATGCATCCAGAACAGCGGGTCGGTGCCGAAATAAGCGGCAAGGCGCACCGCGGTGTCGGGCGTGATCGCCCTGCGACCCCGGATCAGCTCATTCACTCGGCGCCGTGAGATGCGGAGAGCGCTCGCGAGCTCGGTCTGACTGATCGCGAGCGGCGCCAGGAATCGCGACTCGAGGAAGTAGCCCGGGTGAGGCGGCGTGCGCGATGGAAATGCAAGCTGCGAAGGCCGCACCCTACCTGCGACCGAGGCGCTGCGACGTGTGCCGCCGCTGCGCACGGGCAGCGTCACGCCGGACCCCCGCCACGCCACCTCACGCCTTCGGTTCGCGCTTGAAGTGACGAATGCCGTTGATCATGGTGCCTACCACGGACTCGCCGCTCATGATGTCCTCCCGAAACACCATGTAGACATGGATCATGGCGAACAGCAGCAGGTACCACATGCCGAGATGATGCAGCGTGCGCACTGTCTGGGGATCGCCGAAGAGCACGAACACCCAGCCGAAGAGCCGCATCCGGGCGAGCCCCCAGCCCCATTGCTCGGAATAGAGCGCGAGCCCGGTGACGATGATGAACAGCGTGCCGAGCGTATACATGAAGAACATCGCGGCCTGCGCGAGCGGATTATGGCCGACCCACAGATCGCTCTCTCGCTTGATGAAGAGGTAATACCCCATCTGGCTGAACAGCCCGCGCCACCACGCCCCGCTGAAGAAGGGTGGCAGGAAGATCGCGCGTGCGTGATGGTTGCCCGCGAAGGCCCAGTAGATCCGGACCACGAACGCCACGGTGAATATCCAGGCCGTGGAAAGATGAATGATGCGGACCCAGGCAAAGAAATACGTGTCGTACGCCTCACCACCGATCGCCGGCAGGGGACTCCCGATGAGATACCCGGTCGCAGCCAGCACCAGCATGCAGATCATCATGACCCAGTGCCAGATGCGCACGGGCGCCTCGTACACGTAGACAGGCTGGAGCGGACCCGCGAGCACGCGGCCGGAAGCAGGTTCGATGCGCATGGGGTCTCCCCGCTTAGCGGATAGTCACCGCGACAAGCTCTTTTCCTTCGGGCGAGATGACGTGCGAGGCGCAGGCAAGACACGGATCGAAGCTGTGGATCGTGCGCAGAATCTCGACGGGCTGCTCGGGCTTGGCCATTGGCGTGTTGAGCAGCGCCGCTTCGTACGGGCCGATCTGGCCCTTGGCGTCTCGCGGGCCGCCGTTCCACGTCGTCGGCACGACGGCTTGATACGAGTCGATGCGCGTGTTCTTGATCTTGATCCAGTGACCGAGCGCGCCTCGCGGTGCCTCGCACGGTCCTGCGCCTTTGCATTCCGCCGGCCAGCTCGACGGCTCCCACTTCTCCATGTTCGCCGTGGCAAGGTCCCCAGTTTTAATGTTCGCGATCAGGTCGTTGTAGTACTTGACCATGCGGTGCGCGCCCCACTGGCACTCGAGACCGCGTGCGGCCGTGCGCCCGAGCGTGGAGAACAGCGCGGTGATCGGCACGTCCAGCGCCTTCAGCACGCCGTCGACCTGTTCCTGGATGTCCTTGCGGCCGCGCGCGTATGCGATGACGTAGCGCGCGAGCGGTCCCACTTCCACGGCGTGGCCCTTCCAGCGCGGGGACTTGACCCACGAATACTTGGCGCTCTCGTCGATTTCGCGGATATCCGTGCGGGTGCCCTTGGTGTTCGGTCCGAGGGCGAAGCTCGCTTCAGTGATGCCATCGAACGGATGGAGGCCCTTGGATTCGTCCGCGTACTTGTACCAGGAGTGCGTCACCCACTCCTGCACCTGCTCGGGATCCCGCAGATCGACCTCCTGCACGTTCTTCAGATCGCCGCCGATGATCACGCCCGAGGGGAGCCCGAGGCTCGCGTTGGAGAAGTCGTTTGGAATCTCCGGGAACTCGCCGTAAGACATGAGGTTCTGGCTCGACAGCCCACCGCCCCATTTCGTCCATTCCTTGTAGTAGCCCGCAATCGCGAGCAGGTCCGGAATGTAGACCTGATCGACGAATTCCGCGGTGCGGTTGCAGATGTCGCCAACCATGTTGAGCAGCGCCATGTTGTTCGCGCCCACGGCGCCTGTCCCGTCGACATTGAGCGGGCTCGGCACGCCGCCCACGAGCCAGTTCGGATGCGGATTCTTGCCGCCGAATATCGTCTGAACCTTGACGATCTCCTTCTGAAAATCGAGCGCCTCCAGGTAATGGGTCGTAGCAAGCAGATTGACTTCCGGCGGCAGCTTGTACGCCGGGTTGCCCCAATAAGCGTTGGCGAAGATCCCCAGCTGTCCGCCTTCGACGAACTTCTTCAGGCGGTTCTGGATGTCCCGGAAATACGCCGGCGACGAGTTCGGGTGATTGGAGATCGACTGCTGGATCTCGGAGGTTCTCTTCGGATCGGCTTTGAGCGCCGATACGACATCGACCCAATCGAGCGCATGCAGGTGGTAGAAATGCACGAGGTGATCCTGCGCATACAGCGTCGCGTGCATCAGGTTGCGAATGATGTTCGCGTTCTTCGGAATCTTGATCCCGATCGCGTCCTCGACCGCGCGCACCGACGCCAGCGCGTGCACGCCGGTGCACACGCCGCAGATCCGCTCGGTGAACGCCCACGCATCGCGTGGATCGCGTCCCTTGAGGATCACTTCCAGCCCGCGCCACATCGTGCCGGTGGACACCGCGTTGCGGATCACGTTGTCCTTGTCGACGTTGACCTCGATGCGGAGATGCCCCTCGATCCGCGTGATCGGGTCGACGACGATGCGCTTGCCGCTGTTGTCGAGCGTGAAACCCTGCGTTTGATAGGCGGCCATGGCTATTCCTCCACCTCGCTCACCTTGTCGTTGCGGCTCTTGCTGCGCGCCTGCTTGATCGCGCTGACCGCGGCGTGCGCTGCGACTGCAGCGCCAGCGACGGCCGCCACCCCCAGCCCGATCTGATCCGCTGTCGCCTCGACGCCGGAAAGTCCGGGCGCGCGAATAGTCGTGAGGTGATCGTAGAAGGAACCCTTGTCCCAGAACGCATCCTCGGAGCAGCCGATGCACCCGTGACCCGACTGGATCGGAAACGACAGTCCTTCATTCCAGCGCGTCGCCGAACACGCGTTGTACGTCACCGGACCCTTGCAGCCAACCTTGTAGAGGCAGTAGCCCATTCGCGCACCGGCATCGTCGAATTTCTCGGCGAACTGGCCCGCGTCGAAGTGTGGCCGGCGGTAGCACTTGTCGTGCACGCGCTGGCTGTAGAACATCTTGGGCCGTCCCTGCGCGTCGACATCGGGCAGACGATCGAACGTGAGAATGTAGGTGACCACGCCCGTCATCACCTCGGGGATGGGTGGACATCCCGGTACGCGGACGATCGGCTTGTCGGTGATGACCTTGTGGATGGGCGTTGCCTGCGTCGGATTCGGCTTCGCCGCCTGCACGCACCCCCACGACGCGCACGAGCCCCACGAGATGATTGCCTTGCAGTCGGCGGCAACACGCCGGAGTTTCTCCACGTAGGGCTTCCCCCCGGGGATGCAATACACGCCATCGTCGGCCAACGGCGGATTGCCCTCGCAGGCGAGGATGTAGTTGCCCTTGTACTTGGTGATCGTATCCTCGAGGACTTGTTCGGCCTGGTGACCCGCGGCTGCCATGAGCGTGTCGTCATAGTCGAGCGAGATCATCGACAGGATGACGTCCTTGGCGAGCGGGTGCGCCGAGCGGATGAACGCCTCGCTGCAGCAGGTGCATTCGAGGCCGTGAAGCCACACGACGGGCGTGCGCGGCTTGGTTTCCATCGCTTTCGCGATCTGCTGGGCTCCGGCGTCGCCGAGTCCTAGCGAAGCGGCGGTGAGACTGCAGAACTTGACAAAGCTGCGACGCGTGATGCCTTGCCGGCGCATCAGGTCATAGTAGGTATCGGTCACAATCGGTCTCCGACTCGGCGTGGCGATCGTCCCAGCCGTCAACTTGCAACGGCACGCTTGCACCTCCACGCCTCATTTAGAACCGGTCGATGACGCAGTAGCTTGATGCCGGTCAACATCGCTATTCGTCGGAGTGGACACGCGACCGGAATCCGTCGCGGGTGTTACGGCTGCCGTTACACCCGCGGCATGGCCTTCACGATGCCCGACGAGTGGCTTTACGGGGGATGATGGCCACGCAGGACCACGCAAACAGCGTTGCGTTGCTCGAGCGCCGCAGCGATGCAATCGTCAGGCTCGCGCGACGGCGCCCATGATTGCCCTGCGATCAGCCGCACGCGCCGGTGTGACCGCACGACGTGCAGAAGTCGCAACCGTCCTTGCGGATCAGCGTCTTGTTGCCGCATTCGGGACATTTCCTTCCGGCCAGGGGCCGGAGTTCCGCGCTCATCCTCTGCTCGGCTTCGGGCACCGCGAGGATGCCGACCTGTGAGACCGGGTAGCCTTGCTCGGTGAGGATGCCGAGCATCGCGTAGCGGTGAATCATCAATTGCGCGAGATAGGCAATCGTCGACGGCCAGACCTGGGCCTTGTCCGAGCCTGGAATCCGCGCCAGGAACGAGCCGTTCGTCTCGCCGTAGTTCAGAAGCTTGCGCAACTTCATGCCGATCCAGGCGGGGTCGTACACGCGCATGTCGAGGCTCAACGCCTTGCACAAGCCGTCGAGCACGTGCGGATAGTCGCCGGAAAGCCACATCGAGTACGGACGACGCTGGCCGTCCGGCATGACGAGTTCTTTGAGGAACAGCACACAATCGTCGCCGGTGTTGTGATTGAGCACATCCACGGTCCAGGACAGCGTTCCATCGGGCCCCGCCTTCGGTTCCTTCAAACCGATCAGCGCATCGACGACGGGAGTTCGTCCCTTCCGGTCAGCATCGAACGCGCCGAGCTCATTGCAGCGATACCGAACGAGCCTGGCGAACCCCGACACGAGACTCGGCACACGTAGCGGCTCACCCGCGGGCGGCATCGCCATGTCGAAGGCGTCATCGCCACTCGCCTTTTGCAGCGCGGCGAGCTTCATGTCGAGCCACTGCCGGTCCTCCGCGCGCATGTCCATCGACAAG
>Ga0105248_10004042_pt1 | contig 16208 bp, 10 predicted proteins | sample KBSS34metaG_FD_81524 | JGI IMG/M metagenome (GOLD analysis project Ga0105248, IMG submission 81524) | Switchgrass rhizosphere microbial communities from Kellogg Biological Station, Michigan, USA - KBS S3-4 metaG | ecosystem: Host-associated > Plants > Roots > Rhizosphere > Soil | place... | reverse complement strand
GTCGGCACCCATCCGTTCCGTGATGACGGCGCCCCAATCGCCGCCTTGCGCCACGAACTTCGTGTAGCCGAGACGTTTCATCAGGGTTACCCAGGCGTGTCCGATGCGCACGGGATCCCAGCCGGGTGTAGTTGGCTTGCCTGAGAATCCGTAGCCGGGCATCGAGGGGATCACGAGATGGAAAGCGTCAGACTCGCTTGCTCCATGCGCGGTGGGATTGATAAGCGGATCCACGATCTTCAGTTGCTCGGCGACTGAACCGGGCCAACCGTGCGTGACGATGAGTGGTAACGCGTTTTCATGTTTTGATTGAACGTGAACGAAATGAATGTCGAGTCCGTCGATCTCGGTGATGAATTGGGGCAGGGCGTTCAATCTCGTTTCAAACTTGCGCCAATCGTATTCCGTCTCCCAATACCGCGCGAGTTTTTCCATCGTCGCGAGCGGCACGCCTTGCGTGTGATTCGGTACTGTTTCCCGTTCGGGCCACCTTGTAGCGTTTATGCGTCTGCGCAATTCGGTAAGTTCCGCTTCCGGAACGTTCACTTGAAAGGGACGAATCGCACTCTTGTCAGCTCCCTCGCCGGCTGGTTGTGTAGCAGTCGTTTGGGCCATTATGTACTCCTTTTGGGGCTGGTTTGGATTTTGGCCATCTTACTCCTGCTCGGCCTTCGGTTAAACTGGGCTGATGAAAATTTTGCAGGTATGCTCCGTGATCACGTTCGGCGGCGGCGAACGGCACCTCGCAGACCTGTCTCGCGCCCTGGTCCAACGCGGTCACGAAGTCTACGCAGCAATAGTCCCCGGATCCCCGTTGTCGGCTGAATTACCGTTCGTTCCTGAAGAACATCGCTTTGCGTTGAGCGCGCGCAACTACTTAAAGAACCTGATCGGGCTCGCGAGATTCGTACGCGCGCACGAAATTGAAATCGTTCACGCGCACGCGGCCAGGGATTACCACCTCGCGGCGCTGGCTGTGAGACTCGCGTCGCGCGGCCGGCTCGTGCTCACACGGCATACGCTCTTTCCCTTGCGACGGATAAACAAACCGCTTCTCAGTGGTGTTGCCCGCGTGATCGCGGTTTCTGAAGCAGTGGCGGAAAGCCTGCGACAGAACGGCGTCGTCGAGCCGGCAAAGATAACGGTGGTCCATAACGGGATCGACGTCGATCGGTTCAACGGAGCGGTCACGGTTGCGGGCACTCGCGACGGTCACTTCCCGATGGTGGTAGGAACGGTCGGACATCTCGCGCCAATCAAAGGTCACGATGTTTTTCTGCGTGCCGCGGCGCTGACTTCCGCGCGCCGCCGTGGAGTGCGTTTCGTCATTATCGGCGAGGACAAGTCGGCTGAGATGGGCCACCGAAGATCGCTGGAGAGTCTGGTGGCAGAACTCGGCCTAGGCGATGTCGCCGCGATAACGGGCTGGCGAGACGATATTCCCGCAGCGCTTTCTTCGCTCACTATGTTTGTCTCCGCGGCGCGCGCGGAGCCGTTCGGTCTCGCGATTGTGGAAGCGATGGCGGCGGGGCTTCCGGTTGTGGCGACAGCTTCGGAAGGCGCGACGGAGATCATCGAAGACGGCGTCAGCGGGAAACTGGTTCCCGCTGACAACCCTGAGGCCCTGGCCCAGGCCATTGATGCACTACTCGACGACCTCGATGAGCGTTTACGCCTCGGACGCAACGCTCTGCGGGCGGCGCGTGAGCGCTACTCGCTCGAGCGGATGGTGAGCGACACAGAGCAGGTCTACCGCGAAGTGTTGAATCACGATGCTGTCGAGCAGTAGCGCTGAACGCGATTCCCGACCGGTCTACTGAAAGATGTAAATCGCCGGAGCGTTAAACTGACTCGAAGTCCCCGCTATGACCGTGTCTCCGCTGATCGCGATCGCAGAACCCATCACCTGAAGGAATTGAGCGTCGTTTGCTGTCAGCGTGTACTTCAGCGACCAGCCACCGCCACTGCTTCGTTCATAGACGTAAACGGCTCCGGTGAATCGAGCTCCCGCGTCGTACGTCGGATCACCCACGATGATCGTGTTGCCGTCGATGGCCGCGCGGGTACCAAAACCGCCGGTTCGATTTGTATCCCGGTCGGAGATTCGTTTCTGATGGTCCCAGCTCGTGCCCGACCGGTCAAAGATGTAGACCGCCCCTTTGCTGCGCACATTTTGAGCTTCAACGCTCGGGGCCCCGATAATTTCGCCCGGCGCTGCCGCGACGATCGTGTCGCCGCTGATAGAAACCGTGAAGCCCAGTGCTTGATTCTCCATCGTGTTGTTCGCTGTGATCTTCGCCTGTTGTTGCCAGGCGACGCCGTTGTTTACAAACGCGTAAACGGCTCCGCAGAACGAAGCTGCAGGCGAAGACGCACCGGGCGCGCCCACCGCGATCGTTTGTCCGCTGAGTGAAACGCTCAAACCGAACGCACTGTCCGGTTGCTCGTCACTCGCTTTCAGTTTTTGTTCCTGCGTCCAGACTGTTCCGTTACGACGAAAGACGTAAGCCGCGCCGGTCTGGTATCCGGAGTCGTCATCGCCGTGAGCTCCGGCGACGATCGTGTCGCCGGCGATGTCCACCGCTATGCCGAACTGAGCGAAGTCCGCGGGATCGGTTGGGAAGAGCTTTTGTTGCAGAGTCCACGTGTGACCGTCGCGGACGTACACGTAAGCAGCACCCGCTATCACTCCGTTTGTCATGTCGCCCATTGCCCCGACAACGAGGGTGTCACCGCTGACGGCAACCGAGAATCCGTATCCATCATCGTCATTCGGCGAATCGTCGGTGGAGGTCACACATTGCTCGAGTGACCAGTCGGCGCCTGCTCGCGTGTAAATACAAGCAGCTCCATTCGCAAAAGCGCTAAACCGCGATCCGAGAGCTGTCACCGCGGCTGTGTTGCCGTCGACATCGACAGCCGTTCCGAAATCCGGGACCGGTTGCGTTAGCTTCACCTGGGTAGCAAACCGGTCGTCCACAAAAGCGAAGACTGAAGGGACATTGAAAAGCGTGATCAGGGAGAGAGCGATGGCGCAGAAAATCACGGGAGGTTGACGTCTCATAAAAATCTCCGGGTTCAGGGTTTAATTGAGAAATGCCGACTGCGAGGCAGGCAAGATCGAAACTGGTCAACGACTATACAGAGCCCGGTGAAGGCGAGTCAAAGATTTTTTGTTGCCGTGGTGTTGGAGACTAGCGGGCGTCGTGAAAGATGATGCCGAGCGTGTGACGGTGGCCTGAGCGGATGCGACTTACACCGTGGCGGAGGTTAACGCGATAGACGCTCTTTGCGCCTTTGACCGGACGATGATGAACTGCAAAGACCACCGCATCGCCTTGCCGGAGTGGCACGACGATCGGCCGCGATTGCATGCGTGGCCGTTGCTCGGTCAACACGAATTCGCCGCCGGTGAAATCTCGCTCTGGTGCAGACAGCAGGATCGCGAGTTGAAGCGGAAAAACGTGCTCGCCGTAGAGGTCCTGATGCAGACAGTTGTAATCGCCGGTCTCGTACTGAAGCAGTAAGGGCGTCGGTTTCTGCTGGCCGCTTTGATGACAGCGCTCGAGGTAATCTCGATGTTGTGCTGGATAGCGAACGTCGCTGCGAAGCGCTTCGTTCCAGTGGTTCGCGGTCGGGGCGAGGTGCGGATAGACGAGCGTGCGAAGGCTCGCAACGACTTCGGGCAGGGGATACTTGAAGTACTTATATTCTCCACGCCCGAAACGGTGACGCTCCATCACTACCCGGCTGCGAAAGAGCTCGTCGTTTGGAAACAGGCTGGAAATGTTTTCCGCTTCGTCGTGGGACAGCAGGTGTTTGATAACCGCGTGGCCTTCGGCGTCGAGATCTTGTGCCACTTGCTGCCAGTCAATTGCCGTCACTCGCTTTTCAATGCTTGCGGACGGGACTCCGTCAGTGTTTGCGGCTCGTGCAGCGTTTACGGTGGTCATCCGTTTCAGACTACCAGAACCCGCGTCTCCTCGCTTCCCGTTTCATGCTTTCAAACTGGAGCCGCGTCTACTCGTATCTGAGCGCCACCAGCGGATCGACTTTCGCCGCCCGCCGCGCCGGTAGCCAACACGAAAGCAACGCGACCGCCAGCAGGAGAATGGCGATCGCGATCAACGTCAGAGGATCGCTCACTTCCACTCCGTATAGCTGTTGGGCCATCTCTCGCTGCCAGCTATCAGGTCCGAAATATTTAGTGTCCAGCAGTCGCTTCAACGCATAACCAACCAACGCACTGATCGCCAGTCCCAGCAGCACGAGCTTCATTCCCTGCCAGATTACCAAGCGTATGACCTGCGCCATTTGCGCGCCGAAGGCCATGCGAAGACCAATCTCTTTCGTCCGTTGGCCTACGGAATATGCGAGCACTCCGAAGAGACCGATGGCTGCGAGTATGAGTGCGAGCACGCCGAAGAACGTCAGCAAGCGTGCATAGAGTCGCTCCTGGCCGAGTGTGGCGTCGGCCCGTGCTGATTGGGTGCCGAGGTTAGTCACCGGTAGATTGCTGTCGAGTCCACGAACGGCTTGACGCACCGCATCGGCCAGGACACCGGGATTATTCGTGGCGCGAACGGCAAAATGCATCTCGCCGATATTTGCCGATTCCTGTTGCCAGGGTGTGTAGAGCAACGGCTGATTAGACTCGCGTTGCAGTTGGTATTTCGTGTCGGCAACCACGCCGACAATCTCGACGTCGCGCTCGTCGAGCTTGATGTGTTTGCCGAGAACGTCCTCGTCAGGAAAAAACTTCTGCTGAAAAGTTTGATTGACGATGCCGACCGCAGGAGCTTGTTGGTTGTCATGCGCCGTGAACTCGCGTCCACGCAGGAAGGGGATTTCCATCGTCGCGAAATAGTTTTCGCGCACCATTTGCCGCATCGTTTCGTGCGCCGCCGCGCCGGCTTCTGTTTCGCCGGGGAGCAGGAAATCGGTGAACCAATTATCGTTTGCGATGAGCGGCACGCGCGCGAACGTTGCGGCGCGGACTTCCGGCAGATGGTCCAACCGCTCGAAGAGTTGCTGGTAGAACCGCAGCAGCCGTTCGTCTTTGTAACCCGCTTGCTCAGGTTGCAGCCGGAACACCAGGAGATTTTCGTGGTTAAAGCCGAGCTTGACTCGTTGCAGGTTGTAGAGCGTGCGGATGAACAGTCCCGCGCCGACGAGCAACAACGCGGAGACAGCTACCTGGACCACGAGCAGCGCTTTGCTCAATCGCGACACCCGCCCGGTGGTGCGGCCGCTCTGCTTCAGCGTGCTGTTCAAGTCGAGACTCGTCGCGCGCCACGCGGGCACAAAGCCAAACAGCACACCGGTCATCAGCGACACCGCGAGCGTAAACGCCAGCACGCGCCAGTTCAGAACCGGCTCCGCTCCCTTCGGCAAGAGTCCTGTTTCACTATCGGTGAGCGTCAGCAGCACATTCCTGCCCCAGAAAGCGAAGAGCACTCCTAACGCGCCGCCGAGTGTGGCGAGCAGCAAGCTCTCGGTCAGCAGTTGTCTGAGCAGACGCCGGCGGCCGGCGCCGAGTGCGAGTCGAACGCTGATCTCCGGCCCGCGCAGAGTTGCTCGTGCGAGCAGCAGGTTGGCGAGGTTGGCGCACGCGATCAGCAGCACGAGTGCGACTACGATGAAGAGTCCGTAAATTGTCGGCGCATAAGTCTTGCGCTTGTCCAGCATTCCCTGGCTGCCCGGTTCGATGAGCAGACGCGGATAATCTTTGGGAAGGAGTTGCGCGGGGTCATTGCTCTTGCGCGGCGGCGGCATCACTTCGAGCGCAGCGGCTTGAAACGCGCCGTTCAAGGTTTGCCGCGCTTGTTCACCGGTCGCGCCGGGTTTGACTCGGCCCATCACATTCAACCACCAGACACCCGGTTTGCTCGCCGTGCCTAAAAGGCTGTTGTCGCCGCGCAGCAGCGGCTCCATTGCGAGCGGAACTGTGACGACCGGGTGAAAATCTACCTGGAGCGTACCGTTGAATCCCGGTGGTGTGACACCGATGATCGTGAACGACTGCTGGTTGAGTTTGAGTTGCCGGCCGATAACAGCCGGGTCAGCCGCAAAACGCTCCTGCCAGAATTGATGATTGAGTATGACGACTGGAGCCGCGCCGGGGCGATCATCTTCAGTAGTGATCGCGCGACCCAAAACCGGATTCAGTCGCAGGCCTGTGTAATAGTCGCCCGACACAGCTTGCCCGTCGATGATCTCCGCCTGATCTCCGAGCTTCGCGGTTAGTTCCGGGAGCGGAGCGAACGCAAACACATCGCTGAGTGGAGTTTCGGGCAACGATGCTTGGGCCAAACGCAGTTTTTCGAACACGTTGTATTGAAACAGAGAAAGACTTCTCGTGCCCGGTGGTCCATCGACATTCGAAGTGCCGCTCATTCCGCTTAGTCTGTAAGCTCTTCCGGCTTGCCACTCAAACAGCACGAGCTGTTCGGGCGCTTCGACCGGCAGAGTCTTCAACAACACCGCATCGACAACACTGAACAAGGCAGTGTTCGCGCCGATACCGAGGGCCAACGAGAGGATCGCCACGGCGGTGACACCGGGACTGCGGCGAAGCATGCGAAAGCCGTAATTCAGATCGCGGAGGAGTGTTTCGACGCCTGCCAGACTGCCTTTCTCGCGGTAAGTCTCTTTCACCTGCTCGACGCCGCCGAATTTTCGCAGCGCCAGATAACGCGCTTCATCCGCGGTCATCCCCTGACGCAGATGATCTTCAATCTGCATCTCGAGATGCGCCTGCATTTCCTCGGCCATCTCGTGCTCGAGTTTTCTTTTCCGAAACAGACCGCGCACTCTCGACAGAAAGATTCGCAAGCTGGTCATGTCACTTCTCCGAGGGCGTGAGGAAACGAGTCACGATTGCGGCCGTGCGGCGCCATCCGTCTTCTTCAACGGCCAACTGTTTTCGCCCGGCGCGAGTGAGTGAATAGTATTTCGCGCGCCGGTTATTCTCCGACGTGTCCCAACGGGAGCGGATCCAATCCATCTGTTCGAGTTTCAGCAAGGCGGGATAGATAGTGCCCTGGTTGAGTTCGAGCAGATCGCCGCTGACCTGCTCGATGCGCCGGGCAATGCCATACCCGTGCAGCTCGCCGAGGGTAGCGAGTGTTTTGAGAATGAGAAGGTTCAGAGTACCGGGCAGGACCTCATGCTTGGTGTCGGCCATCGCGTCTCCTGTTGATTATCAACAGAAGCATACATGCCGCTCGTGTTGGTAGTCAACAGGTAGCTTCATTTAAGAAATTCTCCGGCAAAATCTTGAGCAGACAGCAAGCCCGGGTTTATACTGGCGCCTGTCCAGCCGCTTGAAACAATAGTCATCTCCGGAGGCAACATCATGAGCACGTGGAAAACGATTGTTCTGTTGTCAGTCTTGGTATTCGTCGCCGCACCGGTCGTCCAGTCCCAAACGCGTACCTTGCCCGGCCAGACTGTTCGCGACGGCCAACGCGCGATGGACGATTACGATCGCACGCTCAATCGCATGAAGAACGATGCGAAAGCGGCCAGGGAGCGGAGGCGAAATCTTTTTCCGCAAATCAACGACGACTTCCAACGCATCCAGGTCATTCACAACGAGATCGTTCGCATGCTTCAGCCGGACAAAAATCTCGATTACGGCCGTTTGGCCGATCTGACGGACGACATGAAGAAACGAAGCGCTCGCCTGCGCGAGAATCTTTGTCTTCCCGAACCCGAAAAGACCGAGCAGAAAACTCGTTCCGAAGCGATCGACGATAGTCACATGAAGAACGATATCGTTGCGCTCCACGATTTGGTGATCAGCTTCGTCGCCAATCCGATCTTCAAAAATCTTGGCGTCGTCGACGCAAAGGTGATTGACGACGCGACGGAGAATCTCGGGAACATCATCGATCTCAGTGACGAGATCAAGCGTGAAGCGAGGATCCTGGGCAGGTCAGCAAAGAAGTGAGTCTCACCTGATTCGCGGCGCGCGTGCGGTTATAAAAAAGAGGGGCGGGCCAAAAGGTCCCGCCCCTGCTGTTTAGAGGTCCTGCGTTGATGTTTCAGAAGGTATAGCGCAGTTGAATTCGTCCTGACCGGGAAGTGCGAAGTGTATTGTTTGGTCCTCCGTTGAGTTCCGGCCGGTTGAAATCTGTGTTGAAGACATTGCCGTCGCTGAATCCACCAACCGCCAACGCATCCCACGTAAAGATCGGACGGTTGAACACGTTGAAGAAGTCCACACGAATCTCAAACTTGTCGTTTTCCCAAGGGGTAAACGGCATACCGATCGCTTTGGTAAGACTCAGATCGAGCCGGTTCCAACTCGGAGCACGCAGCGTATTACGTCCCACGATTCCTGTGCGGATATTGGGATCGACTACAAAGCGTGCATCGTTGAGCGCGATTGGAGTAAGAAAATCGTTGGTGCAGTACCCGGTCGGTGACGGTATTAGCGCGTCACAAAGAACGTTCGCGATTGCTACCGAGTTAGCTGGAGCATTTGGATTGCTAATGGCGGGGCGGTCATTGGTGTTCACGCCGTCGCCGTTGATGTCAAAGCCACTCAGGTAAGCTGTTTCCACAGCTCCTGATTGAATGCGCCAGATTCCTGAAAGAGTGAAACCACTCGTGATCCCGCGGACGATACGATTGTCCGTAGCTGTCGGAATATCGTAGAGGAACGAGAACGAAGCGGCGTGCGGCACGTCATAGCTGGCCACACTGCGGTCCACTCGCCGTCCACCCAAAGTACCGAGCAGGTCTGACGAACGGCTGCTGCCGCCGGAAGTCACGAAGACTTCGCTGTTAGTGTTGTCAATCGCTTTCGAGAACGTGTACGCAAGCCGGAAAAGCAACCGGTCTGCGAACCCGCGTTCGAGACGCGTCTGCAACGAGTGGTAGTTCGAGTCGCCGCCGTTGGTACGCGGCTGGACCGGACCGAAACCCGAATGAACACGCGGCGAACCCGCGACGAGGATATTACGCGGATTCAGTTCCTCGTTTATGAAGAGGTGAATACCGCGCGAGCCCACGTAAGCAACATCGGCGACCATCTTCCAGGGAAGCTGTCGCTGAATGCCGAAATTCCAAACGTAGGTCTTCGGGTTATGCAGGTTTGGCAGCACTGTCGACTGAGTCGCGAAGGGATTCGGATCTCCCGCTTCTGTCGGCAGCGTGTTGGATGCGTTCGCAAAACCTCTCGGGTCTCCTGCATCCTCACCAAACGTTGTGACGCCGACCGCGTTAGGCGACGAAGCCACAGTGTTGCTGAGAATGTTATTGAAGTAGACGTCGTAACTCACAGCGAAGCCGCCGCGGATTACAGTTGCATCTTCACCAAACAGACGCTTCATGAAGTTTGGCGTGTAAGCGAAGCTGAAGCGCGGAGCGAAGTTGTTCTTGTCGCGTTTAACTTCACAACGCGACGGAAACGCCACATCGAAGCCACAGAACGCCGGGAAGTGCGCTGTGTTTTGCGCCACACCATAAAGCTCGTAACGCAAGCCCAGGTTCAACGTAAAGTTAGAACGAACACGCCAGTTGTCGTTGATGAAATAGGCTTGATTGATCACGTTCGGGAAGTCAGTGTTCGCGCCAAACACTTTGGCGGCAAATCCGCCCTGATTGCCCGAGAAGTTGTCAATAAAGTTTCCGAACGCCGGAAAGATAATCTCGTCTGTCACGGGGTCAACAGCATCAGTAAAGGTTAAGGTCCCGCGGGTGTTGATGGGTACAAACTGCTTCGCACGCTGGAGCATGATGTCGAATCCGGCTCGAATCGTGTGATCACCCATCGTGTGCGAGACGGTGTCCTGAAGCTGCCAGTTGTTGAAGATACGACCCTGCGGGAACGTGGGATCCGGACCAATGCCCGTCACGTCCGAAGCAGTGCCGCCAAAAAGAAACTGCGCCGGCGCTGTCAACAGTTCGGGATTGCGATAGTTGAAAAGCACATTGAACCGGCCATAACCAAAACGAAGTTCGTTGGTTGTGTTCGGCGAGAAAGTGCGCGTCCAGTTGATGTAGGCATTCTGGATCAGGCTGGGCACGTCAACTTCCGTTCCCGGAAATTGCAGTGTGGTGAACTGCGGCACCTGGTTCGAGAAGATTTGATCGTCAGCCAGGTAACGAACGGATACGTTGTCCTTCGAAGTCGCATTCCAGTCCACGCGGAAGAGATACTGGGTATCATCCACCGGTTGTGAGCTGGTTCGCGTGGCGGTCCCGAACGGAATAGATCCTCGTCCACCACCGAGGGGCACGTTGAATACACCCGTTGTTCCGCGAAGGTCGCCAATCGAGGCGAGATAACGGTCGAGGTTCGCACTGGTGCCCGCCGGGAACAGCGCGCGCAGTTGCGCGAAGCCTTCGGCTGTCGGTACTGCGGGTGACGAAGTCACGCCGCCGGCTCGAAACGGGGCCCACTGAATCGTACTGAAGAAGAAAAGTTTGTTCTTGATGATTGGACCACCGAACGAGAACCCATAGTCGTTCTCGATCGTGACCGGTTTTTTCGTCAAACCGAGGCCGGCCTTCTCGAATGGTGAAAGCGCGGACAGCTTGCTCGTGCTGATGACGTCGTAGACTGAGCCGTGAAAGTCGTTCGCTCCACTGCGCGTGATTACGTTCACCACAGCGCCACCCGCGCGGCCGTATTCAGCCGAGTAGTTGCTCTGCAGCACGGTCACTTCGTTGTAACCGTCGCGCAAAGCCGGTTGATAAAACTGGCCGGTGATTGAGTTGTCGTTATTGTCCAGTCCATCGACCAACTGGTTATTCGCGCGAGCGCGCAGACCGTTCACCGAGAACTCTGTTCCCTGAACAAAGCCGCCGGCCAACGGACCGGGATCGGTGACACCGGGCAGCGTGAACACGAGGTTCACCGGGTTCAAGCCCTGCACGGGCATTTCAGTAATCTGACGGGTGCCGAGCGTGTTTACGCGCGCGCCGTCTTGAGTTTGGAGTTCAATCGTATTCCCCGAAGTTACGGTCACGACCTCGGTCGGATTTCCGACTTCCAGGGGAATCGAGGCTTCCGCAGTTTGGGCTGCGGCGACTACTACGTCGCGAGTAGCGGTCTTGAAGCCGGTTGCCGTTACGTCGAGTTTGTAAGTTCCGGGATCGACGGCGTCGAAACGATAGCTACCATCTTGTTGTGAAGTCGTTTCGCGCGAGACGCCCGTAGCCGTGTTGGTGATTTTGATCGTGGCGGCCGCGATCGCGGCGCCGTTAGGGTCGGCGATTGTCCCGACCACGAAGCCCTTACTGGTTTGGCCCATCGAGACGGGCGCCAGTACGAGCACAAGCAGAATTGTCGAACCAATTAAAAATTTCAATTTCGCCATCTGTTTACCTCCGAAATTTCGCACTTGCTCTGGAGTCTGGGCTTTGTACTTTTCCAAGATGACTTGGTGAGATATTCGGAAGGGCAACTATTGATCCATTGCTGAGACGCAGCGACTCGAACGATGACGACACGAGTTTCTAATCGTTTGGATGGGTGCGATCCAAATCTTTCAATTTTTCCAAAAATGAAGATGAGTAAACGTGACTGCGGGTGATCTGAAACTTTGAAGACTCGTGATCGATCGACAGACGCGTTTTCGGATTAGGTTCCAAAATAGCGGAGTTATGCTAACGTAAAAACCCGCATGAGCATTCAATCCCACGGCGCTGATCCGATCCTGTGCGCGCACCTGTTGCGCAGAGTTGACGACAAGCTCATCGAGCTCTTGCAGTCGCTGACAACGAGTGATTGGGACGCGCAGACGGTTGCGCCGCGATGGAAGGTGCGTGATGTCGCGGCCCACCTGCTCGACACAGTTTTGCGAAAACTGTCGCTCGTGCGCGACTCGTGGTCTGTCGAAAGCGTTTCTATTGAATCACCGGCGGATGTGGCCGCGTTCGTCAATCGTCTTAACGAAGAAGGTGTAAAAGTTTATCGGCGACTGAGCCCGCCTGTGCTTATCGACCTGATGAAATTAGCGTGTGAGCAAAGCGCCGTTTTTCACGAATCACTCGATCCCTTTGCTCCGGCGGCGTTTGGTGTGAGCTGGGCCGGAGAAGCGAGCTCTCTTAACTGGTTTGACACCGCCCGCGAGCTGACGGAGCGTTGGCATCATCAACAGCAGATTCGAGAAGCCACACATCGACCGGGAATCATGACGCCGGAACTTTATCATCCAGTCCTCGACTGCTTCCTCCGTGGCCTGCCGCATCTCTATCGCAATACGGACGCGTCTGCCGGAACTGTCGTGTTGGTAGAGATTGCGGGCGAATGCGGTGGTCAGTGGCTCCTGTCGAAAGCAAACGGCGGATGGAAGCTGGTAAAAGAATCAGCGACAGCGCCGGCTGTGCGAGCGACGATACCGCAGGAAATCGCGTGGCGTATCTTTACCAAAGGTATCGATCGTGATCTGGCCCGGGAGCAAGTAAAGATCGAAGGCGATCAACGTTTGGGCAACCTCGTTCTCGAACTAACCGCCATTGTCGCGTAGGATCCGCAACCCTTGATCTGCATCATCGACACTATGTCGCCGACCGACTGGCCCGAGGTAAGACGGATTTACCTCGAAGGAATTGCTACCGGTCACGCAACCTTCGAGACCGAAGCGCCGAGCTGGGAGCGATGGAACGAAACTCATCTCGCCTTCGCACGACTGGTTGCGCGCGCCGGCAGCGACGCGAAGGGCTGGGCCGCTTTGTCGCCTGTATCAAGCCGGCGTGTTTACGCGGGAGTAGCCGAAACGAGTGTGTACGTCGGCCGTGACTCGCGCGGGCAGGGAATCGGTCGTGAGTTGCTGGAAGCGTTGATTCGCGAAGCAGAAAGCAACGGAGTATGGACACTGCAAGCCGGCATCTTTCCCGAAAACACGGGCAGCATCAAGCTTCACAAAAGTCTGGGATTTCGCGAGGTTGGCCGGCGGGAACGCATCGGCAGGCTGCACGGCGTCTGGCGCGACACGTTGCTGCTCGAGCGCCGCAGTGCGAGTGTCGGAATAAATTGACGAGCGCCGAAACGAATTCGACGCTCGTCAGGAACAGCAATTCAAGACAATCCAAAGACAGCCTTAATTAAAACGCCGTCCGCTGCATGCCGGCTTTCAACGCCTCGTCGATGCGCGCGATGGACTCAGCCAGGTGCGCTCGCACTTCCAATGACGTTTTCAATCCCGGCCTGGAAACGGTTCGCTGCAACTGCGAGCGAAGCGTTACCAGACTTTGACGCGACAGAGTGCGCGCGTCTTCCGGCACCGCGGCGTCACGCAACACCATGCCGATCATCTTGCGCAGGTGTTCGCGTTGCAACGCGCGACGGTAGCTGTTGATGTTCACCGCGAGACCCGGAGCTTGTGTTTCCGCCCAAATCGCGTCCTGGACTTCGGTAAACAGCAGACCCAAAGTAAACGCCTCGGCCGGGGCCGCAACCTTAACTTCGGAATCCTGAATGCGACTCAACACAGTCGGCATGAAGATTCGATCCAGCACTTGCCGTTGCATGTTGAGCACGGCTTGGTGAATCGGCACGTCCTGACGACCCTGCGGCAGGTTGAAATTAATGAAGCGTTCAGTCTCCAGCTTGTTCAGAAGCTGCGGCTTGAATTGAAACGCCGTGGGCGAAAACAAATTATCCCGCAGCAGATGGAGCGCCTGCTTTTGTGTTTCCGCCGGCACTGGCTGGAACGGTAAGCGGTTGCCCGGATCACCGACGTGGCTGCGGTAATGGTAAACGCCGCCGATGTACTTCGAAGCGAGGAACAGCGCCTGGCCTGTTTGATTCAACGCCGCGCCAAAGCTGCGCCGCAAGATCTGGTAACCCTCGCCCGGTTTCTCCAACCGCTGCTCCATGTTGCTCCAGATTTCGCGAGCCAGAGTGACGCGATGCGAATAGTACTTCATCGGATCGGTGCCCAGATCGAAACGGTTGACGACCGGATCCATATCGAGACCCGGACCTAAACCGGCGTCCTCGTCCGTGTCGTAGGCCAGTTGCGGCTCGGCGGCCCGGCTCGCAATCTTTCGCAGCTCGGTTTCCTCTCCTTCCACGGTCGGCGAGTCGATCGTTTTATACGCGTACTCGATCGCCCAGTAATCGTAAGGACCAAGAGTCGACTGGTGGTATTCGCCCTGGCGGCTGCCGCGGGCGGCGATGTTTGTGGGAATGTAATCCATCACCGAACCGGTAAGTCCATCCCGTGCGGTAACACTGGAGTCTTGCGCCTGTTCGAAAGTGTGGATCGTGCTGGCGCGGAAGTTGTGACGCAGGCCCAACGTGTGGCCCACCTCGTGAGCGGCGATTTCGCGAAGGAAGTCCTGGATGAACTTATCCGCCTCGGCGCCGTTCGGATCCATCCCGCGGCCGACCAGGAGATCAAACGCAAACTCAGCATCCCGCACCGCGCCGTTAGCGAAGTCGCATTGATAACTGGCGTTGGCCACGCTCCACGGCGCGACAAACGATCGCGGAAATCCGGCTTCACCCGGATTCGCGGCCGGGTAGATCTGTTCAACCGCCTCGCGACGGAAGAAGCGAGTCATCGATTCGGAGAAACGAATGTCGGCGTCGTAGATCTGGCCGGTGCCGGGATCGGTCCGGGAAGGTCCCTGCGCAAAGCCCGGATCCGGGTAGCCCGCAAACCAACGAAGGGTGCTGTAACGAACGTCTGCAGGATCCCAATCGGCATCGTCAGGCTGTTGCTTCACGACGATCGCATTCTTGAACCCGATCTTCTCGAACGCTTTGTTCCACATCAGCACGCCATCGCGGATCGCATCGCGATACTTCACCGGAATCGTATTTTCCAGCCAGTAGACGATCGGTTCCTTTGGCTCGGACAGCGCGGCGGACGGATCCTTTTTCACGAGGTGCCAGCGATTAACGTAACGCTTCGTGGTCGAGTAACGGTTGTCGTCGCTGTAGTCCTCGATCGAATTGACGAAGTGGCCGACGCGATCGTCGGCAAGCCGCGGCCGGTAGCCTGTTTGCGGTCTTTCAGAAATGCTGTACCGCAAATGGAAGAGCATGCTGCGGACGTCGGGAAGGTTAGCCGGTGGTGGCGGCAACGGCGGCGGCGCCGCGCCCGGTGGAAGCATGGGCGGCAGCGGCGGACGATCGGTTGCGTAGTGCGCGAGCGTTTCGATCTCCACGTTTTGCCCGAACGACTTCAGCGTGCCGAAGACACTGTTCTTCGGATCGAAGCGATAAGGAATTCTGAATGTCGCTTCGAGATCGTAACTCAGCATCGGCAGGTCAGTAAGCATGAACGCGCCGAGGTCGATCAGGATACTCTTGCGTTCCGGATGTGGCAGACTCTCGATCTTGGTGATGCCGAGGATCGAGTCGCTGAATGATCTGCCGACCGCGCGCTGCATCGGACCGTTTTCAGCAAGGAAGCGAGTGTTCTTGACCACTAGCTGCACATTTTTTCCCTGCTTGTGAAAAACAATGGGCGCCTCGCCGGCCATTGCGGCGGCATAGAAGCCCCGCTCGCCAATGCCGGAATCAATGGTCATGGACACGAGATAAGTCTTCTCGAGCTGCTCGGGCAGGATTTCCAGAAAGACTTTTTCATCGGTGCGGTAAAGCGTAAACAGTCCCTTGATCACCTGGGCATCTTTAACGATGTCTGCAAACGCTTTGTCTTTTGGCGGCTCAGGTTTATCGGGGCCCGCGGGCTTCTTTGCGTCGGCCGCGCTCGCCGCCTGGGGAGCCGGACTTTGTTGTGGTTGCGGCTGTTGCTGTGCCTGCGCGGACAGCGCTGAAGCACAGAGAAGAAAGATGGGGAGAACGGATCCTTTTCGAAATCTCATTGGGGTCTACTCCTTTGATCGGACGAAGAACAATCGGTTGTGACAACCGTCGGATAGATCGTTGCGAGCAGTGGGCTCGGCTAGAGCGGACGCAGAATTGCCGGGTAAAGTACTACGGTGCGCGTAAAAGGTAAAGGAATTTAGTGGGAATTATGCACTTGACACACCCGGACTAAAAGAGTAGTATTTGGGGCATGAAACGACAGCCCCGAAAGCGTGAAGCTGGTTCCCTTTTAGAGCCTCACTTCCAAGACGAAGACAAAGCGCGAGAGTACCTCGAAGCTATGCGCTGGCCTGAAGGCCCGGTCTGTCCGCACTGTGGCGTGATCGGTGAAGCTGGCCGGATCGTCCGCAAGGAAAAAACCAAAGAACAAGTGATCGAAATGCTCCGTGCTCGCAAGCGCATCCGC